>Ga0255055_10002432_pt1 | contig 13162 bp, 9 predicted proteins | sample JV7_2_27_MG_FD_188633 | JGI IMG/M metagenome (GOLD analysis project Ga0255055, IMG submission 188633) | Seawater microbial communities from Jervis Inlet, British Columbia, Canada - JV7_2_27 | ecosystem: Environmental > Aquatic > Marine > Inlet | place: Canada: British Columbia | collected...
GTATCAATTTATCTGTTGGAATCGAGATTGGAAATGAAGTTGAATATACAGGATTCGACCATTTAGATATTCAAGAGGCATATTTTGACAATATTCAATTAATCTTCAAAACAAGTGCAAATTCATCACAATCAGAAATAAATCTACAATTTAATAATAGCATTTTAAATGATGATAATACTTGGGGTGTTTCTTATTTAAATTTAACAGGTAATTGGAATATTAATCCATTTAAATTAGCTGTTACAACAGATTCACCTTCCTTATCATTTGATCTTGATACAACCCTTTATGGGTATCACAAAACCATATCATTGGTAGGGCAAACAACGCTTGAAGGTGTCTCTTATGAAATACTAGAAAATGGAACAATCATATGGGAATTCTCTCATAATTTCTACATGCCTGCCCAATATTCTGATTTTGAATTCACAATTGATAAACCAATAAATTGGGAAATTATATCAGCTTTGGATCCCACTCTACAAGAGATACCATTTGAAGATGGCAAGGTTGGAGATGCTACACTTAAAATTAATACATCCTATGCAATTTACCCCGGTTGGTGGTCATTTAAAGCAACCTCTCCAAATTATCTTGATATCGCAAATACAAAGATGTTGAAACAAGGTGAATGGACACACACCAGTTTTGATACCGGGGAATCAACCCGAATTAAAACACAAGTAAATTACAGTGGTGAAATTCCTAGTAATCTTGGGTCAACAGAAGTAAACTTAACGATATTTGATCCCGAAGGAAATCAGTGGTATTCAGAGGTGAATTCACCCTTGTCAAACGGAAGTGTGTTCTTTTCGGAATTATTTTTTGATGCATTAAATACAACCGGAGGACAATACGATTACACGCTGTTCTGGTCTAATGGCACTTCTTTAGGAGGATTAAACTCTAGTTTTTTAGTAATACATCAGAGTTCATTCTCACTTATTAAACCTAATGATGCAATTTCTGATTCAATAACAGACGCGTTTGTTGGAGATATTATACCCGTACAAGTAAATTTGACAGATTTTGATAATAACGATTACATTTTAAATGCACAAATTTCATATAATTGGACTTCGGGAACTGTAAATTTTATAGAAGCTGGTTTTGGAATTTATGAGACCATTTTAGATACATCATTATTAGGATCAAATGGTTTTTATGAGATTTTAATCGAATCTTCAAAGGTTGGTTTCTTAGATTATAACTTGACTTTGAAAATTAACCTTGGGGAGGAAACTAACGTGCAACGACTTCAGTCTGATTATAATATAGAATTGCACGCAAATAGTACAATTAAATTTAGATATTATTCCCTTTTAGATGGCGAAGGAATTGACGGAGCGAATATTGGTGTTAATATATCAAATCCTGACCTATATAACATTGAAAATTTACCTGGTGGTTATTATAATATTGAATTCGATACGGCATTTACTGATAATTTAGGTGTAAATCAGCTTAACTTCAATTTTTCCGCTCCTTCTTTTGAACCTCAAACGCACATATATCAATTTGAGATTGTAGAACAGAGTGTCAATATTACTGCTTATATTGATAATGTGGAAATTCAACGAAATTCTATAATTGATGTTATTTATATGGAAGAAATAAATATCTCTGCTCAAGCTACAGCCTTGATTGATGATGATCTATTAACGGGAGGAAATTTTACGTGGAAAATCAATGCTTATGAACAGTCATTAGACGAATATTCGAGTTTTTGGTATAATACTTCAATTCAAATTAATCCATCAATATACTCACCTGGATTAAATTTAATAGGGATTCAATTTGAAATGGATAAATACCAAACTGATATATTCTATTTCCAATTGTTAGTATACGAGCAACCAGTTGATCTGTCTGTATTTATCAATTCTCAACCGATTTCGGAGAATGATATAGTTGAAATAATGTATATGGAAAGCGTTACTATTTCAGTAAAAGCATTCGCAACAATTGAAGCAGATTATGTAAATGGAGCACTAATAACCTGGCAAGGTGGAAATCAAGACAAGACACTAATTGAGTCAGGAGGAGATTGGTATAATACATCAATTCAAATAATGCCATCAAATTATACTCCTGGATTAAATAGTATAGCAATAGAGTTCGTAAAAGAAAATTTCCAACACAAAATCTTTTATTTTCAATTACTTGTGGAAGAACAATCAGTTAATTTTTCATTATACTTAAATTCTCATCAAATTGCAGAAGATCAGTTAGTTGAAGTAATGTTTAAACAAAATATAACAATCTCTGCGAGAGCTTATGGTGAGATTGATTTGAATTATATTGATGAAGCTTACGTTTCGTGGAATAGTGAATCTTATATTACTAATTTCGTTGAATATGGAGCCAATTGGTATAATTTATCCTTAACTTTTTCAGCGACAAATTTCAGTTCGGGGATTAATACCGTTTCAATTAAATTTGAAAAGCAAAATTACACGACAACTTACTTTTCATTTCAATTATTAGTAAGAGAGCAATCAGTACAACTTAATGTATCAATTAATAGTCAATCTATCCTCGAAAACGCTCTAATTGAAGTGATGTTTAAGGAGAATATAAGCATTGCCGCACAAGCTTATGCTATGGGAGAGGGAATTTTTCTTTCCGGAGGAAATATAACCCTAATAGGTGAAATGTTTACTTTTAACATTAATGAAAATGTAACTTATCCTACATGGTTTACTACTGACATTATAATAGATGGAGCCTACTTTGATTTAGGAATCAATACTGTTTCTGTTAAATTTGAGCAAGATAATTATTCTGAAGCTTATTTTTCATTCCAATTTTTTATAACTGCTGAAACAGTTAATTTGTCTTTATTTGTAGATTCACAAGAAATTGATGCGAATAGTTTAATTCAAATTACATATTATGACGAATTCTCTTTATCAATAAGAGCTCTCGCAAATGTAGAAGAAGTTTTTCTTGATGGTGGTAGTGCCATTATTGCTATTGGGAGTTATAATCAAGACTTTATTCAAACTGCTAACTACTGGTACAATACATCTGTTATATGTGATCTTGCTAATTTCGATTTAGGGATTAATTCTGTTTATGTTAGGTTTCTACATCCGAATTACACATCTTCAACCTTTTACTTTCAGATATTAGTTAATCAAATTGAAATGAATGTTACTACCATTGATTTTCAAGATTCAATTGATAGCTATGCTGGAGAATCATTAGTCATCAGAATTAATTTAACTGAACTTATTTCAGCCAATTCTATTGAAAATACTACAATCTCGTATTCATGGAAATTCGGATTAGGTAATTTTGAAGAAATAGGGAATGGAATTTATGAAATTGAACTTGACATCCCAGAAAATATCCACGGAACTTTTAAAGTGTCTTTAATTATTTCTACAGAAAATATTCTGTATAAATCCACACAATCTTCATTTCTCTTAGTAATTGGCGAACCAGAATTTCCTATGTTCTTAATAGGGATTATCATCTTAATTTCAGCGGCGATTATAAGTGTTTTAGGAATTTTAAGCTTGAGATCTTACGTAATTTTACCACGAAGAAGGAAGAAAGAAGCAGATTTATTATCAAGAACACAAAAATTCAAAGATATCCAGAATATTCAAGCTATTGTAGCAATTCATAGATATAGCGGAATTCCACTCTATTCAAAAAGTTATTCCATTTTGGAGAAGCATAAAAAAGAACTTTTTTCAGGCTTCATCCAAGCTATTATTACTGTTGGAGAAGAAATGGTTGGGAAAAGGGAAGTCGATAATGACATCACCAAAATTGATAATGTGGATGGTAGCAGAACGATTTTAGAATTAGATTTTAAATATTTTTATTGTCTAATCTGTGACCGACAAGATTTACGAATAATTTTTTTACTCAATGAAAAAGCTTCAGATCAATTGAAGAAAATGATTTCTGATTTGTCTCTCGGAATTATGCTCGATCTTTCGCAGCTAATTGAAAACTGGGACGGCGCCATTCATGAATTTGAATCACAATTTCCTCCTGTCTTGACAAAATACATAGAGTTATATTATAAAGACGCTTTTAAAATCAACGATGCCGAGTATATTGCCAGTATAAGAAAAGAAAGTGAATTAAATTCGATGGAAACACGAATCTTAAACGTTTTATACTCGATCGCTAAGAATAAGCAGGAATTTCATCTGGAGACGATCTTCGAAGTAGTACACGAAAAAAATCAAGATTTGGTAATAGACGCAATAGAAACTCTAATAAATTTAAAAGTAATTATAACATCAAATAAATAAAAACTTATTACTTTTTTCGCATACTATTAGCTACCTATGGGTATTAATGATAAATTAAGGTTTCAATGCATACATTGTGGTAAATGTTGTACCGATTTAAATACGCTTGTAAATACAACATACATAGATGTTCTTCGAATAAAGAATGGATTGAATCTAACCATAGATGAAGTAATTGAAATTCTAGGCTTTTATATATTTGATCAAGCGCCCTCTGAAAAAGAAATAGATCGAATGGTAGTTCCACCTATACAAACCGAAAGAGGAATGGCATTTACTGGTTTGAAAAAAAGACCAAATGGATACTGTTTTTTTTACGATGAAATTAAAGAAAGATGCTCAATTTATGCGTTTAGACCCGGATTTTGCAGAACATTTCCTTTTACGTTCACAATTCAAAAAGGCAAAGATAAGAAAACAAGCGAGATTAACATATTTTACACTGATAAGGGGATTCAATATTGCAGAGGTATAAGTGAAGATTATCCTAATATTAATTTAGAACAATGGATTAAATTAGGTCGTGAAACCATAGGAGATTTGTCGAAAAATAATCAACTAATTAAAAAATGGAATAGTAGCGTTAAAAAAAAACAGATTGTACCTTCGGCTAGGAATTTTATCCTGACTATTTTTAATTTAAAATAGAATTTTACTACATACGGTTAGAGGTACTGAGAAAATGCGAGTAATAACCAAAAAAACATCCGCAGCTCGATTTTAAAAGCAATCTTATCAGATTTCCAATCGAACTCTGTAAAATTACTTTCAACTTTGAACAAATTTACATTTAGATTCAGAAAGTTTAAAAATCCGGAGATTATGTTCAATTCCTTATCTTGTAAGCCTAATAATTGTAAACTCAACAACCCTCTAGCAGTATCAGTAATATTCTCATTAAGAGAACCATTAGGTGATATTTTATTTTTAAGCTCGATTAAATAAGGTTCAATAAAATTGCTGATATCAATATTCTTATCTAATAGGCTCATAAGTCCTAGAAAAAAGAAAATATCTGAAGCTGGTTTAAATCCTTCCAAATTAAATACGTCTACTTCTGCAAGTGATTCTATTAAATACTTCTTGTCGGTGATAATTCCTCCATTTTTTTCAAGCAATTTTAAGCATAGAATTGTAAAAAAATGTAGAATTATCTTTTCAGGAACAATATTAGTTAGTTCATTTTCAAGGAGCATTTCTACATCTAATAAATCGATAATTTCACCATTATTAAGCAGATCTAATTCGTAAAGAATTGACAAACCGTAAAAAACACTCATCGGGTTTGGGATGTGATATCTACCCGTGCTGAAGACTCCTCCATTTATGTAATTACTTACAATTTTTTTAATATATTCCGTTTCAAACTGATTTCTTACTCCTAACATTTTAAGAATATTAATACAATAAAAGAGATTTTCTAAATCTAAAAATTCAGGTGAGGAATTAACAAAATTTATTAACTGCTTTACATCAATACCAATCTTATCTATAATTGATTGACTCACGGGGGGAAAATCTAAGAAATTAAATAAAAACGATTGGGATTTGATTTGATGGACACTAACCTCTCGACTTATAGGATGTTGGAGAACTTCTAAATTATCCACGCGAGCGTCTTGTAAGCGTTTTAAGATTGAATCCTCAGAAATATCTTCTTTCGGTTCTTGAATTTTAAAATCAATTTTCTTGAATGTTAAATTCGAAGGATTATAATAGGTTTCAATGTCATTATAAAACGTTTTAAAACTTTTCTTGCTCTCTTCAGATATCACGAATTTCTTTCGAAGGATTCTCAAGTTGCTGAGAAACTCTCGAGGTAATAGATCAAACAAATCCAAATTTTCAAGGATTTTATCCTCGGCATCGATTACGTACTCTAAAATTATTACAAATAAATGCTTATTAATATAATCCTTTAATCCAAGCTGTAAAAATGAATTATAATCTGTAAAACTACGCCTCTTACTTAAAAAAGAGTCTTGGAATAAGTCTTGATTTGAGATAATTTTGTCTTTAGATACTCCAATCGTCATGAACGCAGAATTCGCAGCAGATATTATTTGATATATCGTATTCTTTATCTGGTCCTCCGTTTCATTATCGATAATCGCTGAAATATTTACTTTTTTAGAAATTATGAGATCTTTTATGTAAGATTCATAAATCGTATACAAATTGTATATGTCACCTTTCAAAAAATCTATAATATCGGATACAACATTCACTATTTCGTCCATTATTATCCCGCTATCCCATGTAACTCGTAAATATTTAATAATTTCTGTAAAAATACTAATTACAAATAAATTTACATTAAATTAGATAATTATTATTTTTACTAGTATTTTGTACTAATCGGTAAGAACAAAAATTCTATTATTAAAGAAAAGAAATTTTTTAGATAAAAAATATGTTTTACTTAGAGCGATGAGTAAGAAAATTTACGATATTTTAGCACTTGATTATCATCAAAAAAAAAATTATCCTTGGAAGGATTTTGAATTGCACTTTAATAAGCTAATTCAGGAAGGAATATCCTTTAATGGATATAATATTGATTTAGGATGTGCCAATGGGCGAAATTTTAAAGTTTTTTTACAATCTGATATTAAACTGATTGGTATTGATAACTCAGCTGAATTTCTGAAAATTTCTCGCAATAGATTAAAAACAGGAAATAACTATACGATGAAGGAAAGGAGATCAATTGTACTAATCCAAAGCGATATCAACGCTATACCAATCCGACCAGAAGCGGTAAATAATATCTTTTCTATCGCAGCTATCCACCATATTAAGAGTTCTAATACTCGAAATCACGCTTTAAATCAAATCTACGCAATTTTAAAGAATAATGGATTATTATTTTTAACCCTTTGGAGGAAATATCAAAAAAAATATAGATATTATTTCATTCGCGACTGGTTTAAAAGATTGTATAGTTCATCCTATCGGCTTAAACAAAGCAATCTCGATTTAGCAGAACACGGTGATAAATTTATCCCGTGGACAATTTCAAAAGAGAATTTAACGTACAATAGATTTTATCACTTCTTTTCTAAGAAAGAACTGAAAAAATTGTTAAGAAGCTTTGTAATTAAGGAAATGAAGAAGAAAGGCGGTCCTAACAAAACTGACAATTTTTTTGTTTTGGCTAAAAAAGAGAGCGAAGTTTAAAAAACTAAAGCCGTTTAGTTCATTCATGACATATAGTCGTGTTTAGGGATTTAATGATAAAAGGTTTAAAATTATCAAAATGCTTATCAATAACATTAGCATGAATGTTAATTAGGCGCTCAGTAACATCACAATAGAATATGCCATGGATGCATTTTTCTCGATAATATCTTTTTCTCATCATTTTAGTTCTTTGTCCGAACCACGTGACAAATTCGTGGCTAAGAAGCCAACCGCTTTCCTTTTTTATAATTGCAAATCCGATTGAACTATAAAGCTCGATAGAATTTTGAACTTCTTTACCATGAAAAAAACCGGTTCTATCTTTTTTCTCCCAGGTTATCTCCATTTTGGCGTTCGAACCATAAATCTCATCGTAGTCATTTTGAGAGTGAAAAGAGATAAAACCTTCATTTACATCTCCTTCAAACTTTTCTTCTCTAAACCATTTAGCTAGTTTATGAACGGTTATGTTAGCTTCCTTTTTTTCGTAAGCATAGTAATTATATTCCATTATTAGACCGATTTGATTAGGTAATTTAAAAAAATGATATTAAGTATATCAAAAAAATAGTGTCCAGTAATAAAAATCTTTATTTTCGCAAAAATAATTTTACAACTCTAAGAAAAATCGTAAAACTATACAAAAAAAAGGAGAACTCAATTATAATAAGAATAGGATTATAGTAATTCTTTACATTCTTTAATCCAATTTATAATTCTTTCTTCCGAAACTCCTTTAATCAGTTTAGCCAACTCTGCGGGTTCTTCGTTTACAAGCTCTTCAGCACAACTTACCCCAAGATCTTCGAATTTTTTGGCAGTCGCAGGACCTAACCCCGAAAGTGAAGTTAATGGAGTTATTTCTCCTTCTGGAAGGTCTTTCTTTTTTGGTTTTGGTTCTTCTTTAACTTTCTCTTTTTTAGGAGCAGGCTCTTTTTTAGCGGCTTTAGTTGGTTTCTTGGCTACAACTTTTTTAACTGTTTTCTTTTTTGGTTTTGAAACTGTGGGTTTAAAAGGCGTCCTTTTCTTCTCTTTAGCCTCGAATGGTTTTTTCTTTTTTGCTTTTTTGGCAGTATCTTTTAGTTTTCTAAGCTTTTCAATATTGTTTTCGTGTTTAGATTTTCTGAAAAAATCAATATCAACCTTCAATTTTCTTAGTAATTCAACCGTTTTTCCCGCTTCTTGTATTTCTCCTAAGGAAAATCCTTTTGCTTTCCGCGTATGAGCGTCTTTTGCGGGTGAAATTACCATTGCTACAATTTTTTTATTACTCTCCATAATCTAAACATCTCATAATTGATTCTAAGGTAATTTAGATAAATATAACAACCTTTTATTTTTTTCTATTTACAATCGAATATAGGGATTGTTTACTTTACAAAAAAATTAATTTTGAATACATTTATAACTCAAGACAAGGATTAGTATGAAATTGATATCAGAAATTAACGATATCTAACTGTTCTAATTTTTTTAAAATATTATTTACTTCGTTCCGAGATTTAACTAACTCCCTTGCTATTCTTAAAGGTGAGGTTTTTCCAGTACATTTCAAGGCAACTCGAAGCTCCTCTTCATCAATCATCCCCATTGAAACGATTTTAGGGAGTACATTCTCGCCAATAAGTAATTTTGGAAAAACTTCTGCTACTTTTCCACCTTGACATATGTTTTCTATATCTGCGATAAATGTTTGAAATCGCAATTTCTCAGAAGTAGTTCTAAATAACTTTATATCAGATTGATGCTTTTTCCAGAATCTACTAGATATTTTGTTTATTACGCCAATTAATTTATCTATATCATCGTCAGCATCAGAAATTGAACAATACAAAATTCTTGAGGGAGGATGGTAAATTATAATAATTGTAGAATTTTCAGATTCGACAATTCTAGTCATATCATCACCATTTTTACCCTTAACCATAGCGGCTTGAATTTTATCGATAATTTCATTTATTTCTTTAAAAAATCCGGGTATAACATTATTACTATTGTTTTTGTGCTTTAATTCTTTAAATGTAGCCTCTAGAAGTGATATTCCATTATCACCATCAATAAGAAAAATCTTGTAGATAATAGTTCCTTACCCTTAGAATTAGCGTAATTTTAATTATTAACATAATAAAAATTCTGTCTTAATAATGTTCTTCTTTAGGAAAAATACCAGAACAAATAAAAATAGAGATTTTTATAATCTATACAACACAAAATTTAATTTATCTAACAACCATGAAAGCCTTCAAACTGGCGTTATTACTATTGATAGTTTCCTTTCCGTTAAATTTTAACATTGAACTCGCAGTTAGCTCTAGTGACGGCGTGTCTAATTATTCAATCAATCGAAGTATTACATATCAAGTAGAAATTAATTTTACTTTAACTCATTTATCTGGAGCTAATGGAGATTACTTGTTTAAATTTTCAAGGTTAAATGATCGTCAACCAAATTCCTCTTTAACCCAATATTCGGCACCGTATCAAGAAAGCGAATTGCAATACAGTAGTATAATAGGTAGTGATAATGATCCATTCATTTATCGTGATAGATTTAATAATACTTACGATATTTTTAATGGAACCTCTCTTTCTCCTAGTGAAACCATAACTTTAAACCAACAATACGAAGTAACACTAAACGAAGTCTTTTTTAATGACATAAATCCCTCAGAAATAGGCGAATACGACACATCTGATGAAATTTTTTCGTTATATTGTAATAACTCTGAAGTATATTATGAAAGGGACGACTTTAATATAAACGCTACGTCTTATAGCATTGTAAATCCCAGTGATAATCCTATTGTTAAAGCTCAAAAAATCAACGATTGGGTAGTTGATCACCTTGTATATGATGATAGTCTCTCACCTCAAGAAATGGGTGCTAAATGGGCTTACGATAACCAATTAGGTGATTGTAGTGAATATTCCAGTTTATTGGTTACTCTCTTACGGTGTCAAGGAATTCCGGCACGAAAAGTAACTGGATTCGTTATAACTAATAATCCAACGCTCGTACCTCAGGCTGGACAAGATTGGTCTTTTTATACAAGATCAAATGGACAAACCAACCTTTTGGGACATGCGTGGGTTGAATACTACGTACCTAATATTGGATGGATAGCCTGTGATCCTACCTGGGATGAAAGTGGAGACTACTTTAATTATATCGATTATTTTCATTTAAATTTGAATATAGGAGCGTGGTTTTCTATTCCTGGATTATCTGATGAGAGTGAATTTCCTCATCCTTGCATTGTTTACTCTGTTACTTCTACATTTGATTATGAATATAATCTGAATTTAAAAGTAATCAGCATTGATATGAATATTACAGAGATAATTGTTATCATTGTTATAGTATCTATTGTTGGAGTAGTAATAATCGGTGTTACTCTATTGATTAGATCGAATAGGAAAAAAAGAAAGCTGTACGAACAAGCTTCAAACTATTAAATTATTTTTATATTTTAAAATGAATTATATATAAGTCTGGATTAATTCATTCAGGTTTTTAGATAATTTAGGTAAATTTTTATCTATTTTATCAATATTTAACTCTTTTTCCAAGAACAAAAGTAGGTAAAGGTTATATTTCTTAACTGGAATCCTTTTAAAGATTATTTTTTTTGATTCGGAAGTTATTCCCGAAGAAATTAAAAAATCTTGTTTTAATAGTTTAAACTCCTTAAATGTTTTATACAAGGTTTGGAAGTGAGGGGCAGATATTTCAAATACCCTTTCAGAAATACCGGGATTAGAGAAATTAGAGAGGATTATTCCATTTTCGTTGAGTAAAAGGATTGCATCGGAGCTTATTTTCTTAGCAAATTGCTTCAATTGGTTTTCGAATAACTCTCTATTTGGGCTGAGTTGTGAAAGTCCAAAAGAATATGCCGATACTAAAGACCAGTGATCAAAGATAGAAGTCTGGAAAATCTTCACAAAAAACCTTTCAGAGATTTCCTTTACCTTTCCATTTACAGCTTTAATATTTTTTTTAATATGCTTCGCGTTTTTAATATCAGGATCAAATTTACTAAGACAGATAACTATAGGGGGAAATTCTTCCAATTCTTTAAGAGAATTAATGACGGTTTCAAACAATTCAATTGCTTCTGATAACCTTTCTGAATCTTGAATATCGATAAAATAAAAGAGTAGATCTACATTATAGAGGTAAACTTTTCTTTGTTCAATAAATTTATCCCTATATTTCTTTTGACCGCCTAAATCCCAGAGTGATATTTTGGAATTTTGTTCTTCGAATATTTTTTCTTCGGTTCGTGCGATTCCTTTAGTAGGGAGTGTTTTAATAATTTCACTATATCGTTGCTTAACGGCATGCAAGAAACTTGTTTTACCCGCTCGATCCAATCCCGTCATAAGAATTTTGATTTGTCTCAAATTTAGGAATGGATCCTTTATCTCGTTAGTAAAATTGAATAATTCTTCTTTTAAATCATCCATTATTTTTTGGTTTTCTTCTAACGTTTTAGCTAATTGAACTTTTGATGCCGATTTATCTATTATAATTCTTAGGTATTTCATATTTTCGTAGAAAAAAACCCTATCATCTTCATTTATTAGAACGGTAATAGTAGCTGCCTTAGCATTCCCTCTTGCCATTGGATCGAGTATTAAGAAGAAATATGTCAACCCGTTCAGTTTTAAATCTGGAAAAGGTAATATCCCGAAATAATTAACACTATCTGAGGAAGTTCCATTTTGGTAAACAGAATCCCCCATTAAGAGCGAAATCGTTTTCATTGATATTAACAAACGAGACGATTCGTCCATTGTTGTTGGCCAGTAAATCTTAGGTGTGGGTCCATCGTCGTCAAATAAACTTAAAACGATTGATTTGATAACATTGTTTTTTTGTTCTGACATAATACTATGATAATCCTATGACAATCTTTGCTACTGTCTAAGATTCAAAAGAAGTCAGCTAAATAGACGCTGCTTCTAATCTAATCATAAACCTATTTTAATCCTAATTTCTTATAAGACAATTAAAAATAATATATTATATAAATATACTAATATCAAAACGAAATGCTTTTATAAATTTATTCAAGTTTTATTATTCAGTTTTACTCAAAAACAATTACAAAAAGAAGTACAAAATCGCTACCAATATTATAAATCTTCTCATTGTCATATAAATAGAATTAATAAAAAATTAATAATAGTCTTTAATGAAAAGCGTTTCTTTCTATAATTTAATCATTAAAATCAAAATTAAAATTCCTCGCATGTTTGACGAAAAAATAATTCAATCGTTTCCAGAAGTCCTCTATAAGGATAAAAAAGAGGGAATTGTAAAGAAAAACAAATTTGATCCCAATCGCATATACGAGAGGCTCATTAAAGAGACGAGTCTTTCTGAAAAGGACGCTGAAAAAGTGACGCTTGATGTGTTCCGTTTTATCGCGTCCTCTAACCTTAAAATTTTAACGGCACCACTAATAAGAGAGTTGGTTAGTTATACTCTTTCAAAATTTGGATTTGAAATAGCTCGTTTACAAAATACAAGAATAGGATTTCCTTATCACGATTTATTAGTGAAGATTGAAGAGTGTGATGATGTTAACGAACTCAAAGAATTTATTTATCAAGGAGTTCTCACAGAATTTAACGAGGTTAAAAAATTAATTGAGAATCCTGACGAGTCTAGTTAAGTTTCTAAAAAAAGT
>Ga0255055_10002434_pt1 | contig 13157 bp, 13 predicted proteins | sample JV7_2_27_MG_FD_188633 | JGI IMG/M metagenome (GOLD analysis project Ga0255055, IMG submission 188633) | Seawater microbial communities from Jervis Inlet, British Columbia, Canada - JV7_2_27 | ecosystem: Environmental > Aquatic > Marine > Inlet | place: Canada: British Columbia | collected...
TCATGCCCCGCCAGGCATCTCTGGGTGATGATCGCTTCATCCTGGGATGGAGGAGACTGGTGGATGCCGTTCATAGACACGGTGCTTCGGTAGCTATCCAGATAATGCATTCCACATGGGAGAGGAGGGATGATAAGGTAGGCCAGGTGGGCCCGTCCGGTGTCGTCGTACCGTCCAGGTTCATGGGTATATCGGGAAAGCCTCCACATGAGCTTACCCTCGAGGAGATCGCTGAACGGGTGCAGTGGTTCGCCTCGGCCGCCAGACGTGCCAGAAAGGCCGGATTCGACGGTGTGGAGATACACGGTGCTCACCAGTACCTGGTCGCTGCCTTTCTCTCAGCGGGCACCAACCGGCGCAACGATGAATACGGCGGCTCCGTTGAGAACAAGGCGAAGTTCCCCGTCGAGATACTTATGGCTATCAGGCAGGCGGTCGGCCCAGACTACCCTGTCTGGGTGAGGCTTAACGCCCGAGAATGGGGAGTGGAAGACGGAGTCACTATCGAGGAGACCGAGCAGGTGGTGCGGCTGCTGGTTGAGGCGGGCTCTCAGGCGATTCATGTATCGGCATTTGGCGCAGGCTCTTACATGACCGTCGCTCCGATTTCGGGCGAACCGGGACTGCTGCTCCCTCTTGCGGAACGGGTCAAGAAGATCTCCGGGGTGCCTGTGATCGCAGTGGGCAGACTCGACCCGGACCTTGGCGAGACCATCATCGAAGACGGCAAGGCCGATCTCGTGGCCGTAGGCCGACGGCTGATGGCCGACCCTTGCTTGCCTGGTAAGGCTGCCGAGGGAAGACTCCATGACGTGACTCCCTGTATCGGTTGCATGGAATGTATCGAACGGCTGCTTGTGGGGCAGGCGCCCGACGGCGTGATCTGTGTTGTCAACCCGGCGATGGGCAGGGAGAGCGACTATGCGATCGAGCCTGCGGGGAATGCGAAAAAGGTCGTTGTGGTCGGCGGTGGACCGGCCGGGATGCAGGCTGCGCTCGTGGCGGCACAGAGGGGTCACAGGGTCACGCTCCTTGAGAGACTTGCGGGTTTGGGCGGACTGCTGAACGTCGCTGCTCTGCCTCCGCATAAAGCAGACATCCTCCTGTGGGTGGACTACCTGGCCAGGCAGCTCGACAAGGCGGGGGTGGAAGTGAAGCTCAGAACGGATGTGACTGCAGGGATGGTTGCCGGGAGCAGTCCGGACGCGGTTGTCATCGCCACGGGGGGCACCCCTGTCCTGCCCGACATACTGGGAGTCGACGCACAGAACGTAATCACGGCTCAGGATGTGCTGTCAGGAAAGGCCGAGGCCGGACAGAGTGTTGTCATAATCGGCGGGGGAATGGTCGGCTGCGAGACCGGGTATTATCTGGCGGAGAAGGGTAGGACGGTGACCATAATCGAGGTACTGAAGCGCATGGCCAATGACATGTTCTTCATGACACGGCGCCGCCTCCTCGACGGACTGAGGGGGAGAGGGGTGACCCTGCTAACCGGTGCCACCTGTGAGGAGATAGGCGAAAACGGCGTTCGCGTGATCACAGCCGAGGGTGAGATCAGGTTTGCACGGGCAGACACAGTCATCATAGCGGTCGGATACAAGGCGGATGGAAGCCTGTGCAAGGCTGTGGAGGGGATGGTACCTGAGCTATACTGCATCGGTGATGCCAGCGAGCCGCGCAGGTTTCTTGATGCCGTGAGCGAGGGCTTCCGAACCGGTCTGGCGTTGTGAAGACGTTTCCCGTCCGTCTGTAGCAGATGCTTCTCTACTCGAGCGAGATCAGCCACTCGCAGGACGCGTTCGCAGGTGTGCCCTCCGGCCTGTGCTCGCCCGGAGCGAAGACTCTCTGAACCCTTGCCTTAGAGTTAAGCTCCTTGAAGAAACCCGTGCGAACACGTAGGCCGCCGGCACCGCAGTCATAGTGTTCCATTCCCCATTTCCTTGCTGCCTTCTGCGCTGTACAGTCGAGCGTGCGCATCCTGAAGCTGGTCGGCGTCAGTTCTGAAATCTCGATGTTCTCGAATATGGCCCAGTGAGAGTGCCTGAGGTATTCGGACAGATCCTTCATGTCCTGCTTCGGAAGTCCTAGAGTCCTTGTCAGTCGCCCGGCTTCTTGCGAACCATAGTCCTCATAGAGCTGGTAGTATTCGTCAGTGCGGTAGTCCCGGGGAGCCTTCTCCGCTATGTAGAACTCGAGCCTCAGCCACATGTAGTTGAGGCTGTACATCTGCTGGAGCATCACACCACAAAGGGTGTCCTTGTCGAGTGTGCGAATGTCAGGCACTTTCTGATCCTCCCGGCCGGGACTCCGTGCGTTGAGCATACAGCTCGATACTATACAGTAGCTAACCCATCGACGTACAGTCCTGCTCGACCGCGTTCTCGATAAGCTCGATGCGTCTGACCTTGCCCTGATCATCGAGTTCGATGGCTACGACATCGATGCGCCACTGAGCCGGAAGATCCTGGTGAGTGCTGGTGTATGTGAGGGCCGATGCGATGAGCCTCCTCTTCTTGGCCCTTGTCAGCGATTCCTCGGGAGTACCGAAGTCGAGACCTGTCCTTGCGCGAACTTCGACAAATACGATGCAGTCCTTCTTCTGGGCGATTATGTCAATCTCTCCATGACGGCATCGGAAACCCGTCTCGCGAATGCGATAGCCGTGCTTCTTCAGGTATCTGTGAGCTATCTGCTCTCCCAGCTTGCCGACTACTTGACGGTCCATCTCTTCACTAATGGGGACATCGGTCGTTGGTGGAGTCGGCCTGCTGCGCTTTCCCCTCAGGTTGCCAGCCGGGCAAGAATCCGGGAGTAGCCTCTGGTGGTGCGCGATGGGCTCGGCCTTTGACTACGTTCATGACGGGTGCGAAGTACTTCCGGTGCACCGGCGATGGTCCGAGTTCTCCCAGCGAGGCAAGGTGCATCGCCGTTCCGTACCCCTTATGCCGGGCGAATCCGTAGCCGGGATAGTCCCGGTCCATCTGCTCCATCAGGCGATCCCTTGCGGTCTTGGCTACAATGGAGGCACAGGCAATCGAGAGGCAACACCTGTCTCCCCCGGTTATCCCCCTCTGAGGAATGGGGCATTGAGAAAGGCCGAGTCTGTCGATCAGGAGGAAGTCGGGTCGGATCGGCAGTTGTTCAACTGCCTGAATCATGGCCAGTCTGGTTGCCTGGAGGATGTTAACCGAGTCGATAATCTCATTAGAGACGATGCCGAGTCCAATGGCCACAGCCTCGCCGTTGATCAGGTCAGAAAGAGAATCCCGTTGTCTCGCACTTAGCTGTTTGCTGTCCCGGACCAGTGCGAACCAGGTACGACTGGGTGCAAGAGGCAGTATAACTGCCGCCGCTACTACCGGGCCCGCGAGTGCTCCCCGTCCGACCTCGTCCACTCCAGCTATGAGCTCATAGCCCTTAGATCTGAGTTCGGTCTCCACATCAAGATGTGGCGTCTCTGACATACGTCTCACGCATTTCACCCGGGTAGACGCAGTAAACTGCTCACCCTGTCCCAGACGATGGTGGCGATCTGTGACCGGGTCAAAGAAGCATCCACCAGCAACCAGCGATTGGGCTCGGCGGACGCCATCTCCAGATAGCCATCTCGGACTCTGCGATGGAACGATAGGCTCTCTGACTCAAAGCGGTCGTTTGAATTCGGCTTCCGACCCAATCCCTGTTCCGGCGGCATATCCATAAGGATGGCCAGGTCCGGCTCGATACCTCCTGTCGCCATCCTGTTGACCGTATTCACAGAGGGGATGTCGAGCCCTCTCCCGAAGCCCTGGTAGACTACCGCAGAGTAGGTGAAGCGATCGCAGATAATCACTGCATTCCTGTCCAGAGCGGGCCGGATCAGATCAGCAACCAACTGCGCACGCGAAGCGGCGAAAAGGAACAACTCGGCCTCGGGCGCAACAGCGGACTCCCGTTTCTTCTTGAGCAGTCTCCTGATCTCGTCGCCCAGAGATGTGCCTCCAGGTTCTCTGGTCAGTATTGCCTGGACGTGATTCCGCTCTAGTCTCTTGTGTAGGAGCCTGGCTTGAGTGCTCTTACCACTACCCTCGCCGCCCTCGAAGGTGATGAACAACCCCAACAGACTACCTCGACTCCCCGCCTTCACCGTGCTGCCCCCGCCTGTTGTTAGCGATGGTTCCACCGCGTCCGGCCAGCAGACGTTGCAGGTGATGGACATAGGTGTCCTGTGTTTCTCCAGAATACAGCGAATCCAGGCACTGCCTCATCTGAGCTGCGTTGTTGCTCTTGAGGACGTATATGGGAATGCCCAGCGCTTCGGCATCCCGTATCTTCTGTGGCTTGCGACGGTAGTAGCTCCGAGTAGTGAGAAGAAGGTCAGTGTGCCCGAGGTCATTGGCCACCTTCAGGGCCTTTCCCTGCTCTCTGGCCAACTGTTCCAGTCGAGACCGGTTGGCACCGAAGAGGTAGAAGCGCAGCGGTTTCGTATGCGGTTCCTCATCCCTGCTCTCCATGCCAAAGGATGGTGTAATCATTTCTCTTCTTATCTCTCCATCCTCATCCATCCATCGAATCTCAGCTCTGGCGGATCGCCGGTGTAAGAGGGCGTCAACAGCCTCGGTGACATCGGGATGCACAGTCACTTTGTAGCGATCAACTATCTCCACCACCATGTCGAATGTGGGGGGAGCCTTGCGTTCCAGGACGGACTTCTGTGTTCGGCGTCGCTTGGCTTCTTCATCGCCCAGGGTAACCGTCTGGATGCCACCGATAAGGTCTGACAGTGTGGGGTTCATTATCAGATTCTCCAGAGTATTGCCGTGCGCCGTCCCTACCAGTTGCACGCCGCGCTCAGCGATGGTTCGAGCTGCCATGGCCTCAAGCTCGGTGCCTATCTCATCGATGATGATCACCTCCGGCATGTGGTTTTCCACGGCCTCGATCATGACGGCATGTTGCTCGAGCGGGGTGGCTACCTGCATTCTCCGGGCGTGCCCTATGGCGGGATGAGGGATATCGCCGTCCCCGGCTATTTCATTGGATGTATCAATAACGATCACGCGCTTCTTGAGATCGTCGGCCAACACCCGAGCCACCTCCCGCAACATGGTCGTCTTGCCTATGCCGGGCCGCCCCAGGAGCAGTACGCTCTTGCCCGACTCGATAAGGTCCTGGATCATCCTCATGGTGCCGAACACAGCTCTTCCCACCCTGCACGTCACGCCGATTATGTGCCCGTTTCTGTTGCGTATGCCTGAGATGCGGTGGAGGGTGTGGTCGATGCCCGCGCGATTGTCGCCGCTGAACTGACCGATGCGCGACACTATGTAGTTGATGTCGGACTGACTCACGTCCTCGGAGTTCAGGACCAGTTCCCTGTCCGGAAACCGGGCTTCCGGCAGGCGCCCTAGATCCAGAACTACCTCCAGGAGATCGCTATGGTCAGACTGCAGGTAGAGCGGCTCACGTATGTGGGGGGGGAAGATGTCAAGCAGTGCATCCAGATCGTCGGTAACTACCCTTCGCATCCTGTGGAAGTACCTTGCTTCACCTCACCATCCTCTACTGGATAGCAATTCCTGCGAGGGGATGGATTTTACGTCCAGACCTGCCATTGCACTTCCCAGGTCTCTGGACGCCTCGGCGACGATGGCCGGGTCGTGATAGTGGGTGGTGGCCTTGACTATGGCCTGTGCTCGTGCGACGGGGTTGCTGGACTTGAAGATGCCCGAGCCGACAAATACACCTTCAGCCCCCAACTGCATCATCAGGGCCGCATCGGTAGGAGTAGCTATTCCGCCCGCGGCGAAGTTGACTATGGGCAACCTGCCTGTCCTGTGTACCTTTGTCACCATCTCGAGGGGAGCTCCGAGGGCCTTCGCCTCAGCTGTCAGCTCCTCTTTGGGCAAAGCCTTAAGTCTGCGAAGTCCATCCTGTACCGTGCGCATGTGCCTTACTGCTTCGATGATATCGCCCGTCCCCGCTTCACCCTTAGTGCGCATCATAGCCGCGCCTTCGGCGATCCGGCGTAGTGCCTCGCCCAGGTCACGGCAGCCGCACACGAATGGGACCCGGAAATCGTGTTTCCAGACATGGTGTTTCTCATCTGCGGGAGTGAGCACTTCCGACTCGTCGATGAAATCGACACCCAGGGCTTGCAGCACCTGCGCTTCTGCGAAGTGACCGATCCGGCACTTGGCCATCACGGGAATGCTCACCACATCCATTATTGCCGCTATCACGGTCGGATCAGCCATGCGGGCGACTCCTCCGTCGGCGCGAATATCCGCAGGCACTCGCTCCAAAGCCATGACCGCGCACGCGCCGGCATCCTCGGCAATCCTCGCCTGCTCCGGAGTGACCACATCCATGATCACCCCGCCCTTCAGCATTCGGGCTAGTCCCGTCTTAACTCTCCATGTGCCTTTCTCCATCAACCATCATTATAGCGCCGCACAGTGTAGACCGCAACGTCAGGCATCAGATCCCTCCAGAGGCGGGCATTTGCCGATATCATGGCGACAACCCTGATCTGGCCGGGTTCCTGGCACCCCAAGAAGTCGTGACCGGTGGTTCTGTGTGTGGGCGCATCGCGGATGATCAGTTCCGTGTACCGGTTGGATGACGGACATCATCAAGATGGAGGCTGCTTCTCAACTCTCTGCTTCAGTCGCTCTCTGGTCTCCCGGATCTCCTGTTCCACCGCCGTCAACTCCTCTTCCAGGTCTTTCTTGTACTCCTCCAGCGTCTCCAGATACTCGTTCTCGCCTGGAAAAGGTCTGAACCTTGGGAGCAGAAACCAATAGGCGGAAGACCGAAGTAGAATCTCCGGGGTCTCCTACGCCACATGCCTGTTGACCTCCTGAATTGGCCGTCGCCTGGGGACACCGGGACGACGCGGATATCTGCCCGGTGTAGGACCCACCTTACCAATGACTACCAGATAGCGCACATCACTGAACTCGTCGAGTTCGATCCTCTTGATCTGCTCCAACTCGCCGCCCATAGCAGCAATGGCTGCTCTTGCTCTGTCTGTCTCAGCGCCGATTTCACCTTTCTTCTGAGCGACGAATCTTCCCCCGATCCGGCAGAAGGGCAGGGTCAGCTCTGCCAGGGTAGGCAGCAGGGCCACCGCGCGGGAGAGAACCAGGGAAAAGCGCTCACGATAGGGCTGTGAATGCGCTGCCTCCTCAGCTGTGCTAGTCAGCACTTCTACATTCTCCAAACGCAGTGTGTGGATGATGTGGTGCAGGAAGGTGGTCTTCTTCTCTGTGGGTTCGATGAGCACCAGTCTGAGCCATGGGAACAGAATCTTGAGCGGAACCCCGGGAAAGCCGGCTCCGGTGCCTATGTCCATGATACTGAAGTCGGGACTCTCTAACTCTGTTGTGGACAGAGCGGTGGTCACCGTAAGCGAATCAAGGAAGTGCTTCACCTGTACCGACGGGTAATCGACTATCCTGGTGAGGTTGATCTTCTCGTTCCATTCGATCAGTTGTCTGTAATAGAGCTCGAATCGGTCGATCTGGCTACTGCTAAGCCCTAGCCCGAGCTTGGCTGCCCCTTCTATGAGCTTCTCCATCGTGGTTCAAGCCCCAGCGCCATAGTTGTGCGATAGGCAGATCAGGGAGCAAACAGGGAACTCCCCTATTCTAGCTTGACTCCCCTCCGAATGTCGATGTTCTCCGCCTGCAGATCCGGTCTCTGTGCCTTGAAAGCGTGGGTACAGGCTTGGCGGGGCGCTCACTGCGTCTGGATAACCGTGGGCCGCACGAGCCCTACGATTTGACAGATTGGTATGATTAATGGTACAATGCTGACATAGCATATCAAGGAGGTCATAGTGGAGAAAAGGAATGAGCAGGTGATAGGCAGGTGCTTCGGTACCACTGCGGTAGGTCCTCGTGGGCAGGTGGTGATTCCGGTAGAGGCCCGAAAGGAGATTGATGTAGACGCGGGGAGCAAGCTTCTGGTCTTCGGTCACTTCAGCGGGCAGGGGCTTGTTTTCGTCAAGGTCGAGGTAGCAGAGGAACTGTTGAACATTATGAGCAGCAAACTCGATGAAGTAGCCAGGGTAGTCAGGCAGAGCAAGGCTTCCGGTGCCGGCATGGACGATGCGGGTAGTCCGAGCGAATGATCTCGCCTAGTGTGCACAAGGGAATCTTCTCGGTGAAAGCTGCGGGAGTTCTGCCGGAGGGGTTATACGGCAGGGACAGAGGAGCTAAATGAACAAGAGAAGACGGTTGATACGCATAATAGTGGTATCTCTGCTGTCTATAGGCGTGGCGTTGACGGTGGTCTTCGTGGGGCGTGCCGCTCCCCGAGACGCTCAGCCGGAGACCGCTATTGTCTCCCGGGCCGACCTGATGATCACCGCTCCGGTGCGCGGCAATCTGGAGATAGCCAACAAGTCGTACCTGTCATTCGGCGTGACAGGTACGGTCAAAGAAGTACTGGTTGATAGAGGAGACACCGTAGAGAAGGACCAGGTGCTGGCCAGGCTCGATGCGCCGTCCCTGGAGTTGGGTGTAGAGACAGTCGAGTTGCAGGTGGAAATGGCGCAGAGGCAAGTGAAGATAGCACGAGCACAGTATGAAATCGCTCTCATTAACTTGGAAGAGCCCGCGACGCCTCCGCTGGGCGAGTCGGAGGAGGTGCTTGAGCAGCGGGCGGATATGGCCCGAGCGAGCTGGGAAACGGCAAAGCTCAACCTGGAAATGGCAGGACTCAACCTGGAAATGGCAGAGCTCAACCTGGGAAAAGCGGTGATAGTGGCTCCCTTCGATGGTGTGGTGGCTGATATAAACATCAGTGAAGGAGAGGAGATCTCAGCGGCAGCATTGGCCGCTCCGGCCATATCCCTGATTGGCCTCGGCCAGATAGAGATGCGCGGCTTCGTTGATGAACTGGATATACTTGTGGTGAAGGTGGGCCAGAACGTGACCATTATCGTGGATGCTCTTCGTGACCTGGAGATAAAGGGTACGGTGGCATTCGTCTCACCGATGGGCACTGCTCAACTCGGAGTGGTATCCTACGAGGCCTTCATAACTCTGGATGAGCCCCATGAAGTGTTGAAGGATGGAATGAGCGCTACTGCTGATATCATCATCGAGCGCCGGGACAATGTACTGCTGGTGCCCAACAGGGCGATCCGTGGGACGCGGGAGAGGCCCGTCGTGATGCTGGACATAGACGGGCAGATTGAAGAACGCGAGATCATGCTGGGGCTGACCGACGGGATAGACACCGAGGTGACTTCCGGATTGCAGGAAGGGGACAGGGTTGTATTGCCGGCCCGCGGGACCGGGTCCAGTAGTCTGCTGCCGTTCGGAGGGCACTGATGCTCGAGCTCCAGGACATAGCGAAGGTGTATAAGGCGGGGCAGACGGAAGTTCCGGCTCTGCGCGGGATAAGCTGCCGCATCGAGGATGGAGAGATGGTGTCGATCACGGGGCCTTCGGGCTCGGGTAAGTCCACCCTTATGAATATCATCGGCTGTCTCGACAAACCCACTTCAGGACAGTACCGTCTTGATGGGGTCGAAGTAGGTGAGCTTAACGATAATCAGCTGGCCGAAATCAGAAACAAGAAGATAGGCTTCGTATTTCAGAGCTTCAACCTGCTGTCCAGGACATCTGCCCTGGCCAATGTGGAGTTGCCTCTTCTTTATAGTGGTGCCGGCAATCGGCGACAGAGAGCATTGCAGGTCCTGGAGTCCGTGGGCCTGGCTCATCGAGTTACGCATAAGCCAAGCGAGCTAAGTGGAGGAGAACTTCAAAGGGTAGCTGTCGCTCGAGCGCTGGTCAACAACCCCTCTCTGATCCTGGCTGATGAACCTACGGGTAACCTTGATACCAGAACCAGCGAGGAGATAATAACCCTGTTCGGACAGCTGAATGAGAAAGGAATGACCATCGTCGTGGTTACGCATGATGCAGACATTGCCGCCCGCACAGGACGCACCATCAGGATACGTGATGGTCTGATAGAGGCATAGGCATGAAACTCTGGGATTGTATTGGGATTGCCATTCGGGCTTTGTACAGTAATAAACTAAGGTCGATCTTGACCATGTTGGGCATACTGATTGGCGTGGGCGCAGTCGTTTCCATAATGTCTCTGGGGCAGGCGCAGGAGACTGAAATGGAGGGGGCCTTTGCTTCCCTGGGGTCCAACCTGATATACGTTATGCCTCATGATCTGGGTGGTGCCCGGATGGGAGGGGCGACGGGTGGCACGCTGATGACGTGGGAGGACGCCGACGCCATTGCCCGGGATGCCCCTTCGGTGGCGGGGGTGGCGCCGGCCGCGCAGCGCTACAATGCTCAAGTCATAGCTGGCCGGGAACAACTCCTGGCCATAGTAGCCGGCGTGACACCGCCATACCAGTCGATCAACAACCTTAACCTGGCCTGGGGTGCTTTCATTACGGAGTATGATGGCAGAGCGAGGTCGAGGGTGGTCGTCCTGGGCAGCGAAATAGCGGGAACCCTGTTCGGGGAGATGGACCCCACGGGTCAGGCCGTGAGGATCGACGGGCGCCAGTTCGAGGTTATAGGCGTGCTGGAAACCAAGGGGGTTGGGTTCGGCACCGAGGACTTGACGGGCTATGTCCCGCTATCTACCTTCTATGCCACATTGGCACCTGACCAGGTGACGAGTCGGGGGCACACCGTGCAGGCCATTGCCGTTGAAGCCAATAGCAAGGACGAGATAGGCGCAGCCATAGAGGAGATCACTGCCATCCTGCGGGATCGCCACCGCATCGCGGAGGGGGAGGATGAGGGTTTCAGAGTGATAAGCATGGAATCTATAGCCGCCATCGCCGGCGAAATGCTGGGGCTGATCCAGCTGATTCTCGCCGCTATTGCCGGTATTTCGCTGCTCGTCGGCGGCATTGGCATCATGAACATCATGCTGGTTTCTGTAACGGAGCGAATCAGGGAGATCGGCTTGCGCAAAGCTGTAGGGGCCAGGCGGCAGGATATCTTGACTCAGTTTCTCACGGAAGCTGCCACACTCAGCTTTTGCGGCGGCGCCCTAGGCGTGGCGCTGGCATGGGCTATCGTTCAGTTTGCCTCCGTCATGGCGACGAGGGCAGGTTTTCCCATGGACGTCACCCTTTCCGTCGGCGTTGTTCTGATGGCACTGGGAATAGCGATTTCCATAGGGCTGGTTTCCGGACTGTACCCGGCAACCCGTGCGGCGAGACTCGATCCCATCGAGTCGTTGCGTCACGAATAGATCATTTCCCCTGGACCAAGGACAGGAATTCGCCGCGAGTTGCTGCTCTGCTGCGGAAGATTCCCCTCACTGACGAGGTTATCACGGTTGTCCCCGGCTTCTTGATTCCCCGCATAACCATGCATAAGTGCTCTGCCTGGACAACCACGGCCACTCCGTGCGGCTGCAGTGCGTCAAAGATGGCGTCGGCAATCTGTTTGGTCATCCTTTCTTGAAGCTGGGGGCGCCGGGCGCAGATCTCAACCACCCGCGCCAGCTTGCTCACCCCTACCACCTTGCCTCCGGGACTGGGGATGTAGCCCACATGGGTTACACCGTAGAAAGGCAAAAGATGATGTTCACACATGGAGTAGAAAGAGATGTCTCTGAGAATGACCATCTCTTCATACCCCTCCTCAAAGTCCACTGCCAATTCGGTCCTGGGGTCAATGTCCATCCCGGCAAAGAGCTCGGAGTACATTGCGGCCACCCTCTGCGGGGTATCTCTCACACCATCTCGGCACGGGTCATCGCCTATCGCCTCGAGCACCGAGGTCATCGCGAGCTTGATCTTATCCTGATCGACCATCTAGCTACCTATGGCACTCACGAGCAATCGCCGGATTTGAGGAGGCGACGTGACCTGGTTGTTCACCGCGTTCTATCGTCTACGCAGAACCTCATTTATGGCCCACGATTGCTTGTCTGTATCAAGTCGATTCTCAACCGCGCTCTCTTCCTTCCATCTCTCGAATGAGTCAACCAACTCCTTGTACGCTATCCCTTCCCTGGCTTGTCCTTCGAGTGCACGTTGATCATCCCTATCTATGACCTCGATTATCCAGTATCCACCGGTGGTCTGAACCGACTCATCCCTGACCGGCTCGCTCACTGCGCCGGGAGTAAGGCTAAAGGCCGCCTCATCGAACGCGGTGCTGTCCATATCGCCTGGCCTCAGCCATCCGAGATCACCGCCCGCGTTCTTGCTGTCATGCTGGGAGTGCTCTATGGCCAGCGCTGTGAAGTTCCCTACGATGGCCTCGGCTCTGATCTGCTCGGTCTCAGCCTGACTGCCCAACAGCATAGCTCTGGCCTTAACCTGTCGTCCGTCCTCCTCATCTATGGAGTCCGTCACTTCTATCAGCCAGTAGCCGATGTTCTTGAGGGGAATTCCGTCATGAACGGGGCCGTGAACCTCGCCCACCGTCATGTTGAAAGCCACATCTGCGATGATGGGATTCGGCATAAGCTCGTCGGGCAGCCATCCCAGGTCTCCTCCGATCTGGGGATGGCGTGAGAATTCGTCAACCAATGTCGTGAAGTTGCCGCCCGTCTGGATCGCGGAGAGCACTTCCCGAGCCACTTCGTCGCTCTCCACCAGCATTACCTGCACATGTGCTTGCTCCATTGTCTCGGGCAGCAACTCGGAGTCAAAGTAGTTCTCAAGCTTCTCCCACAGGATCTCCGTCTTCACCATGTCTCTCAGTAGCTTACCGTAGGGCAGATCACTGTAGTCCGGCCACTCGTATTCTCTGATCCTCGCGTCTATCTCTGCGGTGGTGACCACGATCCCCAGCGACTCTGCTCCCTGTCTGATGACCTCAGACTCGATGATAGATTCGACAACCATATCAGCAATATAGGAGACGAAGTAATCGTCATCACCCATCGAAGCCGACTGAAGATCGAGCATGTCTATGTAGTAATCCATGCGAATCGAGGCATCGTTAACCTTGATAACAACCTCTCGCCAGGGAGCCACCCTGTCATTGTAGATAGCGAGGCTCACCACGCTCACTAGTGTGGCAATCAGCACAAGCGACACGATGATGATAATGCGGCGTATCTTCATCTGGCGCTGCCACTTGGACTGCTGCCTCTTAGTCGGGGCTGGTTTGGGTGTAGCTCTCTTCTCTTTCTTAGACAATAGTCACAACCTCATCATGTAC
>Ga0255055_10002435_pt1 | contig 13156 bp, 8 predicted proteins | sample JV7_2_27_MG_FD_188633 | JGI IMG/M metagenome (GOLD analysis project Ga0255055, IMG submission 188633) | Seawater microbial communities from Jervis Inlet, British Columbia, Canada - JV7_2_27 | ecosystem: Environmental > Aquatic > Marine > Inlet | place: Canada: British Columbia | collected...
GCCACATCCACAGAGGAGATCGTATAACATGGACGTACAAATTCCTAACCTCCCCGATGTAGATGGGGAGGCAATCAATGCCGACCCCCAGCTGAAGGACTTCCTTATAGCTGTGAAGCAGACACTTGAGAAACTAACTGGCACTGACCCAAATTCCAATACGTCGTTAATTGATTTGCTCAACAGCAATCAATAAAGGAAACACATATGAATTTTATACACACTTACGTAAACTTTATAAACAGATTGCTGAAGCCCCTGCCCCATGTGAACAATGAGGGTGGCTGGGTTGCTGCTGCTATCATGGCTGGTGCTGCTATTGTTGGGGCACTGGCAGCTGATGATCCTGAAAGTGGTGCTCAACAGCAAGAGGTTCAGCCCCGGACCGTATCTGGAAAGACTCAAACAGATCTGGACTTTCTATTTGACGAGGGTGCCGAGGAAGCCATGCAGGCATTCACTGATCAATTGGATACCTGGGTAGCAGCCGATAGGAACTTCTTTGAGAATACGTTCCAGCCTTTTCAGAATAGATTGATAGACACTAATGCCTCCATACTCCCGGTGATCGAAAGAACTTCCAAGGCATCACTCGAAGCCATAGGTAAAGATCTTGTAGAGAATGAGAGCATGAAGACGGCATTCAGAACTGCTATCTCTGCCGGAGCCGAAGGACTTAACACCACACTGGGTAAGTTTGTTGAGGAGCTTGACAATCTGCCCACAGAAGAGGAACGGGTAGCCCAGGCTTTCACTACAGTTGAGGCACAGTTTGGTCAGGCTGGTAAAGAGCTTACCCGTGGCTTAGCAGCCCAGGGCCGAGCAGTAAGTCAATCCTCAGCCAGACAGCTGGCTATTGAAAAAGCAAAAGCTAAGTCGGGTGTTGCTGGGGTTGCTGGTGAAAGAGCCCGAGCTGAAAGGATGACTGCACTGCAATCAGGTCTCGGTACCATAGCAGGAGTCCAGGCCGGTGCTACTGGGCAATTAGCTCAGTTGCAGGCTGGTCAAGTAGCTGGCCTTGCCACACCTCAGGTTGGTGGTGTCGTAACCCCTACCACGGATCTCACTCAGATAGAAGCCGGGCTTGTAGGTGCTGGTGCTGAGAAAGTTCTCGGCACACGACAAGCTGCCGAGTCCATTGAGCATGTACAGAAAGGTATCAAGGGAGCCGTCGAGGTAACAGACGATTTCCAACTAACTGAGGAAGAGAAGAAAAGACAGGCTGCAAAAAAGAAACCGACGTCCCGAGTCAGAGGTGTTGGGGGACGTACTACAGAAGCTTTTGCTGGCCCTGGTATAGGAGCCCCTGGCTTAGGACCTGGCTTAGGACCTTCTGGTGCTGATGCTGAAGGAGGATTAGACTAATCATGGGAAATAAAATATTAAAAGCCCTGGCTGCTGGCCTTGGGGTTGCTGGTCAAGCCATGGCTGCAAAAGAAGCCCAGGACAGAGAAGATGCTATTCGGGCTGAGCAGAAAGCACGGGCTGATAAAGAGTTTGCTATGAAGGAGAAATCCTTTGCCCTTGCTAATCAAGCTGCCAAAACACAAAACATGTTAAGCACCATCGAGCTAAATTCAAAAAGAATAGCCCAGACGTTTGCTTCGTCAGAAGGAGACTACGGCACAACCATGGATGCCATCAACAAATATGGCAATGTTCCACGAAAGTTGCAGATAGACAACACGTTGACTACAGAGGGTACGGTCACGTACACTGTAGGTGACTGGACAAAGAGACCGGACGGGACTTTCGAGAAGAATAAAGATGGCTCTATTGCATTCACAGCCCAGCTTGATGCTGAGGGAGATCCCGTTCAAAGAACTTTGACCCGGGATCAATTCGACAGCATGGTCATGAAGACTATCAAGCCAATGAATCAGGTTGCCATGTGGATTGCCAAGGAACAAGCCGAAGCCGGACTGACCCTTGCCCAAAGGCAAGCCCAGCAGGTAAGTGACATTAAGGTTGAGGAGCAGAAGAAACTCAAGAAGGTTGCAAAGACACAAGCTGAGATAGATAAACTTAAGGCTGAGGAAAAAGCCATCGGAGAAAAGAAAGCCGAGGGTACACCGGCACAGCAACCCGTATCCACGAGACGTGGTATACTCGGTGATGTCAAACGTACTCAAAAGGAATCTGACTCTGACAAAGCCTTCATGACAATAGTCAATAAGACTTATACCAACGTAGATCCGGATACAGCATTTAAGATTACCGAGGTAAAAAGTAATCCGACGGTACGTAAGATATTCCGAGACTCAGCTGAAGATGTTGTCAAGGGCAAACTATCTGATGCCGAGTTTATTAACGATGCTGTAAAAAGTGGTCTGCCCCAGGAATTTGCTGAAGACTTCTTAAACCAGTATAAGGAATTGGCAAGTAACCTAACTGAAGCTAAACGAGGTCCCGGTCTATTTGCAAGAACGTGGGATCTACTATTCAAATAAAAGGAAAAAAACATGGCATCATTAGTAGAAAGAATTGCAGCAGCAATCAAGGAGCAAGAGGGAAAGGTCGATGCCCCTACAACCGGTACCGAAGCACCGGCTATTGACTCCGAAAAGAAACCTACAATATCACCTAAGGGTGATGTGACAGATATTTCTATCCCTGACTTCATGGTCAGGGGTAGTGGTGAGCCGGTATTCACATCGGCAGACGACAAGGGGGCATTCGATTCAGCCCCCACAAACAAAATAGCTAATGCTCGTGACAGAGCACGGGGCACCAGTGGTGAGAAAACTCAATATCCTATGAGTGAACAGCTTGCCCGGTTATTTGAAAGAGTACTGAAAGCACCCGGCAGAACTGCCGGTGATGTGGTAGAAGGTATTGGGATGACACGTGAGCATCCCCCGTTAGGATTTCTTGGTGAAGCTGGTGGAGATGATCTTGACTACATAGTGGATAGGAATATAGATATCTCTATGATGTCAGATACTGAACTGGCAGAGCTACGACGTAAGCACGAGGGTGGTGGGGCTATAACTAAGGCAGAAAGAAAGACAGCCTATGATGCAAAGAAGCAAGAGTTTATTAATTTGACGAGAGACTTTGCTAATGCAATGCCAGAGCTCCCTCCAAAGAAAACTACTGGTTGGCTCGGCTACATTGATGATGTTGCCACAGCTACTGCCCAGGAAGGTCCTATGATGATTGCTGGTGGTGCTACCAAAAAAATTGGTGGCCCATTTGTATTAAACTACTTTCGGATCATGCCGGACAAATATAAATTCTATAAGCAAGCTGGTCTGGATGAAGACCGGGCAGTTAACTATGCCTCTGGATTTTCAGCAGCCAGTGGTTTGATTGAAGGCTCTGGTGATTTGATCCAGTTAGGTAGGCTTAAGAAAGCCCTCAAGATAGGTAATGTGACTGAGAAAGTTGCAGGCCCCTTACGTAAATACCTCGGTGGTATTATTAAAGTAGGTGGTACTGAGGGACTTGAAGAACTTACCCAAGGACATCTTGAAGTTATCTTTGATGTGTATGCTCTCAATCAAGGTGAGACTGACGAAGAGAAAATTAAACGGGTCTTTGAAATATTTAAGACTCCCGAGTTCCAGAAAGAAAAACTATACGATGCAGCCGTTGGTTTCGGTGTCGGTGGTGTAATGTCCGTCGGTGCCCAGGCAGCAGGTGATTTGACTAATCGTATATTTGGTACAGAATCTGTACCTGGTGTGAAGATAAAGAGACCTGACGAGACTGAGGACTTTGATGCTGACGTAACCAACATCGGTGACAGTGATGCTGACAAAGACGTGGATGTGGATACCCGTCCGTCTGTGGCTAATCTAATGGGAGTGGGTGACAAGGCTAATGGGATAAGTGTGTCCGGAGATCCGAACGTCACTGACACCCAGGCCAGTAACCAACTCAAAACCACAGATGTTGTTAAGCAGGTAGTCCAAACTATGTCCTCGGATCGGGGTATGAAACAGGCCGAGACAAAGATCAACACCACACTGGATCAGATCGATACTATCAAGGCACATCTTGACGATGCTGTCATTGCCGAAGATCCGAGAGGTGCTTTACAGATGGCACAGATGGTTGACCAGAAGGTTGACGAACTGGGAGATCATTACAGCACACTACTGGATCTGTCGAACACTAAAGCCGAGGCCAATAACTCAGTTGTTGATCCTCAGGATGCATCCGAGATCCAGGCTTACTATCAGAATCTCAAGACAGAGTCCACTGAGGCTATCCAACAGCAGACCATAGCTGTGGGTAAACTTGATGCCATTGCCAACCAGGCCTATGCTGACAATCTTGGTACAGAGAAAGGCCTGAAGGACGAGTTGATCACAGCCAATGTGGATCAGTCCCGTCAGACCGGCCAGACAACCAAAGTTAACAGTGCTGTTATCACCGAGATAATGAACAAGGAATCCATCGGTGATCTGGCTTATCTGGAGCAGGTAAAGATCCCGGCCCTAAATAAGCTCAAGGCTGAGGCCATTACCCAACGTATGCTTGACCAACGAAATCTGCAGAGAGGACCTGTTGATCCTAAGACAGGTGCTCAGTTGATCAGCCCGGCCGAGGGTGCAGCCAATGCCCAGGCCATGGCCCGGTCAGATGCTATCATAGCATGGGTGGATGAAACCCTGCTTGCCAAGTCTGATTTCAATCTTAATAAAGCCCGGCAGGATAAAACTGACCAGGACTTTAAAGAGTTCCAAGCAGAGGCCAAAACGGAAGCTCAAGCCGAAGCCAAGGCCGAGGTCAAAGCTAAGGCAGCAGCCCAAGCTAAAGTAGTTTCTGCTGCTGAGGAAAAAACCAAGGTTAAACGACAGAAGGCTGAAGCAGCCCGAACTGCCGATCTGGCACGAAAGGTCCGTGAGAGGCAAGCTACGGTGTCTGAGCAGAAGGCACTATTAAGGAAGCCTGTCCCAGGCCCGGGTCGTAAAATTGAGGCTCAGATTGCCAAGGAAGCAGCCGAGGCTAAAGCCACCCGAGAGGCTGAGATTAAGAAACAGCAGGCCGTTGTTGCTGAGTTGGACAAAGGATCAGCTGAAGAGGTCAAGACTAAATTGCCGGCCGGTGTCCGGTTCGATCATATGGGTGAGAAGGGAACCACCACACCTGAGGGTGAGGCCCAGGTTACCATCACCGATCCGAAGTCCCCTGCATTCAAAGCCAGCTTCTCTGTAAAGGTAGCCGGTGACATCAAGGCCCAGGTCAAGGCCAAGGTGACTGAGTTCACGAAAGCTCAAGCCAAGGCCTCTAAGGTTAACGTTGAGGACATGAAGATTGATGCTACTGTGGCCACGAAAGCCCGGGAACTATTCCGAGGGGCTGCAGTGCTGCTTCCAGATGGAACCATAGCTGAGGGCACAAGTCACATCGACATTGTCGACAGGGTCATAGGTATAGAGAAGCTTATTCAAATGCCTATGGAAGAAGCCAACAAGATGAAAGATGGTTTTGTCACACATGCTGGTGAGTTCGTAGAACGTGGTAAAGCTGCCGAGATGGTTGGCAAGACAGGTGACGAGACTCTGTACTCTGAGGATTTTCTGAAGGCACTGAAGCCGGATGATAAACGAGGTCGACGTATATCCGTTGCCGGAGCAACCGATGCAGATCAGATCAGTGACATGGTTGACGTTCTGGATGCAGAGACTGGTAAGTATCAGTGGCTGCTGACATTTGCTAAGGCACTGGGTATCAAGACCAACGTAGTGTTTGGTAAGAAAGGCCTACAAAAGCATCCTGTGTATCAGGCACTGCCTGCCAGGAACAAAGCTGGCATGATGGCTGACTTTGACAAGGTACTCGGCCGAGCAGATCCAAATACATTTACAACGTTCATTAATGCTCAGAACTTAATAGGCCGTAAGCTCACAAAGGCTGACGAACTATTGGCACATGAGCCCCTGCACGGTGTCGTACGTAAGGTGTTATCTAAGCTGCCCCGTTCGAAGACAGTAGAACTTGAGAGTGACCTCCACAATCTGTGGGCCAATATACCCCAGGAAGTGAAGGATGCTGCTGCAAAGTTGACAAACACGGATGGTACCAAGCCAATTAGTACTGGCATCACCCAGGTGAATGACAACATACATGAACTAATAACCTACGGTATGACTAACCCTGAGTTTGCTCAGTGGCTAAACAGCATGCCGTCAACCGATCCCAAGACCGGCAACAAGACTACCATATGGAAACGTCTGGTGGATATGATAGCCAACATTATTCGGCCGTCAAAGCTTACCGATCTTCGGGACATATTGAATGCACACTTACCAATGGCTGATCCGGGTATGAAACGTAGGTTAATTCGATTCAGCAAAGAGGATATTACATTTGACTTTGGTGCCAATGTAACTAAAGCCAACGTGCAGACGTGGGCTGACGAGTTGCATGCTAAGTCTGCCAATGCTGTTGAGACTGAGATAGTTGCCAATGCTCAAGAGGCAATTGATGTACTTGGTTTCGACCCAGGTGACACAGCCGTGTCGTTCTGGATAGGTGCATCAACAGAGAAGATATACCCTCGTGGTGTGAGGAAGTACCCTGCAAAGGTAGTTATTATTGCAGATCGTATCCAGTCAGAAGAACATCTTGTTGCCAAGTGGATGCACGAGCAGGTAGCTCACCAGGGATTACGTAACGTCTTTGGGGACAACACTGCTCTGTTCAACAGATTCCTTGACCAGGCCTACTCTCTATTTACACTTAAGGAGAAGACTCTTATAGAGCAAGTGGCAGAACTGGAAGGTGTTGGCAAGATAAAGAGTGGTAAGTTATTTCTGACCCCACCGGAGAAACGTCGTGTTGCTGAGGAGATCATTGCCAGGAAGGGTGAGAAACTACAGCCGGTAACTAAACGTGGTCTATTGACCCGTATGAAAAAGTTCCTTGCTAAGTGGTTGCCTAAACGATTTGTAGATGTTAAGACAGTCACCACCATAGCTGACAGTGACATCATGGCAATGCTTGAAATGGCACGTGAGAATGTGTTGACAGGAGAAGGCAGGTTTGGATTGCTAATGGATAAGGCCCTGAAGGCCAGAGCACCTAAGCATAAATTTGCTCCCTACAAGACACTGCCTAACTTCGTTGAGTCTGACGAGACGTACAAGTCATGGGTCAAGGAGTTGGTTAAGGCAGCACCTACAATGAGGAAATGGTATAGCCAGCATACGGAAACATTGAAGAAGGCTTTCGGTAAAGACTTCGATTTGTTTTCAGTACTACTTGCTGTCACGTCACCCCAGGCTGACGTTACAATTAACGTACAGTTTGCTGTTGACACCTATGCCTACATGATGGGACTCACCGATAAGCCAGGTGCTTTGTTTCCGAACAAGCTGAAGAAACGTATCGACAGTAACTGGACATCACCTGAAGCCATGCTGAAGGATCTTGAGTCAACGGTCTTTAAAGTAACAGAGTTCGGCCGGGCCTTATTAGGTGATACAGATGCCACCGTTGGTGACCTCTGGATGTTCCGTGCTTTATTTGGAGATCCGGCAGTGTACAATAAAGAGTCAGAAACATTCCTGATACCCCAGGTAACAGCTATGAGACAAAAGCTATTTGATCTTGCCTCACAGTTGTCTGAGGAGACTGGAGATGTATGGACACCGAGAGATGTTCAAGCTGCCATATGGACTTACGTCAATGCAAAACAGACTGGTAAATCATTCAGCAAAATTGCTAACTATCAGACTGGATTAAATAGACCGACAATTAAGTACGATGGCAAAACTCCCCTGGAGTGGTTGCAGTCTGTTGTTCCTAACCTATCTGAAGGACCTCTGTCCGACAGGATTGGTCTGGAGACTGTGCCTACTGCCCCGGTTAGCCCCCTGGCAAAGAAGTTAGTTACACAGCTGGCCCGGGAAACCAAAGGGACGTACCCTGTATCTGCTAAAGGTGTTATCAAAGTCTTGTCCCCGGATCAGAGCAACAAGTCTATAATTAAATTGATCCGAGCTATAGTAAAGGGTGGTCGATTACTCACAGCCAACAATGCACAGATGGCTGATTGGTACCGACAGGTATTTGGATTTGAGATAATTGATGGCCTGGATATGAGGCTGACAGACGAAGCCCTTGGAGTGTTCACCAACGAGAAGGGTATAGTAACTGAGAAATCTGTACGTGACAATCTTGGTGGGTTCTCCGGCAACTATACTCGTGAGGTACGTTTCTCACGTGAGGCAAGATCCAATCTTGACCAGATAGCTGCCATGGCCGATAAGGATAATGTCAACGGAGCCGACGAGGAATTCCTACGTACGGGCAATGACGGCAGATCAGCACTTGGTAAGATCCACGAGTGGAGAGACCAGGCAGAGTTGAATATTAACCGGCTAACTAAACAACTTGAGCAAGAGTTCCTTGAGAAGTTTGGTGGTCGTAAGGCAGGTAAGTTGATACCCGGGCTACGTTCCGGCCGGATGGTCAACACAGCTGACACCGAGTTACTGCAGAAAGCCATGAACCTTTACATTGATTCTGGCACAGGTAAGAACTTGGAGAAGGTCACTGTCTTTGCAAATAAATTGTTGAGAAAAAGTAAGCTTACCGTTCGTGAAAATATCCAGTTGAAAATAATCGAACGTATGTTATCCTTGTCAACGGAGGAAAGAAACTGGGCCGACAGTCGTATTCGGGGTTACTACCAGGAATTCTTTGACTTTGCTAACGAGCATGGGATCATCAACTCACAGGTAGACAATTATGTCCGTCGTATGTGGAGACTGCCGAAAGAGTTTGAAGGTGACACCATCACGTGGTCTGGATCTGGGACAACAGGATTCAAACTGACAGCATCTTCCGGAAAGCAACGAACGTTTGATAGTATTATAGACGGCTGGGACCTTGGTATGGATCTACAGGCTAATGGTATCATTGCCAACATCCAGGCTTATGCCAATGAGATTGGTTACGTATTCTCCAATAGGAGATTCGTGGAATACATGTCAGACATGATTGACTTCAAGACCGACGGTCTTATGTTTCAATCCAACAAGCTTGACGACTTTGAACCTGGGGCTAACTATGCTCGGGTAAACGTCAGGGGCTTTGCCCTTCCTGGTAAAGTGTTGTATGCTCGTAAGGATCTTGCCCGGGAACTTAATGAGCTTCAGGATGATCCGTGGGCCATGTGGAATAATCCAGTAGCACAGTTCATACGTCGTATCAATGCTTCTATCAAGAGTACCATTCTATCCATATCTATGTTCCATCACCTGGCTGGTATGAGGTCATGGGGTTACGGTGTGAAGGGTATCGGTCCTATCCAACGTGTGCTTGGTGGTATCAGAGCATACAAGAGAGGGCTCGATAAGCTTGACAAGAAGACAGGATTTACCGACAAGAACTATAAACATCTGGGACCCATTGTTGATCTGCTGGTTAGGGAAGGTTTGACTATTGGCAGGACACAAGACTGGGACGAGATACAGTCACAGCAAAGCTTAGTGTCAGACGTACTTGCTAATCGTACGTCAGGTGTAGCTAAGTTAGCAGAGGCCTTATGGCAAGAAGGTGGTCGAAGAAAACGATCACTGGTTACAGGATTATTTGGTAACCTGTTTGCCGGGCTGAAGGCTGAGGCTGGTTCTGCTGAGTTGATACACAGGATCAAGAAGGTAGAGAAGCAGACAGGCCAACCGGCCACTGATGCAGAGATCAAGCTGGCTGCTCAACAGACAGCACAGCTAATCAATGCTGACTTTGGAGGGCTTCACCTCAAGAGGATGGGTAGATCTATAAACACCCAACGAGTCTTGCAGTTGACGTTCCTTGCCCCTGACTGGACTGAGTCGAACTGGAGAACAGTTGTGGGTGCCATACCATTTGCCCGAAAGCTTCGTAACCGTCTGGTCAAAGATCCGTTTAACCAACGTGTACCTGACATGGAGAAAGTGTACTTCTCATTCTGGGCTGGTATTATGAAACGTGCTGTGCTGAGTGTAGCACTGGCACAAGCAGCCATACTGTACCTTGCTGGTGATGATGATGATCGAGAGGAATATTGGGATGCATTTAGCTCGGAGTTTACCTGGGAAACATTTGATAAAGGTGAATGGGCAAAGGTTGACTTTACACCTGTGGCCCGTAAGCTGGGAGTCGGTGATCCGAGGAAACGACAGAGACTAAATCTGATAGGCCACTTTAAAGATATCCTGAAGGTTATGGATGTCCGGTCGTTGATCAAGCACAAGGTGTCACCTGTCGTACGTGTTGGTGAGACTGCCTGGTCAGGAAAAGATTGGAAGGGTGATCAGTTTACCACGTTGAAAGAGATGATCGAGACCGGCCAGATTGTCCGTGAAGGTGAGAGAGAGCAAGTTATTGGCTCAACCTTCTGGTCAACCATGCCGTCGTGGTTCTTCTATAATGTACGTCAGTCGATACCTATTGCTGGTAGTAACTTTGTTCAGTACTTGCAGGGTGAGGCATCAGGTATGCAGGCCGTAGCTAATTCAGCTGGTCTGGATGTCAGGGACAAACGTCCCAACGATGTCAATGAACGTATGTTCTGGGACATAGACGGTGAGGTTAAGAAACTGGATCGTGCCTTGAGTGAAGCCAGACTCACAAGGGACCGTGGGTTGATAAGGGAAGCAAAGGCCGACATCAAGGAGTACAAGGGCTTCAATCGTATTAAGTCAAGGATTGGGTTTACTCGTATGCAAATCAAACCTATCCGAGACAAGATGAAAGCTCTTGAACTGAAACGTGAGAGACTTGGTTGGACTGAGAGAGACGTGAAGAAGTACCGTAAGTTGGCTGAACAGAAGGCCGAGAAGTACAGTAAATTTGCTGAGGTAATCAAGAGGTAATATTCATGGACACTAAGATGGAGGAAAAGCTTGATAAAATTATACGTGTTGTAACCAGGACGGAAGTCCAAGTCGAAGCCCTCATGAAAGCCGATGCTCACACGAGGATAACTAAACTGGAGTCAGCCCATAAATTCTGGAAGGCATTAGTACTTGTTGTGCCTTCCTTTGGTGGACTGGTACTTGCAATATTAAAATATTACGACAGGCTATAAACGAAAAAAGCCCCACAAGGATAGTGATATCCCTATGGGGCTTTTCTTTTTTAGGACATAACGTCCTCCTGTGTAGATCTTTTTAAGTTGGTGTGGGTAATCACCCACGAGATTCAACGTCGTGCACCTTATTTATGGTGCCTCCCATCATCCCAGCTGCCCTCTTTCTGTTCATCCCAACCACACCGGTGTCGAGTCCGTCGGTCGTCGTAACTATTATACCACTGGTCCAATTCCTCAGAGTCTTCGACACAGGCTACCTGCTTGCTGATGATAGAGTCACCCCAGCCGTTCGTTGCTTCGAGAAAAGCTCTTTTTTTATCCTCTTCCTCTTTGGCAACCCGTCGTTCAAGCATCTCAGGTGTGGGCTCATTGCCGTCAAAGTCCTGCAGTACCCAGTCCTGCCTCTTAAGTACCTCATGCAGGTATCCCATGGCATTAAACATAACACCACACAAGGCTGCTATGAGTCCGGCCTCAGTCAAAAAGCCTCGGTGCTCGGCCCAAACGTCATCCTTGTGCCGGGTAAGGGATTTCATGTATGCTTCAAGAGATATCCCTTTCTGCCAGTTGTCACTGTCACGAAGCTGGCCGTCGGATTGCACTCGGTTCATGCTCATGTACTTTGCAAACTGTCTCATAACCATGGGGTGAGTGAAACCTTCCATGTCAATCTTGCCAGTGGCTGTGTCCCGGGTAGCCCCGGTGTCAAATGACTGCATGTTTCCGTCGTCTTTATCTGTCATAGAGATAGACCTCCTTCTCTTTCAAGTCGTCTTATTTCGTTGTTAGTTATAATTTGACCAGGACCAGCATAACTGAGTAACACTTTCTGATATTCCTCTACTAAGTTGAGGTATATCATACACTGATTGCTGAGCCTGTGGTTTTCATCCTGCTCTCTCATGTCTACCGACCGTTTGAGGATGGTGTGCCGGGTCTGCCACTTGTTAGCATCCTGGCAGGCTTCATCTATTTGTTCCTCAAGTTCTTCGTTACGAGCAATCTCGTCCTCCAGTTCGTGCCGAAGATTCGTCAGCTCGTACTCGTCCCATTGCTGGTCCCTCATATCCTGACAGGGGTGTGCTACGTCCGTACCTTCTACCATTTAGATACTCCCTCTTTAGATTTAGATAGGCAACCCGGTGCTTCCAAGCACAGGTAATTGTCCCTGGCCTCTGCTTATTCAAGTGCATCAAAGGTTTACCGGACGGGTCCAGTATAGGCTGGCCGTCGGAGCCTTTGGCTGCTTCCCAGTTAAGACAGTTTCTTGCCTGGTAGTATTCATTGTAACCCTCACCTTCGGACACGTCCATTACTTCTACCAGGATCTTTGATGCCATACGTCTGAGGGCCTTTGCTCTTTTTCCTCTCATAAGTTAAATGTCTCCTTTATCCATATGTTCAGACCACATTTAGCAGATGTATTCTGCCATAAAATAGTGTCCCTAAGTGAGCTATCATTTTCATCCTGGATTGTTGGATGTATAAATTCACTGCACTCATTGAAAGACATCTCCTTAACAACCATGTCTGTGTGTATCTGCCCAATAATTGTCAATGAACCACCTCTCTCTGTAGTATATGTTGGTTACGTGAATCCATTTGCCCGTTCGGTCCTGGGTGTCGTAGTCCTGTTGTAGGATATACTGTCCATCTTCTGTCAGATGGATTACCATAGCCTTGACAGATGGTAGGCCTATCAGGAAGGACACCATGTGTCCGACCAATCCACCAGTTATTATTAATCCCGTTGGGGTTGTCTTAAATACACAAGGCCCCAGACTGTGATATAACTCTACACCATGATCACCCGTTGGAATGACGTCCTTTATTTGAACCATGACTTTGGCACCTCGTTGTCTGCACAGATAAAGCCGTGCTGCTTTGCCCACATCATGTATGTGGTTTTAGATCCTTTATAGATCTTGTTCTTGCCTCGTTGAAATACAATACGAATATCTAAGGCAGGGTGTTGCTTCTTAACCAAGAGCATTTTCTTCCTGGTAACTTTGTCGAGCACACCCTTATACTCTATGTATACGACCTTACTCGACCTCGTTGCCGTTGGCTCTTTGACAACCACTGTCCAGTCAGGTGTGTACTTCTTCACCTCGTCAACAT
>Ga0255055_10002436_pt1 | contig 13154 bp, 9 predicted proteins | sample JV7_2_27_MG_FD_188633 | JGI IMG/M metagenome (GOLD analysis project Ga0255055, IMG submission 188633) | Seawater microbial communities from Jervis Inlet, British Columbia, Canada - JV7_2_27 | ecosystem: Environmental > Aquatic > Marine > Inlet | place: Canada: British Columbia | collected...
TGAGCCGCGCTTCCTGTCTGACGACTTTACGATAGCGGGAACTGGCTACCGTGTGACAACCTAAAGAGCAGTTAATACATAATGAAGAGCTGCGTTCATAATCCCAGCGTCTGCCAATAAAACGAGACGGCTTGTCGGTGTAAACGCCGGTGGGGCAGATATCGCTCAGGTTACCGGCAAACGGGCTATCCAGGATGCCGTCTTTAAAGCGTCCAAAATAAGTTCGGTTGGCGGACTGCAGGGTTCCCAGGTCGTGATAACCGCTAAATTCTTGATAAAACCGGGCACAGCGATAACAATGGATGCAGCGATTCATTTCGTGCTGAAGCAGGGGCCCCAGATACTGATCCTGGTAGGTGCGCTTTTTCCCAAAATATCTTCGCATGCCGTGACCCCCGCAAACCGTCAGGTCCTGCAACAGACAATGCCCGCCTTCATCACAAACCGGACAATCATGGGGGTGATGAAGCATAAGCCACTCGATGACGTATTTGCGAAACGCAACCGCTTCATCGTCGGTGGTGGACACCACCATGTCGTCCTGGGCATCCACCATACAGCTCATCTGCACTCCTTTAAACGGACCCTGCCGGAATTTCACAGCACATACACGACAGGCACCCACCGACCCCAGGGCCGGATGGTAACAAAAGCGGGGAATCATGATTCCCAGTTTCTCGGCCGCCTCGATCACCTTGGTCCCGGCAGCAACTTCTATTTCACGATCATCGATGATAATCTTGGGCATATACAACACTCGTACAAAATTATAGTCTTCAAAAAGGTTCTCAAAGAAAACAAACTATTCTTTTTTTCGACAGGAATACTGGAATGATGGAATAGTGGAATGATGGGTTTAACGGATTAAGATCAAATTAAAATTTAGACAAAATCCTTTTATTACCCAATATTCCATTGTTCCAGTATTCCAACATTCCAAGATCTTCAATTCACAAGAAATACTATTATCTACTTATATCTGTATAACCAAATAATTGGCATCTACGCGAAGGGGCATTTTTTCTGACTAATATGTTCTTCAACTTCGTCTCTAAAAAGATTCAGCAAACTTTGCAGCGGTGCTACAGCTCCCGGTGCAAATGCACAGTAGGCGCTCCAGAGATGTTTGCCCATTTCTTCCAGCATGCGAACGAACTCCTCCCGGCCGTCACCGTTTTCCAGGCGCAAAAGCAAATCGCGAATATATGGCAAACCTTCCCGGCAGGGTGTGCACCAGCCGCAGGATTCCCTGGCAAAAAACTCGGTTAGATTTAAGGTCGCCCCCACCAGGCAGGTTTTATGGTCAAACACCATAATGGCGCCGGTTCCCAATCTGTTGCCGACACTTTTCAGAGAATCAAAATCCATCTCGATATCAAAATGTTCTTTGGGTAAAAAACCGGTGGAAGCACCGCCCGGCAAACAGACCTTGTATTCCGAACCGGCCTGCATACCGCCGGCATGGTCTTCGATAATCTCGCTTAAGCGGATACCCATGGGCAATTCATAACACCCCGGCTGATTGACCTTGCCGCTGACGCAAAAAATTTTAGTGCCGGCACCGTTTTCGGTTTTTGCCAGGCTCTTGAACCAATCAGGGCCCTGCCGGATAATGTGCGGGATGCAGGCAAAGGTTTCCACATTACTGAGCACCGTGGGCAGATCCCAAACTCCTTTTTCCGTTGGATACGGGGGTGGTTGCATCGGATTGGGCCGCTTGCCCATTAGCGCATTTAATTGCGCCGTCACTTCGCCGCAGATGTATCGACCGCCGCTGCGGTGCACAACAATTTCCAGAGAGTAGTTGCTGCCCAATATGTTTTTACCCAGATAGCCGGCGGCTTCGGCAGCCTTGACCTCGCGCTCCAAAATTCGGGCACCGCTTTCGTACTCCGGCCGGATAAAAATGATGCCTTTTTCGGCCTTGATCGAATATCCGGCAATGATCATGCCTTCGATGATCATATGGGGACTGGCATGAATTAGAACTCGATCTTTAAACGTGCCGGGCTCCATCTCATCGGCGTTACAAACGATATATCTTGGAAAGGGCGCGTCATCGGCCACTGTTTTAAGCTTCAAACCGACCGGAAAGGCTGCTCCACCACGCCCCAGCAGGTTGGCATCCACGACCATGCGCTGGATGCCCTTTTCACCATGCTGGTCGACAGCCGCTTTTAGACCCTGATAGCCCCTGCTTTTTTCGTATTCTGCCAGCGTGGTAATGCGGTCCGGTTTGCGGTTTTCAAGTAAGACCTGAGGATACATTTCCATAATCGTCTAATTCGGGTTTTTTATTTTAAAGATGGTCTCAACCACAAAGGCACGAAGCGCACAAAGAAAAAAAAATAAAGACCACTTTTCGAAAGATATTTTACGATATTCGATCTTTGTGTTCTTTGTGTCTTTGTGGTGAAAATATTTTCTCCGAATACCGAGTCTCAAAATCAAGTTAAGCTTCTGATTTCAACTTCTCTAAGATCTCATCGATCTTTTGCGGTGTGAGGTGGCCATAAACCTTGCGATTAATCAGCATGGCGGGAGACTGATCGCAATAGCCGATGCAGCAGACCGGCAAAAGCGTAAACAAACCGTCCGCTGTGGTTTCCCCCACATCGATTTCCAGTTTCTTGCAAAGATAATCTTTTAGGGATTCATACCCATCCATCCAGCAAATTACACTGTCGCAGACATGCATCACAAATTTCCCAACCGGTTCACGATAGGTAAAGGTGTAAAAGGTAGCCACTTCCTCCACCTCCAGTGGGGACACCCCTAAAAGAACGGCCACCTCTTCCACTGCTTCATCATTTAAGTAACCGTAATGATCCTGAAGTGCCAACATAACATCAACCAATAGCTCTCGCGGATGATCGGCATGGGCAATTTTCTCCATTAGAGATTTTTCAAGTTCTTCAGGTAACATAAAATCCATTCGCCTTACAGTTGCCCTTTAAATTTTAGATTTTGGAATTTGGATTGTAGATTGATAATCCGCCTTGTTGAATACTCAATTTGGTCGCGGTAATCTTAAACCAAAATCTAAATTCTAAAATCCAAAATCGGATTTATCGATCGATATCCGGTAATATATAATCAACCGAACCAATAATGGCGATTAGATCCGCAATACTCTCACCGACCGCCATTAAAGGCATAACCTGCACATTGGCAAACCCGGGCGCCCGGATGCGCACCCGATAGGGGTAGCCAAGGCCGTCGCTGACCACATAATACCCCTGCTCACCCCTGGGTATTTCACAGGCCGCATAAGCCTCACCCACGGGGATCTTTGGCCCACGGGTCACATTAATAAAATGATGGATCAGGCTTTCGATATCTTTGAGCATGTCCTGGCGCCTGGGAATCACGTAACGGTAATCATCGGTCATGTAACGGCCCGAAGGCAGGTTGTTGGCCGCCTGTTCGATGATCCCGATACTCTGCCGCATTTCTGCAACCCTCACCAGATAGCGGGCATAACAATCCCCGCCGGTGGCAGTGGGGACTTCAAATTCAAAATTTTCATAGCCCGAATAGGGCATTTTTTTGCGCAAATCCCAGTCAAGCCCGCAACTTCTCAGATTGGGACCGGTCACCCCCCAGTCCATGGCATCCTGTAACGAAATCCGGCCGACCCCCCGGGTGCGCGCCTTGAATATGGGATTATTACGGATCAAATTTTCGTATTCCTGCAGGCGCTGCGGAAATATTTTGACAAACTCATCGACGGCCGGTTTCCACCCATCGGGCAAATCAGCGGCCAGCCCACCGATCCTGAACCAGGAAGGATGCAGTCGACCCCCGCTGATGAGTTCCACAATATCGAGAATCATCTCCCGCTCGCGAAAGGTGTAAAAATTAGGCGTCATGGCTCCGACATCGTGGGCATAGGTGGCAAACCAGACGAGGTGATTGCTCAGGCGAAAGAGTTCGCTGAGCATCACCCGAATCACTTGGGCTCGTTCGGGAACTTTTATGCCCGCCAGGTTTTCGACCGCCAGCAGGTAGGGAAGATCATTGGCCGCGCCGGCCAGATAATCAACCCGCGCCAGGTAAGGAATAAATTGGTGCCAGGTTTGGCGCTCACCGATTTTTTCCACCCCGCGATGGTGATATCCGATCTCCAATTCCAGGCCGTTGATTCTTTCACCATTTAGAGCGGCAATGTAGCGCAGTAACCCGTGGGTGCTGACGTGGTGGGGACCGATATTTAGAATCAGCGGCTGCTCTCCTTGGGCTGATTTTACAAAAACGCCGCCATCTAAAGGCTGCAGCTTTTCAGCTTCTTTACGGGTATAGGGAGCCATTTCGGTTGCTCTGCCCGGATGGCTTTTTCTTAAAGGATGACCCTGCCAGTCGGGCGGCATGATAATCCGGCGCAGGTTCGGATGATCCTCGAAACGAACTCCCATCAGGTCGAATACTTCCCGCTCATACCAGTTGGCCGAAGGCCAGATATCGGTGATGCTCCGGGTGACGGGGTCCTGACCCCGCAAAGGCACTTTCAGCCGCAGCCGGCTGGCGGAATCAAAGGATAGCAGATGATAGACCATGGTATAGTCCGGAAAGTTATCCGGCTGCCGGCGGGCGGATTCATCAATGGCAGTCAGGTCATCCAAACGCTGATATTTGGGCATGGCCTCGGTCTTCAGATAACGCAGCACGTCTTTGAGCCGGCTTTCGGCAACCTGAAACGTGAGCATGTCTGATGTCGGCGCAACGGATTGAACGGCATCGCCGAATTGTGCGCTCAAAATCTGAGACAGGTTTTGATCGGATGGGTTTAATTCGATTTGCGGCGGCGGCGGGGTCCACATGAGATCTGAGCGGCTATCCTGAAATTCAGGCGCAACCACCGAAGTACCCCGTATGGCGGTGCCTTCCATGCCCGGGCCCCGGGGGTCACGGGATTTGGTTTGGCCGTCTACCAGAATGGGTTTGACACTTCCCTGGGTACCGCCTTTAAAGTGAAAAATAGAGCGGGTGGGGCTTTCAGTCTCTATTTTTTTTTGCAGCATCACAAGCCCTTGCAGCACAGCCTCGGGCCGCGGCGGGCATCCCGGTATATAAACATCCACCGGCAAAATCTGATCGATTCCCTGCACCACGCTGTAAACGTCATACATGCCCCCGCAGTTGGAGCAGGATCCCATGGAAATCACCCATTTGGGCTCGGCCATCTGTTCATATAGACGCAGAACAACCGGAGCAATCTTTTTAAAGACCGTGCCGGAGATAATCAAAAGATCGGCCTGCCGCGGGGAAGGACGCAAAACTTCTGCGCCAAAACGGGCCATATCGTAGCGGGCGGTCAGGGCGGTGGCTTCCTCGACAAAACAGCATGAGAGCCCGAAAAACATGGGCCACAGGCTGTATTTACGTGACCAGTTAATCAGGGCGTCTGTTCCGCCCAGCAGATGATCACTTAATGCTTTTGGGTTGTCGGCCCCCAATCAAGTCCTCCCTTTCGCCAGATGTAAAAAAGGCCCAGAAGCAACAACACGATAAAAAATGAAATCTGCATCCATCCCGCCCAACCGAGTTCTGCATGGGCGATGGCCCAGGCAAAAATAAAAGCGCCTTCGACGTCAAAAATGAGAAAAAAGATTGCCACCAGGTAAAACGGGACGGGATAACGCAGGCGGGCGACACCGGTGGGAATAATACCGCTTTCATAAGGTCTTAACTTTTCAACGGTTTTCTTTCTTTCCCCAATCCAGACCGCAATAAACAGCTGGGATGCAACGAAAATCAGAATAAGAATAACATAGATTGCCAGGCTAAAAATGCCGGGTTCCCACGGTGAAAGAACTCCGGAAGAGACAATCGGTTGCATAATTTCTCCGCTGTTATTTAACGTCTCGGAATTTCTACCACTAAATGAAAAACAAGAGAATTTGTAATAGATTGCTGCCTGCTGCCGGAACAGAAGCATATTCATTGGATGTTAAAGGCTGAGTTCATAGTGAACCCTTTGGTACCCTATGGTGGAACTTTTTTATAGATTAGAGTCGTAAAAATTGCAATGATTTTCCGCTTTTAATCGGCCACCACAAAGGCATCCGGAAATCCGTTTTGGATCAGATACGCTTCATATTCGGCCGCCTGTTCCAGGGTGGACACTTTTCCGACCCGGACCCTGTAAAACGTATTGACGCCGTTATCGTACTCGGAAATATGCGCATTTTTGTATGTTCGATCCAGTTTGCGCCTAAGTTTTTCTGCGTTTTCACGATCCAAAAATGCGCCGATTTGAAACGTAAAATTACCGGAATAATAATCATCCTGAATGTATGTTGTCGCAGAGCTAGCGGGCGAGGTGTCTCTTCGTCCGAGGGCAACCACCTCGACCCGGGCTGTACCGGGACCCACAATCCCGATATCTTTGGCGCCGGAGTAAGATAAATCAATGACTCGGCCGCGCACAAAGGGGCCGCGATCATTGACTCTGGCCACAATGCTTCGATTATTTTCCAGGTTGTGCACCCGCACGTAAGTACCCAGCGGCAATGTCTTATGAGCAGCGGTCATAGCATACATGTTGTAAATCTCACCGTTTGATGTTTTTTTGCCGTGAAAATCCCGTCCATACCATGAGGCCACACCACGCTGGCGAAAACCTTCGGAATGCGGCAACGGTTGATACCATTTGCCCATTACTTTGTACGGTTTTGGATAACCGGGTTTGCTGGGCGGCGGCGTGTGCGTGCGAGGAGTGCCGGTCGAACACGCATAGATAAAAAGAGTGAAAAGTGTGAATATAATCACGAAACGGCGGCCGACCGGCATTGTGTGTAAGCGTAAATTGACAATCATTGCAATCAGTTCTTTTTTCGTCTCTTTTTGCGGGGGGATTGCTTTTTGCCGTCAAGTGCGAGGTCGAGAACATTGATCATCTTATCGACAAAATGAAAGTTGATTTCTTTTTGAACCTTTGGGGGGATATCCTCCAGATCCTTTTTGTTCCACTCCGGTAGGATAATTTCCTTGATCCCGGCCCGATGGGCTGCCAGCACTTTTTCTTTGATACCGCCAACCGGCAACACCTGGCCCCTTAAGGTAATCTCACCGGTCATCGCCAGATCCTTATGAATAGTCCTGTTTGTCAGCAGCGATATCAGTGCGGTCATCATAGTGACGCCGGCCGAAGGCCCGTCTTTGGGTATCGCACCTGCCGGCACATGAATATGCAGATCATGGGTATCGAAAAAATCTTCATCGACGTTTAGTTTTTTTGCATTTGAGCGAATAAAGCTCAGGGCGGCGGTTGCCGATTCTTTCATCACATCCCCCAGTTGCCCGGTCAGGGTCAGACCTTTTTTCCCTTTCATGGCGGTCGCTTCAATAAACAAGAGCTCACCGCCGGTCGGTGTCCACGCCAGGCCGGTGGCGACACCGGGTGTGGTAACGCGGGCTTTGGTTTCAGAGGTAAACCGCACAGGTCCAAGGTATCCGTGGATATCCTCTATTTTAATGGTAACGGACCTGACCTTTCCGGCGGCAATCTTGCTGGCCACTCCGCGGCAAACGCTGGCGATTTCACGTTCCAGATTACGCAGTCCGGCCTCTCGGGTGTAACCCGTGATAATTTGCTTTACGGCACCCAGATTAAATTTTATTTGTTTGGCCTTTATTCCATGTTCATCCCTCTGACGCGGGATGAGGAAACGGTTGGCGATTTTCAGCTTTTCATCCAGGGTGTATCCGTGAAGCATCAGAACTTCCATCCGGTCCCGCAAAGCCGGCGGTATGGTATCTAAAATATTGGCTGTTGTTATAAACATGACTTTGGAAAGATCGAAGGGCACATCCAGATAATGATCGCTAAAGGAAAAATTCTGTTCAGGATCCAGAACTTCCAGAAGGGCCGAAGACGGATCCCCACGGAAATCGCTGCCCACCTTATCGATTTCATCCAGCATAAAAACCGGATTGTTTGATTCGGCACGCCGCAGGCCCTGAATGATGCGTCCGGGAAGGGCACCAACGTATGTGCGCCGGTGGCCTCGAATTTCAGCCTCGTCTCTCACTCCTCCCAGGGAAATACGATGAAACTTACGCCCCAGCGCACGCGCAATTGACTGCCCCAGCGATGTCTTCCCCGTACCGGGAGGTCCCGCAAAGCATAAAATGGGCCCTTTGGATTCCGGCTTCAATTTGCGCACTGCCAAATATTCAATGATACGCCTTTTGGGTTTCTCCAGCCCATAATGATCATCATCTAAAATCTTTCTGGCTTTTTTGATGTCAACATTGTCCGCGGTGTTTTCGTGCCATGGTAGAGCGGTGATCCAGTCCAGATAAGTTGAGGCAACCGTATATTCGGCTGAGGATGGATGCATCCGTGACAGACGATCCAGTTCGCGCTCGGCTTCCTTGCGGGCTTCCCGGGGAAGATTTTTTTCTGCAATTTTAGTCCGGTACTCTTCAATTTCAACCTGACTTTCATCTGTTTCGCCCAACTCTTCTTTGATGGCCTTGAGCTGTTGCCTCAAATAGTATTCCTTTTGACTCTGGTCCATGTCGCCTTTGACCTGGCTCTGAATTTTATTTCCCAGTTCAAGGATGCTGAGCTGATGATTCACCAGGCGGGTCACTTCTTTGAGGCGTCCCTTCACATTCCGAATTTCAAGAACTTTTTGCTTTTCTACCGGATTGGAATTAATTGTAGAGGCAACCATATCCGCCAGGGTGCCGGCTTCCGGAATCGAGGTTGCCATCTGACCAATCTCCGGTGGCAGCCCCGGTGAAAGCTCAATGACGCGGTTAAATTGACCGATCAGGTTGGACATGAGCGCTTCGGTTTCATTATCTTTGATTTCATCTTCCTTCAACAATTCGATACGAGCGCGCAGATAAGGCCGGCTATTTTCCCAGGATTTTATCCTGAACCGGTGCAGACCCTGAACCAGAAGCTGGGTTCGATTGTCCTGGGTTTTGGCCATTTTCAATATTAAGGCACTGGTTCCGATCTGCGCCAAATCTTCGCGGTCAGGCGGATTGCCCTCTTGCGGTTTTTTGGATACAACCAGCCCGATAATGCGATTTTTAGCCATGGCTTCATCCACCAGCCGCACCGACTCCCCCTGCATCACCACAAGGGGAAGTACCATTTTGGGAAACAGGGCTGCATCGAACAATGGCAGAATGGGAAGCAGCTCGGGGATTTTTTCGGTATCAATCTCTACCGGTGGTTTTTGATCAGGTTGATCGGTCATTATAACCTCCAGAAATGGTCGTCCAATTTTCCATTTTCATAAAACCAAAAAAATAATATTTACGTTTTTATTGAAAAACTTCTTGAACCACAAAGGGCACGAAGTTCACAAAGGGTCTTCATAGTCATTCTTAAAAGATCATTCTTTGTGTTCTTCGGGATCTTTGTGGTTTTTTACCGGTACGGGTTTGGCACGTTCGGGTTAGGTTTAATATATTAGGTTATCGAAATTCGCAAAACCACATGCTGGATTCAACTTAGCCGTCTGATATCGGGATCTTATGGGTTTTTTCGACCGGCATTTTTGCAAGCCGAATCTCGAGCAGGCCGTTTGTGTATCCGGCAGATACGACTTCAGGATCAATGGGCGCCGGGAGATAGAGAATTCTTTCGAAGCGGCCGTATTGAATTTCGGCAAGTCTGTAAGTGGCGTCGTCCGTGCAGTGCCGGGCAAACCGGGTTCCCTGAATTTTAACCGCCTTGCTGCTGATTTCGACCTCCAGATCGTCTTTGTCCACTCCGGCAACCTCCGCGACGATAATAATTTCATCCGGAGTTTCGTTCATGTCCATCGGGGGTTTCCAGGTGCGTTCGGCAAGCGAGAAGGCCGGACTCATCGATCGAAACATGTCCTCAATCGTTTTTTCGAGGCCAGAACCCAGATGACCAAAATCTTCTGCAATTCTAATTTTGATAAATTCCATCTCCGGCTCCTAAATTTGATGCGAATTATTTGTTCTGCTTCTTATAAATCCAGATCAAAATAACACTGATTCGGTAGTTTGTAAAGATTCTATGCTTGACAAGAATCGAGGTGTGATTAAATTTTTGTCGATATAAACGGTCACACCTGAATTTTGCACGAGCCGGAGGTTTCCATAGGCAAGGAGAAGCTCCTTAATTTTAAAAAATCAGATGCTTCATGCAGCAAAGCAGTGCACTTAAGGGTGAAGTCGTCCGCCTGAGGCGGACTACGAACCCTTAATAATCCGCCTCCGGCGGACTAATGGAAGCCTCCGGCTCGCCCGCAGGGTGAAAAGAGATGAGTAAAAAAAAGGTCATCATCCGATTTTACTTTTGAAGCAAAATGTATGGTACACTATTCTTGTATGAACTTGCTGTACTTAAACAACCAAAAGATTCTCATCTATTTTCATGCAAAAATCAGGTAATAATAAGGAGGTTCCACCATGGCAATTGTAAAATGGGATCCGTTCAGAGACGTAGCGGCCCTGCAGGACCGAATCAATCGAATCTTTAACGATTCTTTTGGACGCTCACGGGATCTCGAAGATGAGGTCGGTCTTTATGACTGGAGACCTCCGGTTGATATTTACGAAACAAACGACGGTATTGTTTTAAAAGTAGAGCTTCCCGGCGTTAACAAAGACGATGTATCGGTTGAGGTTAAAAACAATGTGCTGACCCTCAAAGGTGAGCGGTTGCTCGATCCGGAAATCAAGGATGAACATTACTATCGCAAGGAAAGAAGTTTTGGTAAATTTAACCGATCCTTCTCACTCCAGGAGCCGATCAAGCCTGATCTGATTAAAGCTGCCTTTAAAGACGGAGTTCTGACGGTAGAAGTCCCAAGACTCGAGGCAGAAAAACCGAAACAGATCACCGTCGATATCGATTAAATGCCGTATGAATCAGTCATGACTGCCGCAAACAAGCGAACATATCATCTTGTTATCGGTTCCCAGTACTTTCTGTATTTTGGTGTGCTGGGAATTTTTTTACCCTTCTTTAATCTCTATTGCTACCATTTGGGATTCAGCGGCTTTCGAATTGGAATCCTATCAGCTGTGCGCTCGGTGGTAATGGTGCTTTTTCCGATCATCTGGGGCGCCCTGGCCGACCGCCTCAAGGCCCGCAGACCCATTTATATCCTCTGCAATTTCAGCAGCGCCCTGATCTGGGCGCTGTATCTTTTTACGGTTGATTTTTGGCTCATGCTGATCATCACTGTCTTCTACGGGATTTTCTATGCTCCGATCATTTCCTTTCTGGAAGCCTTTACCATGGATCTCCTCGGAAGAGAGAAAAAAAGTTACGGTCGTATCCGAGCCTGGGGCTCCATCAGTTTTATTATGATCGTGCTCGTGCTGGGTAAAATTATTGATCTCTATTCCGTGGAAATCATTGTCGTCCTCGTTTTAGCCGGCTCGCTGATGCTGTCCACCATCTCCACCCGAATTCCTGATATGCAAATCGCTCCCAAAAAGCGGGTCACTCCAGCAGCAAGGAGCCTGATTGATAGACGGGTTCTCGTTTTTCTATTTTGTGCTTTCTTAATGCTGGTCAGCCACGGGACCTATTATGGCTTTTTTTCGATTCATCTCGAGAATTTAGGATACGGAACACCATTTATCGGATTGGCATGGGCATTGGCATCCGCCGCCGAGATTCTGGTGATGATTCGATCGGATCGAATATTTAAACGCTTTCCCCTGGAAACAGTCCTGATCTTTTCATTTATGATCGCCGCACTCAGGTGGTTCATTCTTTTTTTCGCGCAATCAGCACCGCTAATTTTACTTTCCCAGGTTCTGCATGCCGTAACATACGGCACATTTCATATGGCCAGTATCCTTTATATTGACCGGCTGGCGCCGGATAAGGCCAAGACCCTGGGCCAGGCCGTAAACAATGCCATCAGTTATGGCCTCGGCCTGATGGTGGGTTTCTTTATTAACGGGTATTTTTTCGAAATAACAGGGTCTTTTGTGCTGTTTATTATCAGCTGCCTGATCGCACTATCCGGCGGCTTATTTTTCTGGGGGTTTTGTCTGGTCGATCGCAAAAATAAGTGATGAGGACTGAGGTCTGCGCAAATACATAATTTTCCCCATATGAAAAGACCGCATACAAAAAGTTGCATACAGTCTATCTCATAATTTTTCGCAACACCATATGATCAATATGTTTCTTATGATTCGTCTGATCTGGAAAAGACCAGCCCCTTATGATTTAATAACATAGCAAGGGTCTCTCTGCGCAGAAGCCCAAAACACTTGGTCTCATCCTATAGGCCTATAATGACTGTGTGTCATCGAAAAACATTTTGTTATGAAGACGGTTCAGAGAAACTGGAGTGGTGACTTGCGTTGTGGATAAAATAGACTAATTTTTGCTGGAAACTCTATCCATAGCCTCATGGCGCGTATGAGATCATCCAGCTCACTACCCGTGACGGTCTCTTTTTCCAGCAAAAGCTCTGCCAATCTATTCAGAATATCTAGACGCTTTCTTTCTCCCCTGTAACGAGCCCCAATGTATCTCTGAGTTTGGCAGACACCGTATTGCAGATATCCGGGTGAGCCTTGAAGAATTCCTTGACGTTGTTTCGGCCCTGGCCTATCCGCTCTCCATTATATGAATACCAGGAACCGCTTTTTTCGATGATGCCGGCTTCAACTCCAACGTCAATCAGATCCCCGGTCTTCGATATGCCTTCACCGTACATGATGTCAAATTCTGCCTCCCTGAAAGGCGGCGCCAGCTTGTTTTTGACCACTTTTACCCGTGTGCGGTTTCCCACGGTCTCCTGGCCGTCTTTGATAGCGCCGATGCGTCTGATATCAAGCCTGACCGAAGCATAGAACTTAAGCGCTCTTCCGCCGGGGGTTGTCTCCGGGTTTCCGAATACAACGCCTATTTTCATGCGGATCTGGTTAATGAAAATAACCGCTGTCAGGGTCTTGCTTATCGTTCCGGACAGCTTTCTTAAGGCCTGAGACATCAGCCGGGCCTGAAGCCCCATGTGCGAATCTCCCATCTCGCCTTCGATTTCTGCCCTGGGAACAAGGGCTGCGACTGAGTCGATAACGATGATGTCGATGGCTCCGCTTCTGACCAGCATATCCGTAATTTCAAGGGCCTGTTCTCCGGTATCGGGCTGCGCAACCAAAAGCTCATCATAATTCAGACC
>Ga0255055_10002438_pt1 | contig 13147 bp, 12 predicted proteins | sample JV7_2_27_MG_FD_188633 | JGI IMG/M metagenome (GOLD analysis project Ga0255055, IMG submission 188633) | Seawater microbial communities from Jervis Inlet, British Columbia, Canada - JV7_2_27 | ecosystem: Environmental > Aquatic > Marine > Inlet | place: Canada: British Columbia | collected...
GAACTCGGACCTCTACCGCGCCATCGCCTTCATGTTTCTCGAGCAGTACCTGATGGCCGAAAGCCCGGTCGCGACGGCCGAGTAGCGGCCGAATGGCCACGCTACGTCGGCCGCCCCAGTAAGAGGACTTCAACCCAATTGGAGACCATATCCATGACGAAAGCGAGTGACCTCGAGAACCGGCTGCGGCGGCTGGAAAGGCAGAACCGGCGGCTGCGGCTGATAGTCTATGCTGGCCTTGTCGCGGTGGCGGGCGGCGTGCTGATGGCGCAGGCGCGTCCGGCACGGACGATCGAGGCCGAGCGATTCGTGGTTCGCGACGGCGCCGGGAACGTGCGTGCCGAATTCGGCCTGAACGACGACGGGATGCCGCGGCTGGCCATGTATCAGGCGGCGCAGGACATCGAGAGCATCTGGCTCGGCGTGCAGGACGCCGTCCCGCTTCTCACCCTCCAGCGGGTCGGCCATACGTTCCAATCCCAGCTTACCGAAGGCCTCTTTTTCGTGAGAGGATCCAACGGCTCGATGCTCGTGGACCTCGAGACCTCGGATGCTTCCGGCGGCCTGTCGCTGCGCGACCGCTTCGGGTCGACAAGGGCACGAATCAACTGGCCCGGTCGTGAAGTCTCCTTCGGACTCTACAGCCCCGAGGGCGAGACGAGGGTGGTGGCCGGTCTGGACTCTAAGGGCACAGCGAGCATCGGTCTCCCCTACGGGGGCGAGCGCGGCGCTCAGCTCTACTCGCGAGCGCAGAGCCTCGGAATGGTGATCTACGACTCGCAGGGCAGGCTGCGTTACGGAATCGACGTGCCCCCCGCCGATATGGCGAACCTCGGCATCTTCGACGACGAGGGCAGGACGCTGTTCGGAGTTCCCTAGGTCGGCGCCGTAGCGGCTCCGCGTACCCTAGGCGTCGCGGGGCCTACCAGCGGGCGCGGTACTCCCGCGTGTCGATGTGGATGAACGGGCCGTGGTGCGGCGTCGTCGGGTACTGCCCGAGGCCGCCGATCAGGTGGGCCGTCTTGGCCGCCCCGTCCATCTTCTCCACCAGCCGGTGCAGCACGGTGGCGTCGGCGAGGTCGATCCGGCCGTCCCCGTTCAGGTCGTCCATCCGGCCGTCCGCGTCGTTGTCCACGTAGATGTCGGCGGCATCGCCGTAGATGTGCCGGCTGTACCGCGGCCGGCCGATGTCGGCGTTGTACCAGGGCGAGCGGAATCCGCTCAGCACCTGGAAGGTCGGCGCCGCGATCCCGGCCTCGTTGGCCCGCTCGAGCAGCAGCTCAAGCTTGAGCAGCAGCTTCTCGCTCAGCACGACGTACTTGGGAAAGCCCGGCGGCCCCTTGCAGGGGAACTGGGCCAGCGTGAAGTGGGGGCTGACCTGAAGGTCGCCAGCCGGCGTGAGCGGGATGAAGCCCCGCGGCGGCAGGTACTGGGGAAGATCCCGGTAGGGCTCCTGAGGAAAGTCGCCGACCCGATAGCCGTGGACCTCTCCGCCGGCGAGCGTCTCCATGGGCACCATGACGACGGCGTTCAGGGTGATCGCGTCTTCCGCGGCTGGTCGGCCGCCGCCAGCGTTGCCGCTTCCCGAGGCGGCCTCCCGGCGGATGACGACCCGGTAGGTCCCCTCTTCCGCAGGTGCTTCCCACGTCCACGCGCCGTCCGGGAGTGGTGCGACGACCCCGCGATCGGCTTCGAGGATGTAGCGGCCTCGGAGCGAGGAGCCATCGACGACCTCGAGCCGCACGCGCTCTCCAGGGACCGCCGTCATGAGGAAGACGCGATACGGGGTGACGATATCCCGGAAGCGGACGGAGAAGGTGGCGCGTTCCGATGCGAAGCCCGAGGGGCGCCCGGCGTGTGGCTCCCCCTCCTTCTCGATGGCCGACGTAGCGCCTGGTGCGACGGCCGAGGCGGCGGCCACGATGGCGCCGAGCACCAGCGACCGGGCGAGGCCGGTCAATCGGTCACTCATGCGTCGTTTGTGTTTGGGTGTTCGCTGCGAGAAGCACATTGGCCCCGAGTACGCCCGACATCGCCCCGAGGTTCCGCGATGGGACGTCGGGTCGGGATACTCAGTCGGATCGGAATCTCGGTTGACCGGCCGGCGCTGGATCTCTATTAGGACTACCGCGACCTCCGGGTTTGCCAGGTCGCGGTGGTTCGGCCCCGACAGAGAGAGGACGAAAACTTGAATCGCACCAGGATCACGCTCGGCCTGGCTTTGGCCTCCGCGGCAGCGCTTGCACCACTGACCGCCCGGGCGCAGAGCTCCGATGATGAGATTGTCCATGCCACGATCGAGCGCATCGTCGACGAGGCGAGTCATCCCTATCTCCGCTGGCCGAACTTCCCCTACTACCAGGACGAGCTCGAGAGCTTCTACGGGCCGCTCGACTACGGCCTGGCCTGGTTCAAGGACGGGCGCCTGACTTCGCCCGCCCGGGATGTCATCGGTGTGCTGATGGCGGCGGGGGAGCGCGGGCTCGATCCAGAGGACTACGACGCCGTCAGGCTGGACAGCCTCGCGGTAGCGCTGCAGTCGGAGTCGGATCCGCCGCCGGATCTCCAGGCGCTGATCGATGTGGCCGTCACGATAGGACTCTTCCGGCACATCTCGGATCTGCACATCGGTCGGGTGAACCCCGCCAACCTGAACATGGGCTTCAACATCGAGCCGAAGAAGTACGACCTGCCCGCTCTCGTGCGTGTGGCGGTCGTCGAGAACCGCATCGGCGGCATGGTCGGCGAGGTGCAGCCGGAGTTCCTCCAGTACGAGCTCCTCGAAGAGGCGCTCCCGCGGTACCGGCAGTTGGCTGAGGACCCCTCGCTGCAGCCGGTCCCCGTCACCAGTGCCTTCAAGGAAGGCGACAGTTACGCCGGACTTCCGAAGCTGCGCCGTCTTCTCATCGCCACGGGCGATCTTGAGGAATCAGAAGCGGGTCTGGCGGGCTCGACCCGGTACGAGGGTGAGATCGTCGAGGCGGTCAAGCGATTTCAGGCCCGGCACGGGCGCACGGTCGACGGGATCATCGGACCTGCCACGTTCGAGTCGCTCAACGTGCCGTTCGAGGAGCGCGTCGAGCAGATCGAGTTTGCCATGGAGCGGATGCGGTGGTTGCCGGAGCTGAGCCGGACCCCGTTCATCGCCGTCAACGTCCCCGCGTTCGAGCTCTGGGCGCTCGATCCGGCCACCGGGCGGGGCGTGCCGGCGGCCAACATGCGCGTCGTCGTCGGCAAGTCGCTGGACAAGCAGACCCCGGTGTTCATGGAGGACATGCTCTGGCTGGAGTACCGGCCGTACTGGAACGTCCCCTACAGCATCACCGCCCGAGAGCTGCTGCCCCACATTCGCAAGGACCCGGCGTACCTGGATCAACACGACTTCGAGATCGTTCCACAGTTCGGAAACGAGGTTGAAGCGCTCCCCGCCACCGAGGCCAACATCGAGAAGTTGGGGTCGGGGCAGCTGAAGCTCCGCCAAAGGCCCGGGCCCAACAACTCGCTCGGCCTCGTCAAGTTCATCTTTCCCAACAACGCGGCCGTCTATCTGCACAGCACGCCGGCGACGCAGCTGTTTCACCGCACGCGGCGCGACTTCAGCCACGGCTGCATCCGGGTCGAGGATCCCGTCGGCCTGGCGGAGTGGGTGATGAAGAACCAGCCGGGCGGGTGGAGCCGCGACAGGATCGTCGAGGCGATGAACGGGGGAGCACCGACGCGCGTGGTCCTGGAGAAGCCGTTTCCCGTCATCATCTTCTACACGACGGTACTGGTCGATCCGGAGGGGACGGTCTCCTTCTATAATGATATCTACGGCCACGATGAGGCGCTCGCTGGAGCGCTGGCGGCCGGCTACCCGTATCCACCGTGATCGCGCGAGGCCGCACCATCAGCACGCGTCTTCCGACATGGCTTGACGAAGCGTTGAGAGAGCTGTTCCAGGCTAAGGGAGAGGGCCCCTCGGAAGGGCTTCGGCGCGTCGCGGAAGAATGGTGGACGATGGACCACTACCCCAAGCTGGAGTTTCGAGACGGGACGTTCGAGCGCAGAGCGGCCCTGAGAGACGGTCCGGAAGTATGGGAGATCGTCTTCGTTCAGCGTGAGTACGGGGACGACCTCGTAGGCCTCTACGAGCACTTCGGGCCCGTGGATCGCGAGGCCATCGACCAGGCCCTCGCATACTACCGAGAGTCTCCGCAGCCCATCGATCGTAGAATCGAGGAGAACGACAGAATCGGGCGCCGGCTCGAGGCGGAGTGGGTGGCTTCGAGAGGATCTTGAAGTTCCTGTTCGACAGCCACGTCCACTACGGTGCCTACAGAGAGCTGAAGCGTAGAGGGGTCGACGTCGAGCACGTCCTACACGTTGGCTTCGGCGGAGCGCCGGATGAGGCGATCATGGCGTACCCTGCCCGTCACGGGCGCATTGCCGTGACACGCGACTACCACGATTTCGTTCGACTTCTCGACGCCTACGTCTCGCATGGGCGCCACCCTCCCGGCCTTCTGCTCCTGTCGAAATCGGTGGCACAGCACGACGCCGGCGCGCACGTGCGCTCGCTATTGAAGTGGATCCAGAGGACGCCGGGCGGAGAAAACCCGCTCCAGGGATCGTACGGCTGGCTTGCTCCGTAGGGGCGCGCACCGTGACGGTCCATCGCGTTGAAGCGGCGAGGTGCATCTCGAACCTCCGCTGCCCTCTGCTGGTAGTGGATTGAACGGCTCGGGGTGGAGGCGGCCTTTGCGGTTCGCTACCGACGTCATTCTTTCTTCAAGACACAAAGAGATGCAGAGGGATTGCAGCGCATGCGGGGAAGGGAAAGCACGAGTGTGAGGCGTCGGTTGCGAGCGCTCCGCCACACGCCCATCTGTCTCCTGGTCGGGATGGTGATATTGCCTGCTTCGGCTCTCGCGCAGCCGGCGGAGCGGGAGGGGCCGGACCGGGCGAAGATGCCGGAGAGTTTCGCGGCGGAGATCGAGAAGATCGAAGCGCGGCTCGACCTCACCGAGGACCAGGAAGTGGAGGTTCGACCGATCATAGAGCGAGGAGTGGCCAGGGGATGGGCACTGGCCCAGAGCTACGGTCTGGGGTCGGGTGGCCGCCCCAGCATGCAGCAGTTGCTCTCTCTGCAGGGCGCCGCCCAGCAGATCCTGAGAGAGATGGAGGGTGATCTCGGTCAGGTGCTCACGACGGACCAGATGAAGGAATACGTGAAGATCCGTCAGGAATGGCTGGAGAAGGCGATGGCACAGCTGGGCACTCGCATGGGAGGCGGCTAACGAGGAAACAGCAACGTTCGGAGACAGCCTTGACATGCGTTCTCGCGGTGTATACAATGGATATACATATGGTTGGTTCGACTGGGACTTGGCCTTAGGCCTCGATTGGTTAGGTGGTGATATGCGCGCCCACGTTTGCAAGTGGGGAAACAGTCTGGCCCTGCGGATCCCCAAGCCGTTGGCCCTCGAGATCGATTTGGAAGAAGGATCGGAAGTTGATGTTTCGGTCAGCGACGCTGCCCTTACGGTGAGGCCCGTCACTCCCAAGCGGTATGCGCTCGAGGAACTATTGGCGGGTGTAACGGCCGAGAATCTTCACAACGAGATCGATGCGGGTCCAGCTGTGGGCGCTGAGGTCTGGTAACGCAATACGTTCCGGACCGCGGTCATGCCATTTGGCTTGACTTCAACCCGCAAGCAGGGCATGAGCAGGCGGGACGCCGGCCAGCGCTTGTACTCTCTCCGGCCTCCTATAATGGCAAGGTTGGTCTCGCTGTGCTTTGTCCGATTACCAATCGAGCGAAGGGCTATCCGTACGAAGTAGTCCTCCCGCAAGGGTGTGGCGTGACCGGCGTCGTTCTAGCTGACCAAGTAAAAAACCTGGACTGGAGGTCACGCAACGCTGAGTTTGCCGGGGAGGTGCCTGCATCGGTAGTAAGTGACGTGTTGAATAAGCTCGCAACGCTGCTGACGTAGAGGACTCGCGGACCCGACGATCCAGGGATCTATGTTGTGCATGCGGTTTGCGCGGTGCGGGCGGAAAAGGGCCATGGGTAGACGTTTGTCACCGTCTTGGCACCGTAGCCATTTGACGGCTTTCTACGACGCTGTAAGTTTTGCAGTGACATATAGTTCGGGGCGTGGCGCAGTCCGGTAGCGCACCTGCTTTGGGAGCGCGAAGTCAATTGTCCATTTTCGGCGGAAGCCAGTAAGGATACGGGTTCCTACGGATCAGCCCCGGAGGCCAAGAGGCGGTTTCCGGGGCTTTTCCGTACCTGAACATCCCCACGAACATCCCCAAGTGGCTGGTCTCGAGGTCGTAGAGTAAATGCTCCGGAAGGTGAACTGGGTGGAGGCGACCTTCAGCTTGGGAAGCCGGTCCCCGCCCCCGCCTATTCTACGGAATCCGTAGAACCCGTGCGAGATTACCACCGATCCTCGTATACAAATGAAGCCCCGATAGACGATCCTCGGAGGGTCAACCTGACACAGAAAGTTGCACACGCCTGCCGCCTCCACGCTCCTGATCTCGTCCTCGTAGGGCCATACGTACCCGTATGTCCGTTAATAACAATGTGTTGTGTCCTCGCCACTCTTGCGCCGACCCGGTGGACCCATGGAGATTGCGATGGTCCTCAACTCCATGTGATTGAAGGATATGGAGGGGGCCATGCCGCGTAGGGTGCGTATCTTGCTTGTGTGCCGCTGTTTGAAACTGCATTGCCCAGTCTTCTCGACTTCAGAGGGGGAGCCGATGGCACGGTCTCACCAGTCTCCGCGAACTACCGTTCCTGTAGCATCCCATTCAGCCTGTCGCATGGGATTAGTCGAGGCAGCAATGCGGCGAGTGTCTGTTCTCGTCCTTCTGCCGTTTGCCTTCGGCGCATGTAACGACGGCACGGTGCCGTCAGCACCCGACAGCTCCACCGAGCCTGTCCCTTCGGCAAGTGGCGACATCCAGGCCCAAGTCATCCCGGGCCAATACATCGTGGTGTTTCGCGATGACGTCGCGGATCCACCCGGCCTTGCCAACCGGCTCGTGAGGCAGCAAGGCGGAAGCCTGCGATTCACCTACCAGTACGCCATCAAGGGCTTCTCGGCCGAACTGCCGGAGAAGGCAGTTGACGCGCTCCGGCGCAACCCGAACGTGGCTTACATCGAGCCCAACGGGCGGGTCTGGGCCGTCGGCAGCGGCAGCCAGACGGACCTCCCCGGGGGCCTGTGGGGCCTGGATCGAATCGATCAGCGTGACGGGCTCGACGGCTCGTACTCATACACGCACGACGGCACCGGCGTCACGGCGTACATCATCGACACCGGGATCCTGACGACCCACGAACAGTTCAGTGGCCGCGCGACAAGCGGATGGGACTTCGTCGACGACGATAATGACGCCTCCGACTGCAACGGGCACGGCACCCACGTGGCCGGGACAGTGGGCGGCACGACATACGGTGTGGCGAAGAACGTCAAGCTCGTGGCCGTGCGCGTTCTCGACTGTAACGGGAGCGGCACCTGGGACGGCGTGATCGCCGGGATCGACTACGTGACGGACCAGCACCTGAACGTGATCGGCGGTCCTTCCGTCGCCAACATGAGCCTGTCGGGCGGCGGAAACACCGCTGTGGACGATGCGGTGAGAAACTCGACCAACCCGCCCAATCAAGCCGCCGGCGTCTTCCACTCCGTGGCTGCGGGCAACGGCAACTTCGTCGGACGGCCCCAGGACGCCTGCGGCGTAAGCCCGGCGCGGGTCTCCGAGGCAGCCACGGTGGGCGCCACGGAGTCTGACGATGACGAGGCTTCGTTCTCCAACTACGGAACCTGCGTCGACATCCTGGCTCCGGGCGTCGGCGTCCTCTCCGCCGGCGGAACGAAGAGCGGCACCTCCATGGCAGCCCCGCACGTGGCCGGCGCGGCGGCGCTCTACCTCGATGCCAACCCGGGCGAGCGCCCGGACGTCGTGTTGACCGCACTCACGAGCAAGGCGTCTATCGACAAGATCAAGCTCCATCGGAGCAGCAGCAGAAACGGGACGCCGAACCTGCTCCTGTACACCGGATCCCTGAACGACAATCCTCCCAGCGTAACGGATGTGGCCGTGTCGTCGGTGAGCGCGCCGACCTCGGCGGTGGAGGGCGATCTGGTGAGCGTGGACGTGGCGGTGGAGAACGTGGGCAACCAGGATGTGACGAGCGACATCGACGTGATGCTGACGGATGATGGCGTGCCGATCGGCGACCCCCAGAGGATCAGCGGGCTCGCTGCCGGTGCGTCCACCACGCTCATCTACTTGTGGGATACCACCGGCGCCTCCACCACAGTCGAGCACACCCTCACGGCCAGCCATGACTTCACCGACGATGAGGCCACTAATAACTCGTTAAGCACGAAGGTAACCGTCAACGATCCCACGGTGGGAACCACACCCGAGGTGCTCGCCTGCGACCCGCCCAGCGGGAATCCTGGCGATCGGCTGACCGTCGCGGTCACCGGCTCCGGTTTCCAGGATGGGGCGACGGCGGACTTCGGGGCGCGGGTGACGGTTCAGAGCGTCACCGTTGGGGACGACGGCCAGCTGGACGTCCAGATCAAGGTGCACCCGCGGGCCGCCTCTGGCTCCAGGGACGTGACGGTCACCAACCCGGACGGCCAGAGCGGTACCGGGACGGGCTGCTTCGCCGTGCCGTAAAGCGGCTCAATGCGAGCCGCACCGTTTCGCAGCCCTCGGTACGGAGATACGGCCGTTTCGGGTCTCTGTTAGGACCGGCCGCTTCGTCAGCACAAGAGGGGCGGTTCCTTCGGGGCCGCCCCTTCGTTCATCTGCTTGATCCTCGTTGAGGGGTGAACCGAGCGGGCTTCGGCCTCGCAAGCTGAAGGTCGGACGCCAGAACTCGCTCGACCGCGGGAGCTTATCTGGGCGGTGTGCGAGGTTGCTGTGACAGGTATCCGCGAAGCCCAAGGGATTTTAAGTCACGGCCCACCCCGGGGACTCATCGGTAACAGACTCACAATACGGTACAATCCGGGCTCTCAGCGGGCCTCGAGATGTCCTTATTTTCCGATGATTCCCGTTCGGTACGGCAAGGTCACGGCAAGGTCAGATGGGAGCAGGGGCAGCCCCGAAGAAACCGCCCCCAGACGCCTGGCTACTCGATCAATTGCAGAACCTTGGGAAACAGACCGTCGCCTTCTACCGCCTCTTCGCCGGGACACGTGATGAGCCGAACATAAACGTTCCACCGGCCGGGCGCTCCGGCGCCGTGGGAGCACATCGGGTCCGGGCACTCCGCCACCTTCTCCACGAACACACAGGCGAGCGCCGAAACCGTGGCGTGCAGCCCTGCACCGGTGTCTTCGACCGACGCCGGATCGATGAGCGGCACAGAACGGTTGAGCGGCGTGTCCTCGATGCAGGTTTTCGTGGCCAACGGGTGGACCGGGCAAGCTGGACCGCCCACCTCGGCGCCCCATACGAGCGGACCGTGTAGGTCGATGAGATCCTTGAATTCCTGGTGTACCAACGTCTGCTCGTTGCCGGCCCCGGAGGAGTTGTAGAGCTGCGTCTCGCCGAGAACGATCTTGAGCTCCTCGTCGTAGCCGAGCATCGATCCGACCTCTGGGCAATCGGGAATCCATGGACGAAGGGCATCAACTCCACCGACGTCTTCTGGGAGGGCTGCACCGTCGGTGGCCAGAGGCTGGAACCAGCACCGCCAGCTCGGGTGTTGGACGCACGGACTGGCTTCGTAGTCCTCTGAATCATACTCCTTCTTCGACTCCTGGGTCTTGATCTCGATCAGCGTTCCGTGGTCGTCGTCATAGAAGCCGGTGAATTGGTCCCACAGCGTGTAGCCGCCTGCGGTGCTCTTCCCGTATTCAACCCGATCGAAAGGCTCGTACCAGTCGGGCGGATCGCCATCGAACAGGCGGTTGAACGGATCAGAATCCTCCCACCGATCCGGCAGGGCGAGCGGCAGTAGGCAGCCTCCACCTACGTACCTCCGTGCCGGCGCCGCCCAGGCCGCTGCCACGGTGCTCACGTCAACTTCATCCCGCCCGAGAATCCTGGCGAATATCGTGGCGATCGCGTTTCCGCGACCGGCCTGGTTACGGACCCGGACCCTCACCTTGGACGAATCGAGGATAACGTCTATGTCCTCGTCCAATACGGTGGTTATGGCCCCGTGGACCGTGTTCAGGTCCGCGTACTTTTGGGCCTCGGCGCGTGCACCGGCTTCGTCGCCAGGTGAGACGATCAACCAACCCGCCCCTGCCAGGGCCGCAGCATCAGCCACGCGCTGCGATTCCGTCCGGGCGGCAAGCAGCATCCCGAGATCAACCGACAGCGCAACCATCCCGAGTATCACGACCATGCCGACCGCCACGAACGCCGCCGTAGCGCCGCGCTCGTCGGATGCCAGGGAGACAGGCAACCGCCGGAAGAGTCGTCGAGCGAAGGAGGGCCGAATGGGTGAGCGGCGTGAGATCATGAGTCTACATCCTGTCTACTGCGGAATAGTGCGACAACAGCGTGTAAATAAAGGATTCTGAGGCGGGCGGCGCAAGAGTAGCGGAGCCGCAACGCTGTGACATTGCTGCACATACGGGGGCGCATGGCTCTACGAGGACGAGATCACAAACGCAGTGGTGACACGACGCCTAGGGAGCGTGAGTTGATATTCAGACTAAGCTACCGGCGCTCTACGAGGACGGGCCAGACGAGGAGGAGTCGCACGGGATTCGGTGTCCCGTGGGCGTCTGTAACTCGCTGCCTAGGTGGGGATTAGAAACCGACCTTGCCGCTACCTTGCCGTACCGGCAGCGCCATTGCCCACGATCATGCCGACCGTGGACGCCGGTTTTCGAGGTCTATTCGACCTGGACCCGCATGGCCAGTCTAGACCCTATATGTCGTCACCGGCCCATCATCCGCCGCTCAAGGACAACGGCCACGGTCTAGCAGATACCCGTAGATTCCTCGTTGTCGGTTACAGAACGAGCTACAGCTCCCGCGTTCTCGTATGGCGCCGTGTAACACCCGTACACTTGCGTAGGGCGGGGCTGGCGGCGCTAAGCTGCCCTTGTTGCCCAACACCACAAGCTGCCAGAGGCAGGATCTACGATCGTACGCGACCTTTGTCGGGATCGGTTTCTTATCGAAGGCGTTCCGTTTATCGCCTGGGCGGACGATCGCATACCTCTCGTGGAGATGAACCCGTCTAGCATTGCCTCAGCCGGTATGGCTTATGAGTACTGGGGACGGGATATGCGCGATTGCTGGACGGAGGGAAACGAGGCTGATTGGAGCTTTGATGAGGGTCAAGCCAAGAGTTTTGACGACTTGAAGTCGATGATTGCACGCGGCATCCCAGTTGTGGTAGAGCCCTCAGCCTTAACGCCATTCGCGCATCCCACAGATCCCACGCTCTACGAGCTCGGTGTGCTTCCAGCTCCAACCGAGAGGCTCACTGGCAACTTGGCTGGGGTGTTTCTTCCGCTCGAGGCATTTACGGCCTCCGAGCGTCATCCGCACATTCGGCAAGACCTGTACTGGTCAGCGAGGCTAGTCGTCGGCTACGACGAGTCTGACGGAACAGTAACGATCCACGACCCTACTTTCGGACCTTTTTGGGAACTAAGTCTTGATCTGTTCGACGCGATGTGGAAGGTCGGAGGTCGATCGTATGTTGCCTTTCACCCCAAGGATTACGATAGCTTACTGGCATCCGGCTCGAAGGCAACCGAGGCGCTTCGCTGTGCCGACGATGACGCAGCCGTCCACTATGTCTTTGGCTATGCCCTTTCGGCAACGGGTCGAAACGAGGAAGCGGAAGCACAAATTCGCAAAGGGCTCGCGCTGAAAGGAATCACCAAAGGCTATCGCTTCCTTCTGCTCTTGGAGCTCGCGGTGCTGTCTTTCAAGATGGAAAGCCAGGATGAAGCGATTGCATTGGCTACAGAGGCTTCAACCTTATTCCCCAAGCTTCCCGCAAGTTGGGCGCTGTTGGCAGGTTTGAGGGCCTTCGGCCCGATAAGGACTCGGCTTTTCGTTGCCAAAGCTAAGCGTATGGCCCGACGGACCGGAGTTGTCGGGTTGCCGCGAGACCTGCTCTATTCCACTGAGATGGCGCGGGTCACGGGGAGTAGGCGCCAGCACGGTTGATCGGCAATGCAAAGGGTCCCCTCCGAACCTTCTCCCTCCCGCGAGATGTTCATCGGTTGGCCAAACCGGCGCCGGCCAATACCCGATCTATACTTGCGAGCCGGTGTAGCCCAGACTGAGGCATGAGCGTCGTCTTAGCAGGTGGTGAACGGCGATGAACGGACAGTCTCAGTGCTCACCGCACGAGGAACGCTTCGCGGTCATCTATACCGCAGGTCCCGATGGAATCCGGGGAAACGGGACCCGAGCCTACCTGGAAGCCTACCCGAGCTGCCGCAGCGAACAGGCAGCGGCGGTGGGTGCTTGCCGGCTCCTAAGGCGTGCAAAGGTCCGCGCACGCATGAACGAGCTACGAGAGCAAGCGAGCGCCGAGGCTCGAGCTCGACTCCGCGATTGGTGGGAGCTCGCACCCGACGCGCAGGAGACGCTCCGTAAGGCCGCTGCCGGCGAGCTACGGTTCCGCGATGCCGATCAGCGCCTAGAGCCGGAGCTCATCCGTTCGGCCGTTCGTGCGGCCGGCCATATCCTCGACCGGGCGCTCGGGACGGTAAAGCAGATGCATGACCACCGAGTACAGGGCGGTATCATTGTGGCAGTAGCAGGCCCATCCCAAATGCCGACCGGCGAGCTCGAGCCCGGCCCGTTCGGGAGCGGGTCAGGCGGATACCTTCCGCCCGCCTGAGGTCCCGAAACAGGGCGTAACATGCTAACAACCGGCTCGATGTTCCGTTCGAGGCGGGCCGCTAAAGGAGGAACTTTCATGGTGCCAGTAGACTGGGTAGCGCTCGCGGGCGTCATAATGGGAACCCTGATCATCCTTATCCCGGTAGCCGGCCTTACCGCCCGCTTCGCCCTAAAGCCGATTGTCGAGGCGGTGGCGCGGATGAGGTGCCCCCCAACTCTGGGCCAGTTGTTAGGCCACTCTCGCGAGGTTGGTTGATGTGATTGCTCGTTCCTTCTCAGCGAACTCCGCAGGCGTGAG
>Ga0255055_10002439_pt1 | contig 13145 bp, 8 predicted proteins | sample JV7_2_27_MG_FD_188633 | JGI IMG/M metagenome (GOLD analysis project Ga0255055, IMG submission 188633) | Seawater microbial communities from Jervis Inlet, British Columbia, Canada - JV7_2_27 | ecosystem: Environmental > Aquatic > Marine > Inlet | place: Canada: British Columbia | collected...
AGTGACTATATCGATGAAATCGTAATCGTTGGCCATCGGATGCTGTTGGAGCAACGCCTGGGCGATTTCATAAAAGGAGTCCAAAAGCCGTGCCGTATTATCAACCAGAATTCAAAAATTCCACTGGATATCATCACGCGTTTCAACATCATAAATCGCAAAGTCAAGTACAATACAATAGCTGGAAATTTGATCAAAGGGTATGCCGCCAGCACCGCCTGCAAGGATAAGAAACATGCCTTATTTGTTGCCTCGGATTCACCGCTAACAACCATAGAAATTATCGAGCGTTTTCTGCGAACTGTTCAAAAAGACGCGGACCAGGCGGCGATTGTTTTCCCGGCGATACTAATTGATATCCAAAAGGACAAACTCGAAAGACCTCCGCTTAAGCTTCTCAATGACACCGAGTATCAGCTGCCCGGAAAAAAAGATAGCAACGGCAGGCAAGGATTTAGGCTTTCTTCCCTGATGTTTGCGAATCCTCATTTATTTGATATTAACACCACAAATACCGCATATAGCCTTCGTAAGGCGCTTAACCCGAATGCTCAACTGAGGTTGTTTAGAATTACGCGCAATCTGGGATATCCTAACGTGTATTCCAAATATTTTATAAGGAAGAATTTGAGTGTCAAAGAAGTTGAAAACATCACATCCGCATTTTTCAACGGCAGGCTTAAATTAATTCCAATGACCGGAGAAGAATCGACATATGACTATGACGGTACCGATTTTGAATATCGCATGATAACCAAAATGCTCGATTCCTCTTGAAAGTAGGCCCACCTGCACAAAATGAAGATGACAGGAAATATATGAACTTTAAGAGCCAAATTGCCGCATTTTTTGATTTCGATGAAACCCTGCTGGAAGTGGAAAGCGGCAGGCTGGGCATAAAATGGCTCTGGGATAGACGTATGGTGCCTTTGGGCTATATCCTTAAAATCCAGGTGGCCAATTTTTTTTATCAACGGCAGCTGCTTTCAGACGAACGGATGGTCAGAATTCTGTTGACCTTTTATAAAAAAAAACGCTTTTTAGACTTTCAAAAAGGCGCGGAAGATTTTTACCGGGAGTATTTAAAGCCCCATCTGGCGTCCGGAATTCTTTCAAGGGTGCGCTTCCACAAAAATGAAGGCCATCTGCTGGTATTGATATCCGGCTCGGTCAGGTACCTGCTGGAGCCTGTGATGAAGGATCTTGAATTTGACTATCTTTTGTGCACTGACCTGGAAGTCCGCCAGGACGGTCTTATGACCGGAAAGCCAAAAGGGCTGGTGTGTGTGGACCAGAACAAAAAAAAGCTGACCTTAAAGCTGGCGGAAAACATCGGACTGGATCTCGCAAAATCCTACGCCTACGGCAATCATCAATCCGATCTCCCGTTACTTGAAACAGTCGGCAAACCGCATGTGGTCGAACCCACTATCATCCTCGAAAAAATAGCACGCCAAAGATCCTGGCCGATACTTACCTTTAGATAATCATTCGTATCCCGCCGATAAAATTCTATCACCAAAGAACGTTGCAATTTTTTTTGCGGTGTAAACAATTTGCTGAAATCATATGAGTAAATTCCCGATGGCTATTCAGAATACCTTATCTCTTCCATTTATCAAGATCTGAAGGATGGCCCCAGAAACATTTTTGGCATGCCGGTTGCTCTATACCCTAGCTAAAAAAGGCGAGGAGGGCAGGGACATGAAGTTTTACATGGCAAATTATAACGGGTCGGTTTCGGATGAAAAAAGAACTCTTATCAATTCCTGAGGCAGCAGAGATATTAAGTTGCAGCACCCGCACGGTTCGACGCTTAATTGAAGAACGAACCATCGAGGCCTGCAAGCTGAGAAGCTCAACCCGGGTCGTTTATACCTCGCTACGGGAATATATTCTAACCATAATTACAGATTATCAGGAAGAGAACGGCCTAGCCGAATTCAAATCTTCTAATTAAAAAGTGTGCCTGTGCGGGACTGCGCGGGACCGGGTGACCTTCCTTTGATTCGTTTCGTAATGATATCATACCGTTAAAATTCAAGTTCTGCTTATAACCTTTTTATTGACAATTAGTTGTGGCTTAGACTATTAAAATATTAACAACGTGGCAGTCTGATTTTCAATCTTGTACCTGAGATTCGATCCCATTCACAATTCCTTTTGCAATTCACACTGACCTTTCAAGCGACCTTTCATCTCTGATCTGCCTGAGCCACTGAAAAAGACTCTGATCTGCTATCTTGACTTCGATTAACATCGCTTAGCGGCGTTTAAACATCATAACGCAATACCCATCAAGGGGGAGATGGGCATATAGGGCAACTGCAATCTGGTGAGGGGAACTGTGTGCAGTCTGTCTTGCTCAAATGGCCGAGTTGCCTTTGAAGGGTGGCTTGGTTTTTTGTTTTGGGGGAAAGGAGGTATCGCTATGCGAACGGGAAAGACGCAATTCTGGGCATTTAGCCTGCGTTGTGAAATCATATCCATAATCTTACATTTCGGCAATGCTTTCTGAGCCGCCCTTAATGTGCCTGCTGCTCAATACTCCACTATTCAAGCTGGAATTGATACAGCCACTGCCTTCTGATTTTAGGATCTAATTGCAATATATAAATAAAAAAGGGGGTGAAGCTATGAAAAAGCTCATCGTTTTGAACTTAAGTTTAATTTTAGGGCTGACGGCAATATTAGCCCTGTTGACTGCTCACGTCCCCCAATCATTAGCTGCAGATTCACAGCCTTTAATTGTGCCGACCGGTGAAGGAGAAGATACTTTTGAGTACAGTTATTATTATAAAGGTCGACTGGTGACGCTTAATCTCAGTCAACAACTCATTGCGATTAAAGAGAAAAAAGCATTTGGTATCAATTTTATGAAAAATTTCAATTTGGCGCGTTCCCTGTTAAGTGATCAAAAGGATCTAAAACATCATGGCTATATTCTCTATCACCTTCAGTCCTCGAAAACTGAGACCCAGAACCACACTAATTTTAGGGCGCAATTGAGCGCAATTCGCGCCGCGATCGATGGAGATGTACAGCCGGTTTTCGAGCAGGGGCCGGCACTTTTGATCCCGTCGGATGAGGTTATCGCTGGTTTCAGAGAAGATGCCACCTTAGAGCAGGCCCGGGTATTTTTCACGCCTTATATGGATTCTTATGGCATTCTCGCGATCAGGGCCCATCGCAAGAACACGTTCATCTTACAGATCGACAACCCGTCAAATGGTCGCATCTATCCGCTTTCACAAATTTTTTCCCGGTTGGACGACGCTGGTGGATGAAAATTTTGAATCCGCATCTCTTCCAGCCGGCTGGTCGACCGGTATATTCTACGGTGCAAAAAACGCAACCTGGAGCGTGACCGACCACCTCAGCCATTCTGGGAGCAGCAGCTGTTATGCAACCGGCGGCGGCACCCAGGGCATCTCCCCTCCGGGACCCTATCCCAATAACTCTATAAGTTGGCTCGACACACCGATTGTCGATCTGGCATCTTACGAGGAGGTATACATCGAACTGTGGTTTTACGCTAAATACCAAAATCCATCCTATAACGCTAGCACCGGTGTGACAACACTACGCGATTATGGTGTGGTCGGTATTTATAATCCGTCGACCTTAACCACGACGTTTTTTGATTTTCTGGCCATCCCCGGTACCACCGGAGATCTCACCGCAGATGTGACTACCGACAACGGTTGGCGCCGCGCACTATTTCGAGTTCCGCTCAGTCTAAGACTGAACGGTGTCATGATAGAATTTGTTTTTTTTAGCAATGGCAGTGTCGTTCGGGAAGGGCTTTATATCGACCAGATCCGCGTTGTAAGCACCACTGATGTGGACACAACACCTCTGGGAAACGATACATACGGGGCACGGCAATATGAACTAAAAAATGCAGGCCAAATTGCAGGGCTTGGCAATGATAACAACGATATGGAGGTGCCGGAAGCCTGGGACCTCGCTGTTTCTAGCGGCTTTGATCCGGTTTCAACGGATGTTTCGGTGGCCGTCATCGATTGGGGAATTGATTTGTTTCATCCCGACCTTAACGTGGATGCCGGTTATGATTTCGACGGCAGTGCAGGAGGAGAAGCCAGAGATCCTCATGGAACAGCTGTAGCCGGTATTATCGGCGCAATTCACAATAATAATGCCGGTGTCATCGGGACGACGCCAAATGTAAAAATTCTGTCCATATTTTACGGCTATACCTATGCGAATGTGGCTGCCGCAATCGATCTGGCCGTTGCGAAGGGGGCCCGGGTTCTCAACAATTCCTGGGGATGGGTCGGGGCCCCGTCGGCCGACATTCAAAATGCAATTTATGACGCGCTGGCAGCCGGGCGGACCGTCTTGTTCGCGGCCGGCAACGGACCGGATCGCCCGCCATGGACCTATGACACCATTTTTCCCTGCAACCTGACCGGCGCTTCGAGCGTCATCTGCGTGGGTGCAACCAGTCCGACAGATGAGCACAAAGCGGCAGCGAACAGCGACGGCCGATTTTTCTGGGGATCGAGTTATATCGGCGATGGCCCGGATGTTTGTGCCCCTGGGACATGGAGCTACACAACCGACATAACGGGGAGCGGGGGATATAATGACGGCAGCGGCCTAATCGATATTATCGATGCAAACTATACCCATGATTTCTCGGGGACTTCCTCATCGACGCCAAAAGTTGCGGGAATCGCGGCCCTGATGCTGTCCATTGATCCGACGCTAATCCCTTCCGAGATCAAGCGAATTCTGGGCGCCACGGCTGATGATATCGATGCAGCCGGGGAGGACGATAAAACCGGTGCCGGAAGAGCCAACGCATTAGAAGCCGTTTCATATGTGCTCAACAAACCAAGAGCGACGACCGGTTCAGCGGTCGCCGCCGGCCCGACCTCAATGACATTCACTTTAGATGGCACCGTAAACCCGAATGGCGCCGGCACCACCTATTATTTTGAATACGGCCCCTCTCCAGATTACGGTTTTACCACCCCACCAACAGTTGCCGGCAGCGGCAGCGCGGATATTCCGGTAAATGCGCAAATTACGATTACCGAAACGACAGCTTTGTATCACTACCGACTCGTTGCCACCCATTCTCCCGTGATGGCCTACGGCATGGACAAGACATTCGGCTTCGACACCGATGCGGATTCCATGCCGGACGCATGGGAGCAATTGCATTTCGGTGATCTGACGCGTGACGGTACCGCTGATGAGGACGATGACGGTTTAATCGATTTGCAGGAATTTGTAAACAGCACCGATCCGAACGACGAAGACAGCGACAGCGATGATCTTAATGATGGTGATGAAGTCAATACCTATGGTACGAATCCAAACGACCCGGATACCGACGGCGATGGCCTGACCGATGGCGAAGAAGTCAACACCTACGGTACGAATCCAAACAACGAGGATACGGACGGTGATGGAGTTTCGGATAAGGATGAAATTGATGGTGGAAGAAATCCGACCAACAGGGAACCTGAAACACCCGTACTTGCGCTACCCTCAGATGCCGCAACCGGCGTGGATTTGGCGCCGACGGTCGAAACAAATGCATTCAGCGACACTGACGGCCATAACCACGCAACCACCGAATGGCAAATCAGCACCGAACAGGACGATTTCTCAGATAATATGCTTGTATTCAAGGCTGAAAGTGAAATGGCGCTCACCTCTTTGACTGTACCGAGCTATATTCTTGATGAGAATACAACCTACTACTGGAATGCCAAGTTCCGTGATGACGGAAACGCCACTTCCGACTGGGCCGTCCCGTTTGAGTTTACCACCGGTGCCTCAGGTATCACAGATACCAACTCCAATGGCATACCCGACTCCCAGGACCTGGGTCCAGATGAAAGTGAATTGGATCTTAATGACGATGGAACCCCTGATGACCAACAGCAGAGTGCAACCTGGAAGTGTTTGAATACGGAAGTTGGAGATAGCCATGTTGGGATTGAAGGAACTTTTAACGTTGTTTCAATTGATTTTGTAGAATCAATCGATCCCAGCACCATTGCGGATACAGCGAACAGACCGGATAGTTTGCCTGCGGGACTTATAAGTTTCAGTGTGACGGTGCCCAATGATGGGGATGCCGCCGATGTAACCATCTACCTGTCTGGGACTCTGGCGGCGAATATGCAATGGTACAAATGGAATGCAATAAGCGGCTGGCAGCCGTATCCAGCAAGCTTTGGCACGACCGTTGCCGGGAACACGTACGTTGAGTTAACGCTAACAGACGGTGGTGCGGGTGACGCCGATGGTTTGGCAAACGGCGTGATCGTCGATCCAAGCGGAGCCGGGGCAGTTGCCGCTGACGGTGGCGGTGGCGGTGGCGGCGGTGGGTGCCTGATCTCCACCGCTGCATACGGGTTCCGTATGCTAAAAGAATCACTGGCTTTAATACTTCTTATTGGATTTTTCTTGATTGGTCTTTCAGAGTTCAGAAAGAAGCTTAAGAAATAAAGAACACCTTCCTATCTTTATGCAAAAAAGGCAGAGTCAGATAAGGCTCTGCCTTTGTTTTATGAAGCACCGTGGTGTGTTTCCAAAAAGGGTCAGATAAGATCTTATACCGATTTTTAAACCGTGCAACTATTTTTGCATTGTAAATATTTTAATCAATTACCCAAACAACTGATTTAACAAGTTTATCTTAAACATTCTCAATATCCGGTCAATATGAGTTGCACCCTTCTTTGAAGTTTATCCCTGCATAAACAAAGGTCTGTTTCCCAGCTGCCAAAATTATTTTGAAAATTAAACTGAACCGGCTCCATCAATAAATATCAAGCATAATAACGAGTTATTCCTATCCACCGGATGGCATCTCTTTCTCCCCGAATGACTTTCTTCTTCCCACTAAAATAAAAAATTCTAGATGGTACGCCCTTTGCTCTGCAATGTGCACCAGATAGTCGCAAAAGTAAAACGTAGGTTCATTCAAATGAGGAATCTAGTTCTCGTAAACAAAATTGTTACTAGCGCTGGAGGGTAAAAATGGAAAGCACAAATTCAAAAGAATATACCGTGGGCATTGATATCGGCTCAGTCAGTCTGAACTGTATCGTTATCAATAAGAACAAAGACGTTGTTTTTGAATCTCCATACAAACGCCACTTCGGAAAAATTGATGAAGAGATTCTGGACCTGGTTGAGCGTTTGTTTGAGAAATTTGGGGAAAACAATATTCGATCAATTTCCTTTACAGGAAGCCACGGCAAAAAGCTTTCTGAAAAATTAGGCGTCTTTTATGAGTTTGAAACCATCAGTCAGGTATTGGGCGCCCTTCAACTGATTCCGGATGCAAAGAGTCTCATCTGCATGGGGGGCCAGGATACGGCTTTACTTCAAATTCATCACGACGAGGGCGGATGGGAACTTGAAAGCTTTAACGCCAACGGGCCCTGTGCTTCCGGCACCGGATCCTTTATTGATCAGCAGGCAGAACGTTTGGCAACATCTTTATACGAAAAAAACAAGGAAACTTCTCAAAACCATATTGACAAGATTTTAAATGACTTCATTCGCCTGGGCCTCAAAAGTGAAAAATCCGCCAATGTGGCTTGCCGGTGCACCGTCTTTACCAAATCCGACATGATTCATCTTCAGAACAAGGGCGAAAGGCTTGAAGATATTATTTACGGTCTGCATGTCGGCAATGCCAGAAACTACGTCAGCACGATTGTCTCCAACCAGAAGCTTGAAGATCCGATCGTATTTGTCGGCGGATTGTCCAAAAATGAATTACAGGTAAAAGCTTTTAAAGCCTATTATCCAAATCTCATCGTCCCGCCGTATAACACCTCAACCGGCGCGCTCGGCGTTGCCTTAAAAGCACTTGAGTTAAAAAAGGAAGATACCTTTGGCCTCGCTGACCTGAAAGAAGCAAACCTTCGCGGCAACATTTCGGTGCCCAAGGCCCCCAGGTTGGTCTTGAAAAAGACGAAAATGCCTCACTCCCGGCAGCCTCAAAGAAAATTTCTAGCGATTAGAACCCGGGCCTACCTCGGTCTCGATATTGGCTCGACAACCACCAAATATGTGTTGATAGACGAAAACCATAATTTAATCCACAAAAGCTATGTGCACACCCAGGGCAAACCGATCGAGGTGACCCAGAAACTCTTAAAGCACATCGTGGAAGAGCTGGAGAACAAAGTTAAGATCATGGGAGTGGCCACAACCGGTTCGGGGAGATATGTCGTTGGTGATTTTTTAAATGTGGATTTAGCCATTGACGAGATCACAGCCCATGCCAGAGGGGCGGTCGAAATTGATCCCAAAGTGGACACCATTTTTGAAATCGGCGGTCAGGACTCAAAATACATCTCGCTTGTCAATGCCAACCCGCTTGATTTCGACATGAACAAAGTTTGCGCCGCAGGCACCGGCAGTTTCTTACATGAGTTAGCGAATAAATATGGAATCAATATTGTCGGTGAATTCCAGGATATTGCGCTTTCTTCCAGGGCCCCGGTCAAACTCACCGATCGGTGCACCGTTTTTATGGAATCAGACCTGGTCTCATATTACCAGAAAGGCGCTTCCCGAGAGGATCTGATAGCCGGCCTTTGCTATGCCATTGTGCATAATTATTTGAACCGGGTTGTCGGTAAAAGAAAAATTGGGCGACGGATTATGTTCTTAGGGGGCCCTTCTTTAAATAAAGGCGTCGTGGCTGCCTTTGAAAATGTTCTGGACCGTGGCCTGCTGGTTCCGCTTCACAGAGAGGTCCTTGGCGCCTATGGAGCGGCCATCTGTGTTCAGCAAAAAATGCGATCAGAAGGCAAAAACCGCAGCGCCTTCAGAGGAATGCTCAGCGCAATTAATGACCGCATGAACTTCACGGAGAAAGTGTGCCGCGCAGATCCAAATTGTCATAATCAGTGCAAGCTCAAAATCTATCAATTTGACAATCGGCGAAGTATCTGGGGAGGCGAATGCGGCCGCCATGAGTTAGCTCGAAACCGAAGCAAAGGCAAAGACGATTTTTTTAAACTCAGACGGATGCTGTGGGAGACCCACATGGCAGGTGTATACAAAGAACTTGAAGATCAACCGCTGATGGAAATTGAGGGCCGCCCGACAATCGGAATGCAACGGGCACTTTACGGCCATCATACGGCAATCCTGTGGGCCCATTTTTTTGACCGGCTCGGATATCGCCTGGTGCTCACACCGCCAACCAACGCCCGTATTTCCACCAAAGGAGTAGAGAAGGCGGTGGACGGCGTTTGTTACCCCGTCAAAGTCTCCTATGGCCATATTGAGCAATTGGCGGGCAAAACAAAATATCTTTTTATCCCGAGCCTGATCAAAATGTCTACACCGAAGCCATCAGAGACCGGATTTTACTGCCCCATGGTTCAGAGCAATTCATATATGGTCCGCATGGCTTTTGGCCTGGATCGGGCATCGATCCTAAATCCGGTCCTTCATCTGAAGCACGATCCCGATACCCTTGCTGTGGAAATATACCGGCAAATGGGTGCCAGGCTGGGTTTATCCAAAGGGTTGATAAAACAATCTTTGTACTATGCACTTGAAAGACAACGGCAATTCGTCGCGGACATGCATCAGCAAGGAAGCAAAATTCTTCGAAAACTGGAATCAGATGAACCCATCATGGTGGTTACCGGTCGACCCTATAATCTTTACGACGACAGATTGAATTTAAGACTCGGTCAAAATCTGGCCAAACTTGGCATAACGGCGCTGCCAATGGATTTCATCGACGTCGGCTCGGTGGATCTTACGGAATTTCCCTCTATGTTCTGGGGTTTGGGTGCTCAGATCCTGAAAACGACAAAGATCGTGGCCGAAAACTCAAATTATTTCGGCCTGCATCTGACCAACTTCGGCTGTGGGGCGGATTCATTTATAGAGCATTTTTATAAATTTATCATGGGAGATAAACCGTACCTGATCCTCGAACTGGATGAGCACAGCGCCGCCGCCGGTGTAATGACAAGACTCGAAGCTTATAAAAACGTGATTGAAAACAGCATGTATAAGTCGCAACCCAAAACGCAATACCAATTGATCAATACACATAAGAGGTAAAAAAATGAAATCAAGACATGAAAATAACTTTGATTCGCTGACAAAACGTATTGGCAAATTTCATCTTCGGAATAAGACCGTTCTGATTCCCGAGATGAATCGCATCGCCGCACACCTGATGGCGGCAACCTTCAGAAGTTTTGGTATCAATGCAATGGTGCTTCAAACTTACAAAGGACTTGACCTGGGTAAAAAGTACACTTCCGGCAAAGAATGCTTCCCCTGCCAGATTACACTGGGAGACATTCTCCTTTTCCTTAAAGGCGAACAGGAGAGACTGGGAGCCGCCTTTGATCCGGAAAACTATCTGTATTTTTTGCCGGAGTCCGACGGGCCCTGTAGATTCGGCATGTACAATAAGTACCAGCGAATCGTGTTGGATTCTTTCCCGGGACTGGACAGGGTCAAAATCGTTTCGATCACTGCCAAAGACGGCTATTCACTTGAAGGGGTGATTGAACAGAACCGGCTGCTGGATTTCAGAAAGGCGAGTTATATTACAGTGGTGGTGGCCGACATCATGGAACGGCTTCTGTGGCGAATCAGGCCCTATGAAACGCAAGAAGGCATCACGGATGACTTTATTGAAAGATCCATGCGGGAAATGGAATCATTTTTTGAAACCCACGGAGCCGGTAACGATTTCGGCAGGATACTGGATAAACTCGAAGAAATTACCAACCACGGAAAAACCCTGATTGATCCCGCTATTCCGAGGAAACCGTTGATCGGGATTGTCGGCGAAATCTTTTTAAGAATGCATGTTAATTCCAACCAGGATTTGATCAAGGTTCTTGAAAGGCATGGCGCCGAAGTCGTTAATTCCTCACTTGCCGAATGGGTGAATTATATCACCTATGGGCAATTAAGGAAGAATAAGATCAACTTTAGATTAAACCTCCAACAATTGAATTTCGGTGGTTTGAAAAATTATTTTCATAAGATTATCAGCTTTGGCGGAGATCTTTTCTATCAGGAAATGAGACAAAAACAGTTCTACAACCGCGCCACCCGGCTGATTGATTTTGAACACGATCACAAGGTGAGTCATCTGGAAAAGCTGCTCAAGAAAGAAGATATTTTTACGTTTGATGTTACAACCGAAACCTGTCTGAGCATCGCCGCCATCCTGCAATTTATTAAAGAAGGCTACAATGGTGTTGTAAATGTTTATCCCTTTACCTGCATGCCTGCCATGACCACCTCGGCCATCATAAAGCCCGTTATGAACCGGATGAGAGTCCCCTATCTGGATACGCCCTATGACGGAAGCTTTCAACCGGGCAGGGAAACAGCGATTCGGACCTTCATGCATCAGGCAACCCAACATTTCCAGCGGCACGGAAGAAAAGGCATGACTCAGAAACGAGCGGCTTAAAATTAACAATTGTCAAAAATTAAATAAGGATTTCAAATGTCAGCTCAGGCCTCTAAACATTTCGCCATTTCAGAAACCGATGTGCATAAGGAACCTCGGATATCTGAAGATTTGGCACCGGTTCAGGCTAAACCGCAAGCCTTATCAGAAAATGGTATTAAAGGATTCGGTATCTACCGGCTTGTCCTTGGGGGTCTGATTTTCATTGGATTGACGGTTGGCATATTCTGGTACCAATTTTCTGAAATACCGGTTGGCAACCGGCCTTCGATTTGGAATCAGCTGCAATGGGTCTATTTGTTCTGGCTGTTGCTCTTTCTTCCAGTCGAAACATTTGCGGCCGGATTGCGGATCTGGGTGATCAGCAGCACACTGCAGCCCGGCGTGAGTTTATGGACCTGCCTTAAAGCCGAGTGGGCCAATTTAGGTCTTGCCATGCTTACCCCTTCACAGACCGGTGGGGGGGTTGGTCAGATTTATATGTTAAGTCGCGGGGGGCTGAACCTCGGAACGGCGTTGACTGTCAGTTTAATCTCCTTTTTGGGCAGCATGGTCGTTTTACTGTTTATTGGTATCTACTCCCTGCTGATAGCCAAAGTCGACCACCTGGTTGTCTTCTTCCAGGGGGCACTCCTTATCTTTTTTCTAGTTTTTGCCGTGGTGATTTTTGCAGTATGCTGGCCCGGATCCTTGCGTTTGGTAATTTCGGGTATTTGCAGGGGGATTCGGAAGATATGGGGCAAAAATCACTCACAGAAAAACAACAGTTTGCCGCAAAATCCCCGCATCAGGCGCTTAACGGATCACCTGCACAATTTTTCGGAAAAGCTGATCGATCTCTGCTATATGCACCAGGTCAACATGCGCCGGTTTTTCGGTCTAAATAAGGCCAGTTTTGTGTGGGTGTGCCTCTTGAGCATGGTCTTTATGGTCTCACGTTCAATCATGGCTTTTCTGTGTCTTGGGTTTCTCGGAGTCCAGGCATCCAGCCTGCCTGATGTTGTCGAAACCCAGTTAAACCTTATTTTCCTGATATACTTTGCGCCGACCCCTGGAAGTTCCGGCCTGGCTGAAAGCGCTTCCATGTTAATGATGGATGGTGTCATGCCGGCAGGGTTCGTGCCCTATTATAATTTACTGTGGCGCTGTTCGACGCTTTATCTGCCGGCCATCGCAGGTCTGCTTTTTTTGTTGTGGGCGATTCTGCAGGATGCTCGCAAAGTTGTCAGCCGCTGATACCAAAAGATGACTTTCTGACACCGGCAATCTGAGGAGGTGGCATAAAATGTTAAGCTTAATTTTTTTAGGATTATGTCTGGCCAGCGGCTTGACGGGTGCCTGAATTCTGGTGCTAACTCGGCTGGAAATGAGGGAATCCGATTGACTGAGGCTGCTTTCGGCAGATTGGGACAGCGCATTTTAAAAATGCATTTTAATTGACAGGCCCGCGACGGTATAATATTGTTTTTAATGAGGATTCGGTATTCAACAACCATTTTCACTCCTGAAGCATTTTACAATACGAGGCATTGCAAGCCTAGAAATTCGATGCAGCAGCTAAAATACAAATATCAGCTCGAAAACCTGGCAGTTACTCTGATTTTGTCTTTTTTGGTGCTATTCATTGCCTGCCGCCACGACACCACCCGACGAATTGCTCCAGAAGCGGTTAAGG
>Ga0255055_10002440_pt1 | contig 13141 bp, 8 predicted proteins | sample JV7_2_27_MG_FD_188633 | JGI IMG/M metagenome (GOLD analysis project Ga0255055, IMG submission 188633) | Seawater microbial communities from Jervis Inlet, British Columbia, Canada - JV7_2_27 | ecosystem: Environmental > Aquatic > Marine > Inlet | place: Canada: British Columbia | collected...
TCCTCACCGCTCTCCAAAGTTTGCTTCATGATTTCGAAAAGGGAGTCAACTAGCTCGAGGGATTGTATTCTCGTATAGCTTGTCTTTTTGTATATTGCTTCAGCGATGTCTGCTTTGGTTAGAGTCATAACTACTGCTCCTCCTTCTACAGCTTGGGCAATGAGACAATAAAGTATTTTTTATGAGGAATTATAGCGAGATATGCGTTCCTCAACAGATTACAATAACGGAGAGACAAGTGGCAACAAAAAAAAGCCCCCACTGACCACCACAGAAAACCAATTTGGTTGACCGCAGGAAGCCTATGGGAGCCGTGGCCGTGGCGGGATGAAGACAAAGAGTATTTTTTCTTTCCTGCCACTTTAATGTGATTCTATTACAACAAAAACCATGCCAGCGCGGATGAAAGGAGTATTTTCTCTTTATTTATCTATAGTTAATGCAACCGTATTGTTAGGCCTTGACAGGAAATGATGGGTGTTACGGGGCAAAGTTTGTCAATAAATGCCAGTTTGCGGCGAGGCACGCAAAAATACATATGTTGTTAACTTCAGATGCGGGCAGCATGGAGTGTTTGAGGCAATAAAAAAAGCGGAGCCGAAACTCCGCTTGGTCTTTGAAAAATGAAGAGGCAGGGTCAGCACGGCCCTGCCTGTTCGAATAACTGTTCCCCTTTACGCTGTCCTTAGGTATCTACTAAATCTCGTCACTACTCAATTCTATTTGATTTCAAATAATCTTGTGCATCCTCGTTTCCCAATCTGGCGGCAGCCATAAAGTCCTCAATAGCCCGCGTGCGGTCGCCAAGATCCAAATAAACTTTACCACGATAGTAATATGACTCTGAATACTCCGGATCGCTCTCAATCGCCTTGTTGTAATCAGCAATTGCCTTCTCGTATTTGCCCTTTATCGCATAGGAACGCCCACGATAGTCATACGTCTCTGCATCTAATTCTGGGCTTATTTCAAAAGCCTTGTTAATTTCCGCAATAGCCTTGTCGTGTTGGCCTTTGCCTGCGTAAGCAATACCACGGTTGCTATAAGCCCACGCATACATCGGATTTATTTCCAGAGCCTTGCTGTAATTTTTGATGGCCTCATCATGTTGGCCCTTCTCTATGTAGGCAATTCCAAGGCTGAAATAAGCTTCTGCATCATTCGGGTTGATATCAATCGCCTTTTTTATGTCCTCAATGGCCTCGTCATGTTGGCCTTTAGCTGCGTAAGTGATGCCCCGATAGTTATATGCTTGAACAAACACTGGATTTATCTTTAGAGCCCTGGTGAAATCCTCAATGGCTTCGTCATACTGTCCTCCTCCAAAATTAGACATTCCACGGTTGAAGTGCGTAGCCGACTCATCATATTGACCTTTGCCCTCGTAAGCTTCTTTACGATTAAGATAGGCATCTACAGACATAGGAGTTATTTGAAGGGCCATGTTAAAATCGGCAATGGCCTCGTCATACTGATGTTCCTCTAAATAAACGAGTCCACGAAGATAAAAGGCGTCTGCGTCGGTTGGGTCTATCTCAAGCACCTTGCTAAAATCGGCGATAGCCTGATCATGTTGGCCTTTCTGTACGTAATAGACTCCTCGATATAAATAAGCTTTTGCATCGTTCGGATTGATGTCTAGCGCCCTATCTAAATCCATGATGGCCTCGTCATGATGGCCTTTAGCTGCAAAACAATGCCCCCGATTCTGATAAATTCCAGCATTGTTTGGATCTATTCCCAGAGCGATATTGAAGTCCGCGATGGCTTTGTCATACTGCCCATCTCTCGCATAGGCGCGGCCACGGTATTCATTGGCTTCTGGGTAGTTTGAATCTAACTCAAGGGTCTTGTTATAATCTTTAATAGCCAGGTCATCCTGGCCTTTGCTCTCATATGAGAGACCGCGATTAAAATAAACTTGCGCATCCCTAGGTTCTATCTCAAGAGCCTTGTCATAGTCCTCAATGGCCTCTTTGTGTAAACCCTTGCGGTAATAAGTGAGACCTCGATTGTTGTAAGCACCCGCAAAATTCGGTTCTAACTCAAGAGCAGTAGTGCAGTCCTCAATCGCTAGGTCATACTCGCCATCTTCTGCATAAGCGAGTCCGCGATTGCAATAAACCACCGCAGCGTTGGGGACTATTTCGAGTGCCTTGCTAAAATCGGCAACGGCCTTTCCATAATAGCCTCTTCCAGAGTAGGCAATCCCACGGTCGACATAAGCTTCTGCATCATGAGGATTTATCTCAAGGGCTCTATTGCAATAGGCAATTGTCTGTTCATGTTGCTCTTCCTCTCCCAAACTGATCCTCTCTGGACCCGGGCAATTGTCACCCTGTGCTACCATCTTTCCCCGGCTGAATCTTTCGTCTGTATAGAGCTGATCCCCAGTCCCTTTAACACAACAGAAATCTACCCCTATCATAATCAGATACCTGCAAGTGGCCTCCCTCTGTCCCAACTTGCAGACTTCCCTAAGCCATTTGTCGCCTACTGTAATCAACCCGTCCGACTTCTGGCCCATCGGCTTCTCCACTGGTTATTGTGCTTAGCCTTCCTACCTGTGCCCTATCAGTCAGGTTTTTCTAGCAAGATTTCTGCCAAGTAGCTCAATTTAACTGACATCTTAGTATGACCTGCAAGCAGAAAGAAAAATGCTCCGACACTGACCAATAACATATGAGCCAGAAAGGGGACTGAGCTTCAAATCGCTCGGAAATTTCATATTACATCCCTTAATTCACACTCCGCTGAAATTTACTCTGGCACAAAATATGGTTTCCTGTCAACGTGGAGAAAAAGAAGCCCCCACTGACTAGGCGCAGCCAATGGGGGCAAAAACTGGAAAAATGTAACCTTTCCCGCCGTCTTGACGATATAATAAGTAAGAGGCCTACATGAAAAAACTCATCTTATTACTGGCAGCCGCACTTTTGATCTCATGCGGCGCCAGCAAAAAAGAGGTCCTAGAGGACCCGATTTTCCCACAGAATAAGATTATTTACGACCAGCAGGGCAACGTAGGCTATGTGATGCAGGACCCGATATTTCCGCAGAATTACATCCTTTACGATTCCGAAAAAGGCAAAGAGGCCTACATCATGCGTGACCCGATCTTTGCGGACGAGGATAACTGGATCATATTCCCAGAGCAGAAATGAAACCCAACCCTCAAAGATCAGTGGCCAAGTTACCCACCTCAGAGATAAAGCTTTGATAAAGGGGAAAGTTGAGTGACAAAAAACCCCCAGCAACCGGCGCACTGTTGGCTGCTGGGGGCAAAAATCGGCTCAGCAAGAAGCACACTCTCCGCTGAGCCAGGGGCACCGACAGGGAAGGATCCCTGTCAGATAAAACTTTACCACGAGCAACGTGGATACCACAAGAAAAAAGCGAGACTAATGCCCCGCTCGTTCTTTGAAGAATGAATAAGTCCACCCAACTCCAAATATGGTAGCTGGGTCTCAGGAGGGAAAGTGTGGATTAAAGTAATCCACATTCTCGCCCTCTGTGATTTCTCCCCTTATGTCAGTCCTGCCTTGCGCAAGGCGCCAAGAAACCGCTCCCTATCCTCCTTTCTTTTGTATGTGAGTTTCTTTTCAAATTTCTTGACGGAAAATTTGGGTTGTATCCTTAGCACTTCAGCTGCTTCAGCCCGAGCTTCCTCATCACGTCCTGACAAGCTATAAACCACAGCCATCATCATGCGAGCTAATAGATCATTGGGCTCTTGGCGAACCGCTTTTTCACACCATTTTATTGCCTCGTCGTATTGTCCCGTATAGGCATAGGACAATCCTAAACTCCAGAGTTGATTACCCGACGGGATAGGATTAACACGTATCGCTTTCTTATATTCCGGGATGGATTCCTCCCACCTGCCAGCAAAACTAAGTGTCTTACCCACAAAGAAATGGGCCGAAACTGAATTGGGATTAAGGGCCAAGGCCTTCTCCGCTTGAACAATGGACTTGTCATACTGTCTTGTCATTGAATATAGGAATGCCAAAAGGCCCTGAGCATCAACATTTGTGTCATCTAAGGCAATAGCCTTTTGCACTAATCCTATGGCCTTCCCTATGGACTCCTTTGGTGATTTACTGGCTTTAACCCACACGTCAAGCATGTGGCCTCTGCCTAGAACATAGTATGCCCAAGCATACTCTGGGTCTAAAGCAATGGCTTCCTCTGCCAATTGCTTTCCCAAGGCATTACTCTCTGGATTAATCTGGTGCATATACTCATTCGCCTGCAAGCACTTCAGATAGGCCTCAAGGTTATTTGTGCCTCTTGCAACAGCTCTGGCTTGCTCGCCCGCCGTCAGCTTTACCTGCATGGCCGTGATGATTTTTTTGGTGATCTCGTCTTGAATGGCAAATATGTCATCTATTTTTCGATCATACTTTTCCGCCCATAAATGATGCCCTGAAAGAGCATCGACCAACTGGGCTGTTATTCGTATCTTGTCTCCACTCTTTCTAACGCTCCCTTCTAAAACATACCGAACCCCCAATTCCTCACTAACCTCCTGAACCTTTACGGGCTTGCCTTTGTAAGTGAAGGTCGAGTTTCGAGCAATCACAAAGAGCTTTGGAACGCTGCTAAGTGCAGAAATGATCTCCTCAGTGAGGCCGTCACTGAAATACTCCTGCTCAGGGTCCCCGCTCAGGTTGTCAAACGGCAGTACCGCAATGGAAGGCCTGTCAGGCAAAGGAAAGGCCATCTTTTCCACAGAGGCGACTTGCACTGGTGGGAAGGCAGTACGCCAAATCAGCAGACCGCCCACTATCAGAAGGAGTGCGGTCACCACCACAAGAGCTACTTTTTGCCCTCGCCTTGGCTTAGCCCTTTGCTCCCCGATAACTTTTCCCACTACCTCGGGATCCATAAGAGCTTTATAGATCCGCACCGGCTTTGGGATGTTCTTTACACTCTGTTCCCCGAGGTATTCGTACCCCAAGGGAAGCTTGCTTTCGATCTGGTCAAACACGGTACCTGAGACGCAGATACCTCCAGCCTCAGCAAGGCTTTCTACTCTGGCAGCGACGTTGACTCCGTCTCCATAGATCCGCTCTTCTTCATGGATCACATCACCAAGGTTGACTCCAATACGAAACTCCATCCTGCGGTCTTCAGGCAATTCGGCGTTTTTGGTCTTAAGTTCCTCTTGGATCTCGACCGCACTACGCACTGCGTCTATCACACTGGCAAACTCAGCCAGTATGTTATCACCGGGTGAGTCCACCACTCGCCCTCTGTGTTTCTCCACAACAGTGCCTATAATCTCCCTATAGGCTGTTATGGTGCGGACGGTTGCCTCGTCGTCTTCACCCATAAGTCGGCTGTAACCTTTGACATCAGCACTGAGGATTGCAGTAAGCTTACGTTTGAAGTCTTCTGTAGCCATGCCAATACCTCCTTAAAGCGTTGGAGACGGCAAGATAACGAATGGGGTGAGATTGAGCTTGGAAAGGGCAGGTCAGGCTCAGAAATATGATCGCTCGAGAATGCGCCGGAACGGGAGAATTGAGCTTGTTGCAGATTAGGCGACGGAGGCCGTAGCTGTCAAGTGAAAGCAGGATTTTGAACGAGTTTGGGCAGGTGGGAAAAAGGGAGGAAGCAAAATGGAGATTACATCCCTTAATTTACACTTTCTGCCTCTGGGTCTCTGCACAAAATGCTGGGTTAAAACTCTCTAGGTAGGGACTAAACATATCTTGCCAAGATGTTAAATCTTGGAACATTTAAGATATGATATGCGTATGGTAAGTTTTCGGAGATATTCAGAACTTCACATATATAGCAGAGAACTAAAATGATGAGCCAGACAGATCCAGTGCCATATCTAGTGGCATCGAAAAGGCGCAAGTCCGTCTTTTACTTTTAGCGTTTGCGTGCAAGAACCAAACGTAAACCTGACCCTAAGTTTTAACGCCACAGCAGATGCCAGGATTCTTATCAAGTAAAGGACGGATCATTTGCGACTTGCTTTCGGGTCGTGATGAAACAAAGAATAGACTACTGGAATAAGTACCAAGGTGATTAGCGTCGATCCGGTGAGGCCTCCGACAACCGCCCGTGCCAGCGGAGCCTGAGCGTCCGATCCTTCGCCGATACCGAGCGCCAGCGGCAGCAGGCCGAAGATTGTGGTCAACGTCGTCATCAGAATTGGCCGCAATCTCCGACGACCGGCCTCAGTTATGGCATCGCGTGTGCGCATCCCGTCCTCAACTAATCGACCGGCCTGGTCCACCAGGAGAATCGCATTGTTGACCACGATTCCCCCCAGCATAATGCAGCCGATATAGGACTGTACGTTAAGCGTCGTTGTCGTGATAAACAACGTTACCAGCACGCCGACCGCCGCCAAGGGGACGGAAACCATGATAACCAGTGGATCCCGTAACGATTCATATTGGCAGGCAAGCACCATATATACGAGGACTAACGCCAGCACGAGTGAGATGACCAGTTCTCTGAAGGCCTTTTGCTGTTCCTCAAAATTTCCGGCGACCGTCAGATCATAACCGACGGGGCGTGGAATTTGACCCAGCAGAGCCTGAACGTCTGCGGCGACAGAACCCAGATCGCGCCCCGCGACGTTGGCGCGGACCGTCACCCTTCGCTGCTGGTCTTTCCGGTCGATCAGAATCGGACCGCGGCTCGGTTCGGAAGTGACGATGTTGCGCAGCGCCACCTTGTCACCCGATGCAGTTGTCAGCGTAAGGTTGAGAATTTCATCTAAGGAGCGTTTCTCGGCATCTTTGAGCTGAACCAGAATGCGATAGGAATTGCCCTCCGCACGGTACTCACCGGCTTTGGAACCGGCAACCGCGGTTTGCAAGAGTTGGGTGACATCGCGAACACTCAGGCCGAGATCGGCGACTTTGTCACGGTTCACGCGAATTTCCTGCTGGGGTATTCCTGCTTCAAGACTGGTCTGAATGTCGGTGATGCCCGCAACATCGACAATCGATTTCGCAACGCTGCGGGCCAGGGCGTCAAGCGTAGCAAGCTCGTAGCCGCGGATCTCGATGGTCAGCCCCTCGTCACCGCCCAGGACTCTTTCCAGAATGAACTGACCCTGCGGTGCCCGGACACGGATCTCCATACCGGGAACACTGTTGTCCAAACGGCGTCGCAAGTCTTTGGCGATTTCCACATTGGAGCGTTCACGTTGGGAGGCCGGCAGCAGAGACATGCGTATTTCACCCTCTGACCCCGCGTCAGCCCGCCAGCCGGAGGCACCCACACTGACCACCGACGCTACCGTCTCGGGTACGGCCGGTCGAGCGATCTGCTCCATTATACGTGTCTGCCGATCGACCAGTCCGAGCCGGGTACCGATCTCCATCTTGCCGGTCACGAGAACCTCACCCTCATCACTGGGGGGCAGAAATTCAGTGCCGATCAGGGGCAAGAGCAGCAGACTTGCGCCGAGAATAACAGCAGCCGCAAATACGGTGACTAGACGATGGTCCAAGACCCAACGCAGCAAATCCAGGTAAGCTTTTTCAAGACTCAAAAAGACGGAATTGGCGACGGCGACCCAGCGGTTCCTGTCAGACGTCGACTCCTTGAAATGCTGTTGACTTGACGTCAAGAGCCTGGAGGTCAGCATGGGCACCAGACTCAGCGCCACCGTCAGCGAACAGATCAGCGCAAAGATGATCACGTACGCCAGCTCCTTAAAAAGGATGCCCGAGACGCCGCGCACGAAAATCAACGGCAGAAAGATTACCAGCGTGGTTATGGTGCTGGCGATGATTGCTGGCCCGACTTCACGGGCACCTTCCACCGATGCTTCCTCCGGGCTTTCCCCGTTCTCACTGCGGCGGCGGAAGATGTTTTCGAGCACGACAATGGAACTGTCGACCATCATGCCTACCCCCAGGGCCAGTCCGCCTAGGGTCATCAGATTCAGAGTGAATCTCCCGAAGAAAATCAAGGCAAACGTGATTATGATTGAGATCGGGATCGACAGGGAAATAACCAGTGTGCTTCTGAAGTCGCGCAGGAAAAAAAGCAAAACCACGATTGCCAGCCCTCCCCCGTAAAGTACCGAGCGGGCTACGTTGGCGATTGACCGCTCAATGAAATTGCCCTGGTTGACGACCGGGACGATCTTGATCTGAGGAAAGGCTCGGTTGACCGCTTCAATTTCAGCCAGGATGCGCTTAGACACTTCGACCGTATTGGCATTGGCCTGTTTGCGAATTGCCACGCGCAGTCCTCGCCCACCGTTAACGCGTACAATGCGCGTCAGCTTTTCATAGGTGTCTTTGACCTCGGCGATTTGATCCAATGTTATGGCGGCACCGTCACGCTGGACGATGACCGTGTCTCGAATCTGATCAAGGTTGATAAACTCGGCCGGTGCGCGCAGCATGACCTCATAACGTCCTTGTTCGATTTTGCCCGCCGGGAGATCGAGGTTGGCGTCGCGAATTGCCTCGAGAATCCTGTCCAGAGGCAGTCCTACGGCCTTGATCCGGTCAGGATCCAGTTCGATCCGGACCTCGCGGTTGAAGCCTCCCCAAACGTCAACCTGCGCAACTCCCGGAATACGGGCAAAGCGGTAACGGATCTGCACTTCGATCAGTTCCGTGAGTTCCACGGGATCGAGATTGCTGGAAATTCCCAACACCACTACCGGATAACTGGCGATGTCGAATTTTCGAACGCGGGGCCTGACGATATCATCCGGCAACTCGTTGATCTCGTCTTCGAGTTTGCCCTGAACGTCAATCGCCGCCGTGTCGATTTCCGTACCCCACACGAAACTGACACGTACCCTGCTTCGGCCCTCCGAGGATGACGATGTGATTTCCTCTACCCCGGGTACCGTGGCAACGATTTCTTCAATAATCTGAGTCACCAGTCGCTCCATAACCTCAGGACTGGCACCCTCGTAATCCGTTCGGATACTCAGCGTTGGCAGTTCGATGTTGGGCAGCATGTCGATCTGCAACCTGCTCAGAGAGACGGCCCCGAGGATGACCAAGATCAGGGTCACCATTGTCGTGAAAATAGGGCGCTTGACGCTGAAACTCGGCAGATTCATGGGGTGTTCACCTTTTTGTGGCCGGCAGTGGTTTTGTTCTACTCGGCAGGAACCGTGATTGGGGTGCCGTCGTTTACCAGTTGCTGCCCCAGGGTTACGACCAAACCGGAAAGCCCCTCGCCTTCAACCTGCACCCGGTTGCCTTCGCGGATGCCCACTTTTACTTCGCGCCAGGCGACCGATCGTCCATCCTCGCTGACTATGAAAACACCACTCCTGTCATCACGTAAGGTCAACGCTTGCTCCGGGACGATGGTGGCCTCCGGCACCCGCGCTAATACCACTGTGGCCCTTATGAACAGGCCGGGTTTGAGTCGATGCTGTGGATTGTCGATAGTCATTTCGATCCGTGCCTGCCGGGTGGACTTGCGGAAGACGGGGGCAATGCGATCGATGCGCCCCGTAAACTGTTCGCCCGGATAGGCATCCGTTGTTAACGAAACGAGCTGTCCGGGTTTTAGGTACGCATAGTCTCTCTCGTTGACGAAAACCACCCCGACGATGGGGTGTAGTTCGACGATCGAGAGCAGCGGCTCGTTGGCAGCTACGGTCTGGCCTTCGTCCACATAGCGCTCAGCAACGATGCGATTCTCATCGCCGCCGGTCCAGCCCGCTGTTACCTTGGTATAGCCGAGCCGGATATTTGCGGTTTTGAGCGATGATTCGGCCTTCGTGACCTGGGCCGCGGCGACTTCAAGTTGAGCCTGCTTTGCCAGCTGATTCTGACTTGCAGCATCGAAATCAGAACCAGATACGATCCCGCGCTCTAAAAGTGACTCGGAGCGTTTAAACTCACGTTTGGCAATTTCCAGGGTGCTCTTGGCCTCGGACAGATTAGCCCTGGCAACTAACAGATCGGCCTCAGCCTGAGCTACAGCCTGGACATACTCGTCATTGTCCAGCTCGGCCATAACCTGACCCCGCTTGACCGTATCGGCGATATCCACGATCACGCGTTCCACGCGGCCGCTTACTTTCGGAGCAACAACAAACTCAGCCAGGGCTTCCAACTCCCCGCTAAATGTCCGCTGTGACGCGATCGGCCCGCGCTGAATCTGAGCCACTTCTACCGGCACCGCTCGTGAAGCCTTACCGCTTTTGCTGGAGCCGGCCCGGTCCAAAAATTGATTGAAAATTACCAAGCCTAATCCGGCCGCCGCTCCAATCAGAAGAACCATCAGTATAAAAGTTTTAGATCTGCCCGATTTCATGGTAAAAGAACCTCTCCAGTGTGATTATAATGGGTACTTCCCCCAAATAGGTGCTGGTTGACCTGACATAAGAAACATTGCCCTTTTAGTGCTGATATTGCAACGAAAAAGTGGCAGGTCACTCCCTTGTTCCAGGCTTTTGGCGTTGATCCTTCCGGTGTTGGACTAAACATCTCTTGCCAAGATGTAAAATGTTGGAGGATTCAAGATATGATATGCGTATGGTGAGTTTTCGCAGACATGCAGAACTTCACATAAATAGCAGAGAAGTGGAAATCTTGCTTTGCCAGCATGGTCCTATATGTAGTGGAGACCTTTAAGGAAACCCAATCAAATTCTTGGGTTTTGATTTTTGTGACCGGACCACTTAGGTAAATCATCATTTATATCAATAACCCGCATACCATAGAAGATATGGCACGTTGGTTTGAATTTCGATGGAACTTTTGATACACCCCCAAAATCAAAAAGTGATGGAAACGCAAGCCACATATTACGTCCTTCATCAGCAATGAGGGTGCCACACAAAGCACAACTGACTTTACAAGGAAGAATTCTCTCGTGTCTATTGAGTTCATTGTTGTAGAAGTTTAGTTGATCAATACCTTCCGTAATTCTTACATCATGTTTGTGAAATATAGCTGCCCATTGCATAGGAGCCCCATGCAGTTTTTGACAAGCCAAACAATGACATATTTTTGCATCTACAGGATCCGAGCATACTTCGTATTGTACCGCATCGCAGTAGCAACTTGCATGGTATTTGGCTGTGAAATGAACATCTGTAATCGATGCATAATTTGATCCAAATTCTTTCTTCATTGAAATCATCACCCAGTTTCTCATTAGAATAAAGTACAGATACATTGAGAATATCCCATAAAAATCGGATTTGTCAAAACTTATGTTACCTTGCCAATATGTGAACTTGACCAGAACTAAAGGTATGAGAAGCATATCTAAAGTATTTCGGGGCAGGCGGAACTAAACATACATAGCAGAGAAGTGAACTCGTGAGCCGGGAGCATCTAACACACCATATGGTTATACGGTCTAGGCCTACAGTTTTGCAAAAACATACTATAAGGAAGGCTTTAGTTGTCAATGTGAATGTGTATCTATAATTTTCCCGCCAGAGCGATGATGATAAACCTTTCGCCTGTTCTTGTGCTTATGTCCGAGTGGAAACTCATTGTCGGGTATCCCGTTATGTCTTTGACCATATCTTCAAGGATTCCACGGAACTGCTCCAAAAGCTTTGCCCGAATTTGCTTAATGAGTTGAATTCCTTCATCATCCTTTGCCAGTTGAGTCTCTGCAGGGGTCAATACGCCCTTCAGACGGATCAGCACAATGTCCTCAATAATATATGTCTTGGCCTCCACTGGCCCACGCCCCATATGCTCTTTCTCAAATAAAATTAGCGCATTGCTGATCTCAGCTTCCATCTGACCCCTAGTCATAGCCTGAGAGGTGCCGGTCTTCTTTTTTCTCATGATTATACGATCCCACAACGAATTTTCAATGTTTCACGGAGAATTATGAACAACCGTGGTTTTCTAAGGTAACACCCAAAGGTTGTAAAGTAACAAATAACATAGGATGACGCCAGATCTTTTGCTCAATCAATCACTTTCTTCATTGTCGGGCCGGACTAGCAGTGTAGCCCGCGCATGCCAAGGACCCTCACACATTCTCCTTCGTTAATCGGCGGACCACCTTCCGTCACCTCGGCCTGCCACAGCTCGCCGACCGAGTTATCGATTCGACACCCGGGAATTGAAGGCACGTAATTTGCCCCAAAAACCCGAGGCGATCCCTTTCCTGATGTCGGCAAGAAAGGGCAGGGCGACGTAGGAGAAGAGGGCACAAATTGTGTTCCGAGGAGCCTGTTTCTCCTTTTGCTAGTGCTGTCAATAGTCTCAAAATTCATAAAATAGCTGCATGTTCATACAGGATTTTTACTCCGATTCCTAGCAATACCAGCCCACCAATGAGTTCAGCATATTGTCCAAGTCGAGAGCCGCCACTCAAAAAACGCCCTAAATGAAGTCCGATGATCGTAAATAATCCGGCAACTAGTCCAATCACAAGCGCTGGCCACCATATGGATACTCTGAGGAAGGATAGACTCAGCCCTACGGCGAAAGCATCAATGCTGGTTGCCACAGACAACATTACCATGGTGACACCTTTGGTTGGATCAGGCTTATCTATTTTACTTTCAGGTTCTCTCTTAAGAGCCTCGATTATCATCCTGACGCCTATAAAAACCAAGAGCGCAAAAGCCACCCAATGGTCAACTTTTTCTATTAATGAGTGAATAGTTAAACCGGCACCCCAACCTGCCATTGGCATCAAAGCTTGGAAAAGGCCGAAATGCCAAGCCAGGCGGAAAGTCTGGCGACCACTGACCCTCTTTATTGTGATACCCGAAACCAAAGCAACAGCAAATGCGTCCAGGGCCAGTGCTAAGGCTATTGCCAGAAGTGCCCAGATGCCCAAGAGATGAACCCCTATTAATTCAAGACAGCAAAGTGACCTTTAATCATACACCTTAAGGAGGCAGAGAAAAGCAACAATCAGAACTGAAGATCCTGGCAACTGATTAACAATCTCCGAACAAAGTGAGTGAGTCATGGGCGCATAAAATCCATGACCCAGCGGATCAGGTTAATCAACACCAACAAGCCACCTTCCAGGCGCGAGAATTTCCAACCAGTGCGAGCCATAAAGAACACTAGCATAACCATGCCCGATAATAAAAACAGGCTGCCACGGGCACTTGCTTCTATAGTCATAGGCCGCAACGTGGCTGCCAAACCCAGCACCCCGAGTAAATTGAAGATATCGCTGCCAATCA
>Ga0255055_10002441_pt1 | contig 13141 bp, 9 predicted proteins | sample JV7_2_27_MG_FD_188633 | JGI IMG/M metagenome (GOLD analysis project Ga0255055, IMG submission 188633) | Seawater microbial communities from Jervis Inlet, British Columbia, Canada - JV7_2_27 | ecosystem: Environmental > Aquatic > Marine > Inlet | place: Canada: British Columbia | collected...
ACGGTCGGGCTCGGTTTTGACCCTAACCCAACATTACTTAAGCAAATAGCGGATCAAACCGGTGGAGAGTATTTTGCCCTTACAGACCCAAATCAGCTTAAGAACGTATATTTTGAAATTGCCACTCAAATAAGTGGTGGAAGTTCTTTACTGAGCACTAACTTTGTAATGTCAACCGGACAATCAAATTCGACCTATGTCAATGTTCCCCCGAATCAACAATCAACCACATTTTTAATAAATTGGCCTGGAAGCGATGTCAGCACGACACTTATATCTTCAGGTGGAAGGGAAATACATCCTGATTTGACCGCTCCCGATGTTTATCATGCGAAGGGCCTTACATATGAGCTTTACCGGATTACCAATCCGGAAGCAGGTGACTGGAAAATCATATGCTTGGGCGTTGATCTTCCCCCGGGAGGAGAAACAGTTAATGTCAGCGTGTCAACAATCGGGCCTCCCGCCCCGCAAGATACAACACCGCCGGTTATCTCAATCTTGAGCCCCTTGGACGGGAAAACCTACTTTGACCAGCTGCCAACGACTTTCAGTTGGACGGTTGAAGATTCCGAGTCAGCTGTCACAAATCCAACTGCATTATTGAATGGTAATCCGATAAAAAATGGTGATTCCATTAGACTTACTCAATTAGGTGAAAATACGCTTACGATAACTGCAACCAATGAGCTAAACCTGTCAAATGAAGTTTCGATCACATTTTATGTAAATAGCTTCAGATGGTTACCACCCGTCAAATACAATAAAGGCTCATCAGTAGACACGAAGACACGCATCGTGAAAAAAAAGTCCACAATCCCAATCAAATTTCGCACTCTTGATGTTGCCGGCGATTTTGTTATCGATGAATCTGTAAAGGTTATAGTAGAGGGAACAACAGCGCAATTTGTCAAAGGAAAAAAAGGTAAAGATATAAGAATCAATCATAAGGATAAAGAACCAAAATATATCGTTAACCTCCATACGAATTTCAAAAAGTGGGATTATGGATTGGAGGAAGGAAATGTGTATTGCATAACAGTCTATTTCGATGACATTCTTGCAGGCAAAACACGTATAAAAATCAAATAATCAAAATAAAATATATGTTATAACTATTTCAAGATTAACAAAGATCGGGTCATAAATGAATCCTATCATCCTTGACCTTTAAAAATTTCTCCGCCTCTTACGGCCCAGGGACTTGTTGCCTAAATACTTGAGTTTCTTACCTTCCTAGCATCTTGATATTTACCTGTGTTTACTATATATCTAATTTTTAAATCCATTTTGATTTATTCTGATCTATGCAAATCTTGGAACATTTTTCTCACACAGAGTCTCACATAACGAAAAAAAGGGTTACAGTCCGAAGACCAAAACCCCTTTATTTTATTGGTGCGCCCGGCAGGATTTGAACCTGCGGCCTACGGATTCGTAGTCCGAGAACTAATCCCACCAGACTTCAGGATACCCGGTAAGAATACCTAATGATCACAGCCCATTAATCCTACCTCAGCAAATCTTATCCAGCCTTTCAAAGACCCCGGTGTGAACGGAGTGTGAACTTTACCTCTAATTGTCTCCCTATTCCTTAGCCTAATTTATATCCATATCACACTTGATTATAAATGTCTAGGGTTCCCCTAAGAAATACGGAGAGAGAGAGTGGTGGGCCACCGTAAGAGTGGCCCTTCGTATCTCTCTCTCTTCTCTCTATACTAAATACATATAACGTCAATGGGGTTACCCGTGGGATGATTATATCATCCCCGTGGGGGGTAACAACGTATGTTGATAAACTAAGTTACCACTGGGATCGTCCAATGGTTATATACTCAATATCTGTGTAGACGATCCCCTTGGAGGTAACCCTAAGTGTTTTTATATTTAATTGGGTACAGGGTTATCCTTGAGCCTTACGGCTCCCGGTGGACTATAGATTCAGTATTCATACTTCCGTTGGGCCTTACGGCTCCCGGTAGCCTCTCTCCCTCTGCACACCCTTCAGGGTTCCCCACCGGGCCTACGGCCCGGCTCCAGTGATGGCTTGCTCATGGTGGATGGGGGGCCGTAGGCCCCGGAGAAACCGGTGGAAAGCGTATCGCGATATTTATAAAGGGGGAATCTTGATGGGAACTGATTAAGATTATAGCAGGTTTTAGACGCTTGCTAATGCAAATATTTTGAAATTTTCAAATCATGCAATTTGGCACTTGACCATTTGCTGATTCTAACCCAACCATCACGCCTTTCTTCCTGCAGCCTTCTATCTTGCAGGGTCTTTCTTCTTTCAGACCCTTTATAAAAGAAACGGTACAGACTAAAGATTCTGCGTCTGCCCTTACCGGTGCGTCTTTCTGGTATTATACGGAGAACCTGTGGCATCGTTGGCCTCCTGTGCTGCTTAATGGATTTGTATAATCTGATTATAACCTCTAAATTTATGATAAGCACCGAAATCTGGTAGAGCAATAGTGTACTTGCCGTATCAGGGGTTGTTCATAGAAACTTTAAGGAAACCAAAAGGGCAGCCCATTCAGTGATTGACTGCCCTTAACAAGAGGAAAGCGGATGGATAAATGTAGCCTCCCGCCTCTCGATTGCTATGGGGGTCGGGTGGTTCGCAAATTGGAACCACCCATTTTAAAGGAGGAGAAGCAGATAATTTGGAAATGACAGACCAAACCATCTGTGTATATGTCGTCTTTACGATATCACAGGTTTTCAAAGGCGACGTTTTTTGCAGATTATCTCATATCTGAAATCGACCTTTGTCCATATTTCAGATTAGAAATTGCAGACCGTTTATCTAAGACAGTTCATCAAGCAACACTTTGGCATCTTGCAGATCTGCTGTATCAAACCCTTCTGCGAACCAGTCATAGATTTCTGAAAGCAAACGTTGAGCTTCTTCCTTCTTTCCTTGACTTTGCCATAGACGACTCAAACTCATTGCTGCCCGTAGCTCAAGAGATTTTGCCTGCTGACGGCTAGCAATGTCGAGGGCCTTTTTAAAGTGCTGTTCCACCTCCGCATTGTCATCCCCTGACTGTTTAAGAATAATTTCTCCCCTGATCCGAGATCCTTCGGCTTCCCACCAACGTTCCCCGGTAGTTTCTATGACATGCTGTTGCTCGTCGAGGAGGCGTATTGCCTCATCGAGTTCACCAAGTTTTTCAAGTGCTTCTGCCTTGAAGGCCAGGAAAGTGGGGCATAAGAGTCGTGTCCGAGCTTGGGCAAGGATCGATAGCCCCTCATTCAGGTGCCCGATCGCCACTTCTGATTGATCTCCGCCAGCCAGCGACGATCCGAGCATGCAGCGCCCCCATCCAGACCAGAATGTCATTCCCTGCCCCTGCGCATCGGTGAACCGCACCATCTCCTCTGCCCATTGAGACGCTGCCGTCATATCCCTTGCAGACAGATGGGTGTATGTCATCCAGAGATAGGCGTATGCGGTGGTGTTGGCATGATCGCGGTCGCGAGCCAAGGACATACCCTCTTCTCCAGCCTGTAGAGCGCTTGCGGTATAACCCAGATACCAGGCGGCAAGGCACTGGTGCATCTGTGCAGCCACGCCGATGCAATGACCAAATTGAATGGCCGCATCGCGATGCGCGTCCGGATCAAAGAAGTTGAGCGCACGAGTGGCATGTTCACTCGCGGCTGCAAATTTACCCATAAAGTTAAAGGCTACCGCAAGCGACCGATGCCCGACGCATATAGCGGCAGAGTTTTCCATCGTGATAGCTCGATCGAGAAGTTCCTGGGCAACGTCAACCGCGGCTATCAACTCCATGCGGTTAACTCGAACCACAAACAGGCCGTAGAGGACCGCAAACTGGCGCGAGTCTTGACCGGCCTCATCGAGCAAATCGCGCGCCCGTGCATACGCTTGCTCCGTTTTCTTGCCGGCATAGCCATGAGCCGGTATGCAAGCGGAGGCAAGTTCGATTTGCAGGTCTAATTCGAGATCACTGCGCTGCTGCTCTATCTGCAGATCACCTTCGAGGTCGATACCTCGCCTCAGATGGGCTATCGCCTCGACGTTGGCAGATTTAGCATTCGCTTTTCGCCCAGCGTTCAGCCAATAAGGAATTGCTCTCGTTAAAAGCCCAGCTTCTGTTAAGTGGTAGGCGAGTAGCTCGGGTTGGGTCTCAACGATATCGGAAAATTGCGCCTCCAACAGTTGGGCAATCTGCTGGTGAGCCTGTTGACGTGTGCTCTTGAGCAACGAAGCATAGGCTACGTCCTGGATTAACGCGTGCTTAAAGATGTATTTGGAGTGGGGCGGCCGCCCCTTCTGGTAGAGCAGTTCGATGTCCACCAGCCGTTCCAGCCTATCCTGCAACGTTGCCTCGTCCATCGGCGAGATGGCCTGGAGCATCTCGTATGTGAACTCACGCCCAAGAACAGCCCCGAGCTGCGCCACCTCTTTAACCTTTGGTTGGCGATCCAAGCGAGCCATCAGCGAATCCTGCAGCGTAGCCGGAATCGCAAGTGAAGGTAATGGGCCAGTCAGTTCATAGTTCTCCTCCCCCTCTTTGAGTAGCCCCGAATCTATAACCATCTTGGTCAACTCTTCAACAAACAATGGCACGCCATCGGTTTTGGTCACTATCTGATCGAGAACCTCAGTCGGCAATGCCTTGCTTCCGGTCACCTTCTCCACCATTTCACCGATTTTTCTTCGGGTCAAGCGGTTCAGTGTGAGAAGGGTCAAGTGACCATGCATGATCCACGGTGGATTGAAGGTGGGACGATACGCAAGCAGAGTTAAGATCCGGGTCGTGGGCTCCCGGTCTACGAGAAGGCTGATAAATTCCAGTGTGGAGGGATCTATCCAGTGTAAGTCCTCAACCACAAATAGCAATGGCTGCATCGCTGACCTTCTCAGGAACAAAGTCAGTAATGCTTCCATAGTCTTTTGCTTCTGCATTTCCGGTGTCAGTGTGAGGGTAGGATAACGTTCTGGCAGCGGGAGCGAGAGAAGGGAGGTAAACAACGGCATTGCCTTCTCAAGCGATAGACCATATCGTACCAGGTAACCCTCCAGCTTGCTCAGCTTCTCCTCTGGTGAATCACTCCTATCAGTCTGGAAAACCACTCGCTCAAACACGTCTATCACAGGATAGAAGGCGCTGTTTTTGTAATAAGGCGAACAACGGAACTCCGTGAGCCATGCTTGAGGATCTTCAGCCACTTGTTCTTTCAACACCTGCACAAGGCGAGATTTGCCAATTCCCGCCTCTCCACTTAGTAAAATGACCTGGCCCATTCCTTCCACTACCTGCTCCCATCGCTCAAACAATAGCCTAACCTCTTGCTCGCGCCCCACCAGAGGCGTAAGACCCTTGACGGCCAACACTTCGAGGCGGCTCCGAGCCATACTCTCATGGGTAACCTGGAAGATTTCCATCGGCTGGGATATGCCTTTTAGGCGTTGAGATCCCATATCTCGACAGAAAAAAAATCCCTCAATCAACATATAAGTATCAACGCTTACTACGACCCCATTCGGGGAGGCGATTCCTTGTAACCGAGAAGCGATGATGGGGGTGTCGCCTAAGGCAAGTTGTTCAGGCCTTTCTCCTCCCCCTATCTCTCCGACCACCACGAAACCAGTGTGAATTCCTATTCGCACTTGTAAGGGTTCGGCAAGCCGTGCACTTGCCCCTATGTTTTTTTGAAAGCGAGTATTCAGTTGTTCGATTGCTTCGACAATCCCCAGGCCTGTCCGCACTGCTCGCTGCGCATCGTCCTCATGTGCCTGGGGATACCCAAAGTAGACAAGTATTCCATCACCCAGGTACTGGGCTATATGTCCCTCATATAGAGCGATCACCTTCTCACAGATGGATTGATAGTCTCGCACTACATTTCGCAGTTCTTCGGGATCGAGTTGTTGGGAAAGTGGTGTTGAACCCACCAGGTCACAGAACATCACAGTTAACTGGCGGTGTTCAGCCTCGGGTGCTGCAGGTGTGGACAATGGAGGTTTAACCTGTGTTTCATCTTGTCTGATGGGCTTGGAAAGGCTGGTTGATGGAGACTGCTTGGTGATAGGAGCACCACAATTATCACAAAATTTAGCAGTGGGTTCAACTCCTGCGCCGCATTCTGGGCAGATTTGCTGGAGCTTCGTTGCACATTCGGAACAAAATATAGCTCCTTCTCGATTCTCGTGTTGGCATTTTGAGCACAGCATTTTTGGTACCCCAAAACAAAAAGCCCCCACCAAAACGAACCATTTCGTCCTAACGAGGGTTTTATTCTTATTCTGAAATCAAATGCCTTTTCACAATTGGGACGATTAATGACCTGGAGCAAAAATGCTACATTGTGGTACTTTATAATTTATCTCAAAAAAATAGGGGATTGTCAAGATCTTTCTCTTCACAAAAATCCAGGTTTGGCTTCCAAATTATGATTACCAGGGATGAAACCTTTAGTCTTCAGATTTCTAACGCCGATCGTGAATATTTTAGGCTTTTAACAAGTTTCCCATTCGATACAAAGCGTTACTCCACTTCATTTCATATCCATAAAAACAGATAATCATAGATTGTTATTTTGTGCAGATTTGCTCCAACTAATCGCAACTGAGCCAAAATTGCAGATATTAACAATAAAAACCAAGTATCTTGCGCCCTCATATTTTCAGATACTGTAAACGGTTCGCAACTCACCGTGTTGTCAGATCAAGTTGTATCTTAATTTGGAAAATGAAAGATTGAATCTTGGTCATGGCAATTTACCATATGATTTTGGTGCAGCTTTAATGGTGCATCGGGATTCTCCCGGAATCTTCGATTCCCCTGTTCTGAATATCAGGGCCTGCCGGCCCGGCTTCAGTGATGGCTTGCTCATCGGGCATCTTTGATGCCCCGGAGAACTCTAGATTGCAACTATTTAATGGGCCTGCATCGATCCAATTAAACACACCCAAAAACATGCGCATAAAGTACCTTCAAACGTTCTGAGAGGCCGTATATCGGGACTTCTCTTGAAGGACGTGAAAACCCTATGGGGCTATACGGGCTGTAGTTGTAAACCTTCGGTTGATAGGAGTTTGTGGGGAATGGGTGGTGGTTACGGGTAGGTCCGATGGATCTAGCAACCATATGAGATCTGTTAAAACAATGGCGACTCCCCCGGTGTGGTTACCTGCCTTCACTCAACAATCTCAAGTATGTATCGTTTCCGAGCCTTGCCGGAAGCTGCGCTTAATACAGCCCTGATTGCTTGAGCAGTCCTGCCATGCTTACCAATAACTTTTCCCAGATCACTCTTTGCAACACTAAGTTCCAATACAGAGCTGTGGCTTCCTTCAATTTCTACAACGAAGACATCTTCCGGCCGATCTACAAGTGCCTGTGCAATCTTCGTAATCAGATCTTTCATAACCCAGCCTCCCCATCTGTTATTCAGTATTTATTCAGAACCAAACTATATCGATCTTACATCTACATGCAATATAAAATAAGTGAGCACTGTATTAAGGGGCTGGATTTTAGCAGGATATGGGCTTTCAAAATAAAAAGGGTGGCTCCGAAAAGCCACCCCGATTGGTGCAGATCATCAGATCAAATATATCAACTCAGCTTCCACAGCACCGAGGATCTCAATTTAATAAATGAACGGAAGAGGGATTGAGACTCCGTCATTCGCGATTCTCGAGGACTTTGTGCCGACCAATGATTCAGACATGGTCGGATAGGGCCGTAAATTGGGACATGATAATTAATGCAGGTTGAATGGTGGCCACGGGTTACAAGCGCATCTGTTGTGGGGCTTTAGCGGCAAGATTAGATTCTATTTGTGCTGACGGTTGTGAACATGGTGCGTGTACTTCTATCAAGATTCCGTCAATGTATCCGCAATTTCATGATATTTGGTTCTCCGGGGTTTGGCTATTGACATTGCTGTTCTGCCTGTATAAGTAAAGTGACGGCCTAATTTGAGCGGCATCGAAATTTGTATTGAACATGATTCAGGATCCGGTAACTACTCCATCCATTTTTCATTTCCCTACTTCAGTTCACTTCTCTTAAACACAAAGGCCACCATTACTATTTGATCACACAGATCCCACAGGTTACCTAAGAAAGTATTTCCTATCCGACTATTTTTGGATTGGCCAGAAATAGTTAATTGATCCTAACGTTCAAAGTGGAAAGGAGGTATCATATGCCTAAATATCTGGTTCAAGCATCCTATGTCGGTGAAGGCCTAAAAGGACTTCTCAAAGAGGGTGGCACAAAACGCAGGGACACAGTGGCACAGGTCATAGAATCGATGGGTGGGACATTGGAATCATTCTACTATGCCTTTGGTGACTACGATGTTGTGGGCGTAGCCGAGATGCCGGATAATGTGAGCAGTGTCGCTTTCTCCATTATGATCAATGCCAGTGGCGTTATCAATGCTAAGACAACTGTTCTGCTTTCCCCCGAAGATATTGACCAAGCTACGAAAAAAGTCGTTGACTATCGCCCACCGGGACAATAGTAGCCCTCATTCAGGTTAGGTATATGCACAACTAAGGTAAGAATACATTAGACAATATTATTGATGTAAGGAAAGCAATCAAAGGAGGTTTTAATATGGCACGCTATCTATTACAGGTGGGTATCAAACCTGAGGCGTATGTACCGATGATGCAGAACCCTCAGGATCGTGGAGAGGCTGTCCGTCCGGTATTTGAGGCTTTTGGTGGCAGTCTGGAAGAGTACTACTTTGCAGTCGGTGAAAATACAGTTTATGTGTTATGCGAACTGCCCGATTTGGCTAATCTGTCGGCCATAACCATGGCCGTACTTGCAGGCGGGGCGATTACATCGTGTAAGGCAACAGGCATTCTAACGGCCCATGAGACAATTGATGTGATGAAAAAGGCGGGTGACATCGTCTATAGACCTCCGTCAAAGTGAACACATGAGAGTGAGAAACTCTAAATTGCTCCTAAAGGCAGGGTCAGCGATGACCTTGCCTTTTTATTATCCGATCTTTGAATATCTGCTATATCTCTGGAAGTCTTTTGAGACCTCAAACATAACTTTAAGGCTCCAGTATACTGCATGCTTTTATTAAAGAATATCCCAAAGAAGAAATCCTAAAACTCATTTCATGATCAAGAATTAAGCCACCCTTGACCCCGTCTGTATTATCCCAAGTAGACTTTTTCTCTGCAACGAGGCACTGGAACCGAATGAGATCCTAAATTGAAAGCCTCACCAAATTAAGCCCCTCACTCGGCAACCCCTTACCGACATTTAACCACTTTATTTTCTTGCAGATATTTGATATGATTTAAATATAAGTAGAAATTACAACAAGTTGTCATTCATACACCACCAAAGGAGCATTAATCATGGCCCTGACAAAAGCTGACATCGTTAAGGCTGCAGCAGAACAGAACGGTTATACAAACAAACAATCTGTCGAGATTGTCGAAACCCTTTTGGAAATCATTAAAAGCGCCCTTGAATCTGGTGAGGATGTTCTGGTTAGTGGGTTTGGCAAGTTTTGCGTTAACGAAAAGAAGGAGCGTATGGGTCGAAATCCCGCAACCGGAGAGGCTAAGATGATCGTGGCCAGAAAAGTCGTTACTTTTAAATGCTCACGGCAGTTGAGGGATAAGATTAATGGTTAGCCTAATTGTTAAGTTGCCCTGACCTATATTTGATTAGACAGAATCGAAAGGCGAGTTAATACTTTGATTGACCGTTAAATAAGCATTTAAAACTCTGCAGGGTCATCCTCTTCCTGAAAGCCGATAGATTTCTCATACTCACGCTCAACTTGACATATACCTTCGATAATTTGAATGACCTTCTCATGGACGTTAGGCGCAGCAATCGGTTTCGATCCAGTAAAAAAGATTTCTTCTATCTCATGGTTGTCCGTCCATTTACGAATAGAAGAAATTGCATGGTTAAGAGTGCATTCGTTTAGTTCCAAAAGCAAGCAGGGCTTCGTATGCTTGTTAGCCAGATCCTTGGTTGCATTAGAGCCTCTGATAAGCTGACCATAGGTCAGGATCACCGTACCATCAGAGGCGATAATGTTCTTTTCCAATCTTTGAAAATAGCTTGGATAAGCAATCTCCTTAACATTGTATTGCTCTGGTAATTCACCGTCTTCTGTCTTTCGGCTTTTATAAGTCCATCCTTCATGTGGAATGTCAAGTTTGATTGCAGCATCCAGTGCAGCTAACTCAACTCCGGGCAAGCCTCCTGATATGATCTTTTTTAACATTAGGTTATCAGCTTTGGCAAATTAGTTCCTGCATTGTTCGCCATTGTGTGCGCTTTTTAGAATAGTTTCTGAGACGGTATCGGTGAGTTCCCTGTCAGTTTCCTGTTTTACCTTTTCAAGGTTAAATAGGTGCTTGATCAACAATCTGACAGTTCTGATCCATGCTAACAGGGTAACTTTTTTCATTTTAACTATTACACCTAGGAGTTTTCGGATCCTTCAGCAACTGTTGACGCTTCTTCCAAAGATCCTTTTTCAGGGGATTTTCTATCTAAATCTACATAAGCATCGAAATATGCACCTTTTTCGACAGAAACACTTTTACATTTAATTTCCCCCGAAAACTTTGCCTCTCGTGTAATTTCTACTTTTCCTGTTGCTTTAATCTCGCCTTTCATTTGGCCCCTGATTCTTACATTCAGTCCATGAATTTTACCCTGTAATCTTCCACTGGGGCCTAAGAAAAAGCTATGGTTTTTAATTTCTACGTTGCCCTTCACTTTGCCGTTTATGATCAAGTCCTCTTCAGCCTTAATGTTTCCAACGATAAAGATGAGGTTGCTAATAGACGTTTTCTCTTTTTGTACAATTCCATTCTGCATGGATCTTTTCCTCCATTGAAATCACCTTTCAGTTTGTCAAAAACTTTCGCTGCTCTTCCAATTTTTTAAAATCATCTATATGCCGGGTTCTTATTCTAACTCTGCATCATTTCCCTTAAGATTTTGAGGTGTGCTGGGTGAGCCATGGGTGCCTCCAATTGGTTGTAATGTGGGCATTGATTGTCAGGCGCAGTCAGAATATGGGAATTTGATGATGGTGTCAAAAGGATTGTGCTGATCCAAGGCTTCCCCCGGCCCTGCCAGCAATCTACGATTGCAAATCACAGCAAGCTGTTGGGCCAAGCCTTCTATATTATCATGAGATAGCCTTAAAAACCTTCACACGTATTAGAAAATGAGTCTGAAAAGCTTCACACGTATCAGTAAATGGGAGGTGGAAATTGATCAGGGTCTACCGGGTATACGTAATTTGAGTTTTCTGGGGAACATTGAAAATGCAAACACTGGGAATTGCGTGATAGTATAAATTGGAGTTTGTTACGTTTTAGTTTACATTATCTGTAATTTTGAAAGGCTCAATTTTTTGCAGATACTATAAGAGATATCACAAATTCGCGCAAATTTTGCGCATGTTTGAGATATCAACTGTCTGTACCAAAAATTTCGTCTGGAAGGTCGAAAATGATGGCAACCGATGCACCCATCGCATAAATTGTGCCATCACTATCGCTTAGCGCTGACATTGCGAATAATTTACGCCCATCTCGTCTGAGGTAGCGAGATGTGATTCTGTAATCGTCCTCAATTTCCACAGGAGGCACACGAAAGATGCGAACCCCATAAGAACCAGTAAAAAAGGTCTTTTTTTCTTGAGTCAGTTTAAATAGTAGATCAAAATCATCTTTGGCGCTGATCGCATAAAGGTTCATACAATCAATGGCAGATACTACCATCGTCGTAGCTAATCTACCCTCGCCATCGGTGAATGCCTCCTCACTCTTCCATCGAGTATAAGTATCACCTTGACGAGTCTTACGGATACTGAGCTCAAGTGCTCCATCAGCCTCACTACAACCGAAACATTTAGGTGGTGGTTCTATTGGGTATCCAGCAGCCTTCTGAACTTCAAGAAATTGAGTAAATAATGATGGGCCTTCGATATCGGCAGCGGTTATCTCAGATAAAGACTGGAGGTCTTCAACATATTCAGAAGGAGGTTCTTGTAATACGGAACCAACCTTATTCTCTTGATCAGCAACTTCAACGTACCCGTCTAAAATCACATTGGAATCACCGTGTAATTGTACACGGTATCTGCCTTCTTCTGAGTATGCTTTAACACAAATCGGTTCGGCCAAAGGTACCGGGAGATTAAGGCGCCCATCAACATGGAGGACAACTGGATGATGCATACCATCACGTTCTGCTAACTGTAGTGCCGGGCATGTTATTGCTCCAATAGCAGTTCCACCATGTACACGACCAGGCGGACCAACGAAGCGCTCGATGAACATGAATGTCCAGCCATCATCAGTGTTAGTTACGATGCGGTCTGGATTTTGCTCATCGCAGGCAAAGCATCTATGTTGATCCATAATTCACCTCCAAAAGGTCTCCTTGATTTGCACTACTAACGCCTTCTGCTTTTTTACGTTTGGCATGACAATTCCATTTTTCTCATTTTTGTGAAAATCATGTTTGATATCCTAAAATATCACAAATCCCCACCAACAACTGATTATAGCAGTTGTCATAAATATGTTCCGTTTGCCAGATTTGCTAAAAGTAGAAAATGTAATGTGTAACGGCCTGAAATCATTATAAACATGACAACCGCTATATTATTGTTTTTATTGAAAAAAAATCTAGACTTTTACGCAACAATGTGCCCTATTTTAATACATGGCACGGACTTTACTCATTGCCAATCCGGAAAACGCCACAATTGAAGAGCTCAAGCAAGTTTGCCGGGTCGGATCCAATGAAACAGCTACACGCTGTATTCGCCCGACTTAAATCCGATCGAACGAATCTGGCTGACGATGAAAGCACGTTGGTTCAATAATTATGTCTGCAAAACTGAAGAAAAATTATTAGAGCGTTTGGATCAAGCTATTTTAGACGTTATTAATAATCCAAATAGGGCTCAAAAAACTGCCCGTATCGGAACGTTAATATGACAAACGCTCTAGTAGATGTAATCGCAATCTTGGTAAAAATACGAGTATCGTCATTTAGAAAGGTACATAAGAAGCTACTGTCAGGTCAAGTTCGTCCTGTAGCATCTGTATCTATTGGTGATGAAACATTTTGTT
>Ga0255055_10002442_pt1 | contig 13130 bp, 9 predicted proteins | sample JV7_2_27_MG_FD_188633 | JGI IMG/M metagenome (GOLD analysis project Ga0255055, IMG submission 188633) | Seawater microbial communities from Jervis Inlet, British Columbia, Canada - JV7_2_27 | ecosystem: Environmental > Aquatic > Marine > Inlet | place: Canada: British Columbia | collected...
CCTCCAGCTTTATCGACGAAATACACCCATCTGCCATCAAGTGACCATTCTGATCGCTGGCCAAATTCGGTAAGAGGGGTTATGTACTCTGGTAATTTGTCTGCAGGGAAACATCCGCCCGGATTTTGCTTCGAAACTTTACAGCCGATGCTTGAGCAAAATAGAAATATGGGTATCCATAATTTGATGTAATTTATTGGTTGCATAGCTAACATTATTATGAATTACCGTGGAAAAGTATTAATATAAGGGAAATAAATACAAAGCCTTCATCATGTATTCTAAATTAATAAAATATTGGCTTGTTGCAGTGATGTGTTTCATTCCCATTTGGGCTGCAGCTCAAAATCATCCGAGAATTTACATCACTGATACTCAAAAAAATGATTTTCTGAAAGGGATTGAACAATCTGAAAGAGTTGGGGAATTTATGGATGAATTAACAGTCCATATAGAACCTTTTGTTGAGCGTCACAAAACCGATCCGGAATGGATAGTTTCGCGCCTTCAGATGTACTGGAAAACCAAATATAAGGAGGTTTATGTAAAAGGTATGGATTTTTCCCATGGAGAGGGAACTGCTCCGGTTCCGACGGTTCGTTTTTCAGGTTCACGGGATTGGGCGACCGATTATCTGCGCCCAGAATTGGAAGATATTATACCCTACATGGACGATGAAAGAGGTCTGTATCTCCAAAATGGAAAAAAGGAAGGACAACCATGGGAATGGGTACATCCATCAGAGACGGGGCACATCATTGAAGGAATTAACCGGGAGATACTCAGCCTTGCCGAGGATGCTGCGTTCTTGTATTGGATTAACGAAGATAAGGATTATGCCGTTTTTGCTTTTGATATTTTTATGAAGTATATCGAAGGAATGTACCATCGGGATCCGCCTAAAACCGTTGGAAACCATAGAAATGCTATGCTGATGGGATTGCAGACCTTCGAAGTGATCCACGAAGGGATTATTGAACCCGTTACCGTTTGTTACGATTTTCTGTATGCTTATCTGAAGGATAAGGGAGCAGATTTCAAAATGATCCAGGATGTTTTTCAGAAATGGGCCGATCAGGAAATAAAATTTGGAGTTCCCGGTAACAACTGGAATTTGATGCAGGCTCGTTTTATTACCTATCTGGCAATTGCCCTGGAAAATGATGAGTCTTATGCAAATGGAAAAGGACAGCAATATTATATAGACCAGGTATTAAATCAAAACTCAGAAAAGCAGAAGTCATTAAAAGATGTCGTTAAAAACTACGATCCGGTCACTGCTATATGGCCCGAAGTAGCCGGCTACTCTACCATGGTCACTGACGATATCCTGGAGATTTATGCACTGATGGATAAAACACTTAATAACAATCTTCTGGATAAATATCCAACCATCGAAAATGCCACTTTAGCCAGTTTCAACTATCTGTTCCCAAATGGATTCACTACGGCTTATGGCGATGCCAAACACAGAAGGCCGAGGTTCAATTCCCTGGAGTTATTAATATCCAATTACCGGAAATACGGCAAATCAGAAAAAGAAATGATGATTACCGGCCAGTTAAAAAGGTTTATTCAGGACGGTGCTTACTCAAGAAAGAAAATACGCTCACTGTTTAGATTGTTTTTCTATGTTGGAGAATTGGCAGATGTACCCCCTGCGTCTTCTTTTTCATCGCTGGTAAATCCCACTTTCTACTCACCAAATGTAAGCTGGGTGGTTCAGCGAAATGGGCATAGCCTGGCAAACGGAATGATGGTTTCAAAAAATGCATCCCTTGGAAACCATTCCCATACCAACGGTGTCAACATTGAACTGTATGCAAAAGGAATGGTTTTTGCCCCCGATTGCGCTGCCGGTGTTAGCTACTGGACCACCGACCACAGAGATTATTACAGCAGGTTTGCTGCCCATAATACGGTAGTGGTTGACGGGATCTCAGATTACCGGAATATGAGGGGATCCCAGGCATTTGATGTAAACTCGATTTATCCCCCCACTGATGCTCCCAATCCTTTATACAGCGATTTTACATTAACTGATGTTACTTTTACTGAACCCTCCACCGAGGCCACCCAACAGCGGTTTACAGGAACGGTACGAACCAGCGAAACCTCTGGATATTTTATCGATATCTTCCGCTCATCCAGGAATGACGGGAATGATAAAAAACATGAATATTTGTTTCACAGCCAGGGCGAGCCATTTGTGTTGAAGAGTTTTAACGGCGATGACATTCCAACCAGTGAAACAAATGAACTATCTTCAGAAAATGGAGATCTGGCGGGTTACGATTATTTTAAAAATAAAAGGGCCGCTAAAACTGAAAATAATTTTATAGCGCAGTTTAAAATGCCATCCATGCTGAGAGATATGCTTCACCTGAATCTTTGGATGCAGGGTATGCAGGGAAGAGAGATCTTTAGCGTTGAAGCTCCCTATTCACGCGCAATTAGCGAAGAAAGCGGTCCTAAGGAATTATATCATAAACCTATTCCTACATTGGTTGTTCGTCAAGTTGGAGAAGCCCGGACCAGACCGTTTGTGGCCATTATTGATGCTTTCAATGAATCTGAAGGGAAATCGGTGACAAAGGTTGATTATTTCTCACCTGAGAACGATAATCCGGGATTTGTCGGAATAAAAGTCTTTTCTGCTAAGGACCGCTATGATCTGATATTTAATGATGAAAGCCCTGATTCGAAGAATAGTTTTGACCACGGTGAGTTTGCTGGCTGTTTTGCTGTCATGTCAAAGGTTGGTAAGGAGTTCCATTCCATGTTACTGGACAATGGAACTGTTTTCGAGCATGGGAATATGAGGATCGAAATCCAGGGAAAACGCGGCAATGCCTTAATCAATAAATTGCAGGAAGGTTTTGAAATTGATTCGCCCCAGCCATTTATATTAACCATTCCCCTTGACGAAGATGATGAGGGTGTACTGGAGACCCTAGGTCAGGATGAGAAAAAAACATTTAAAGGTAAGGTAGTTCAAAAAGACAAAATCAGACTGGCCACTTTCGAATTGCCAGCGTCAGATCGCATAAAATTTAAATTATTATAAATCAACGTATTGGAGGTTCTGACTATAATCCAGCACCAGTTTTGGGTCTCCTATTTTTTAAGTATTTTTCTCTTTTTTGTGTTGTTTGCGATATCCAACCTGGTTTGTTCCAGGTGGGCATTGAATATGGAATCATTCAGAAGTGGATCATTCGTTTCTTCACGCCAGTTCTGCAGAGCTTCTTTAAGCTCATTAAATTCACTGGCATAATTGGGATCACTGGCAAGATTCACAAACTCGTATGGATCTTCCTTAAGGTCATACAATTCAAATTCTGTAGGATTTAAGTAAAGATCAAAGGCTTCACGCACTTTTGTCTCATTGTATTTTTCATCCCTGCTTAACCGGTAAGCCATGTCTCCGTCAATAGATGGATTATGTAAAGCTTTATCACCAGGAAGCAGGTTATGAATCAGCTTATACCGGTCATTTCTGACTGCTCGTCTTGGTGAGAAATGGCGGTGAGTATGAAAGGTAAATTCGGAGAACAGGTATTTCCTGCCAGCATCTTTTTCACCTGCCAGTGTTTTGAAAAGCGAGTAACCCTCTATGGGTGAATCAAATTTACTATTTGAAGCCTCAAGTATGGTAGGTAAAATATCCAGGGTAGAAACCAGTTTTTCGGACTGAATATTGGCCTTTACATCTGCATATTTCATGATAAATGGAATTTTGATCCCGGATTCGTAGCAGGATCCTTTGCCGCGGGTGAAAGGTGCACCATGGTCTCCCACATAAATGATCAAGGTATTATCCATTACCCCTAGATCTTCGATTGTTTTCAGCAACATCCCAATACCTTCATCAAGCCTTGCCACGCAATTATAATAACCGGCAATCCTCGCCAATTCTTCCGGCTGGTCAATCCCCTGCCACGGAAAAGGTTTCACCATGGCAGAATCATATGGGTTTTTTGGGATGCCCTTCACCTGTTTGAAAAATTTGACATGTGGATCGCAGAAATTAACATACAAAAAGAAGGGATCTTCTGAGCTTTGAATAAAGGTTCTGGAGGTGTCGGCCACCCGTATCACATCTCGCATGGGGTGAGTTGCAAAATCTTTAAAATCAAATGGATATTCATTCTCCGGTTGAACATGTAGTTTTCCCAATATTCCAGTACGGTACCCGTTTTGCTTTAATGTGGCTACCAGGTTTGGGATGCCATTGCGCATTGAAAAACCTCGATGGGACAATCCAATCTGTCCATTTTGATGAGGATATAATCCGGTTAAAATACTACTCCTGGAAGGACTGCATGAAGCCTGAGATACATAGGCATTTTTAAACAAAACCCCTTGCCTGGCCAGTTTATCCAGATTAGGCGTTCGGGCAATATTATCACCATAACATCCAAGTTGAATACCATGATCATCGGCAGTTATCAAGAGAATATTTGGTTTTTGCTTCTCTGATTTTTGCTTTTCTCCAGAACAAGAGGCCAGTACAAAAAGGCTAACCAGGATTACTATGGAACTTTTAACCTGATAACACATCTTAATATCCCTATACATTCTTTATTTTTACCTTAAATGTACTTATTATCTGAAATATGTTGTTGCTGGACATAGGTGATTTTTTTATATAAACTGTATCTCTTAATTTAGGGATTGAACTATCCATCCTTAAACCGATCTAGAAAAACAACATATCATGAAAATGATTAGATACAATACCACGTCTCTGTTACTGATGATGTGTGTTTGCTTTGGTTCATGTAATCGACAGATAATCCAGGAATATCGTGTTTATGAGATTAATGAGATATTACTGACTGCAGAAGACCAGTATGAAAATCCTTATACAGATGTTGAATGCTGGGTGAATCTTGAAGGACCTGGTTTTAATAAGCGAATTTATGGTTTCTGGGATGGGGGACAGCAATTCAAAGTCAGGGTTGCCGCAATAAAACCAGGAGAGTGGTCGTGGACCAGCGGATCAAGCTCAAGCTCTGATAAGGGATTAAATGGAAAAACCGGATCTTTTAATGCCATTGACTGGACAGAGAAGGAAAAAGAAGCAAATGACAACCGGCGGGGCTTTATCAGGCCTACACCCAACGGGCATGCACTGGAATATGCGGATGGCACGCCATTTTTCTTTATTGGTGATACCTGGTGGGCTGCCCCAACATGGAGGTATCCCCTGACAGGGAAAGCTCCCGATCCTGACTGGGTGCCTGGCCCTCAAGGCATATCCTTTGAAAACATCGTCCACTACCGGCAGAAGCAGGGATATAATTCCCTTGCCATGATAGCCTGTTACCCAAACTGGGCGGCTGATAGTTTTCCGGCTATTGTTGTGGATAATAATGGCATAGGTGTTCGCCAGCCCTGGGAAAAATTTGGTACCCCCACATGCAAGGATATGCACGATGAATCGGGCAATCGCCCTTTCGCCCTGAAGGATGGTGGTCCCATGGCAGATTTTGACAGACTGAATCCGGCCTATTTTCAATCCCTGGATAGAAAGATGGATTATCTTGCCTCGGTGGGTTTTGTACCCTTTATGGAAACCGTGCGCCGGGACCACGGACCCTCATGGAAAGCCTATTTTGACTGGCCGGGTTCGTTTGTAAGGTATATCCAGTACATAGCTTCCAGGTACGGGGCCTATAATTTTATGCTCAGTCCCATTCATCTGGACTGGATACCACCTGTCCACAGCCTTTCGGGTGAAGAATTTAATGAGGCCGTCCTGGCCTGGTATAACAAATTTGGCCCTTTGCCTTACGGACAGCCGGTCACTTCATTGATAAATGGAGCGACACATATAACCTATGGCATGGGAGAGAAGGTGCCCTGGCTCACCATGCATTCAGTGGGAAATAACCCGCGAAACCATGGATTTTATCCCTGGCTTGAAGAACAGTTCAACCTGGACCCTCCGAAACCTGCTGCCAATCTTGAGGCCTATTATCCAGGCTGGGACCAGTACCCGGTTACCATAGTGGCCGGTGAACGGGCCCCGAGGAACTCGGACCGTGACAATTATTTTGGCCGTACCCAGGCATGGGGCAGTGTTTTTTCCGGGGGACTGGCAGGGCATATTTATGGAACCGGGGCGTATGATGGTACTACCGTGGGTGAGGAAGAGGGTGCCCGCCCCTATATCTGGGATGCCCTGAACTATCCTGCGGGCGAGCAGGTTGGCTATCTCCGGAAGTTCATGGAGTCGGAAGGGGTTTTTTATAAAGATTTTAAGCTCGCCTCGCAAAACTTGCATCCCCGGAAATCAGCAAACAGTAAACCCGATGGACTTGATGGATGGGCGTTTATGATATGGCTGGAGGATAAAAACCTGGCCATGCTCTATTTTGAAAACAAATGTGAAGCCCCCCGGATCACCAACCTGATTCCCGATAAAGAATACCAAATGAAATGGTTTGACCCGATTACAGGTGAATGGATTGCCGATGTGCAAAATGTGAGTACTGATGGAGAGGGAATGATGTTTATCGGAAATTTCCCGGATGGTGAAAAAGTATCAACGCGGGACTGGAGTTTAAAATTAATTTCAAACTGATTATATGAAAACAGACAGACGAAAGTTCATTAAGGCTGCGGCATTATCAGGAGCTGCCTCAACTATTCTTCCTTTAACTACTTGTGGTTCAAGTCAAGAGCATAAGCAGGCCAGGTCTGCCGGTGCTAGAATTGGCACTGACTATTCGGTGCTTGACGAAGTGTTGAAGAAACCTGTTCTCAGGCGTGAACTCTTTCCGGACCCAGTCATCATTGAATCGCTTGAGTTGCTGAAAGACAGGAGCAGCACGATTTGCCGTGTACGTTCCAAAGACGGTGTGGAGGGTGTTTCTATCGGTCATCCGTTCATTGCGAAGAACAGTTATCCGATGTTTACCAACCTCCTCCAAAAGATTTTCCTGGGAAAGGATGCGCGCGATCTCGATAATTTGATCTTCCAGGCTGCAGAGGGTCCTGTGAAAAACCAAGGTGTACCGCTCTGCGTGCAGATCGCAAATATTGAATTTGCCATACTGGATATGCTGGGCATTACTGCCGATATGCCAGCCGGTCGCCTAATTGGGGAGCTTGAAAACCCTGAGATCGGAATTTACCTGGGACATCGTTTAAGAGAATTTAGAACCATAGAACCTGAGGAATCCCTGAAACTGATGCAGGAGGACAACGAGGAGATCGGATCAAAAGCAATAAAGGTAAGGGCAGGACGCGGTGATAACCTTGGCCTAAACAACGAAAATGCACCGGGACGTACAGAAAAACTGATCCGGATGGCCCGTGATTTTTTTGGTGACGATATGGTGTTGATGATTGACGGGAACGGCACTTATGATGTGGAGGAGGCAATACGGATAGGCCGGATACTTGAAGAATACAATTATTACTGGTACGAGGAGCCTGTCCCATGGAACTGGTACGAGGAGCAGGAACAGGTTGCCCGGGCCCTGAATATTACCATGGCCGGAGGAGAAGAAGAATTCAGTGAGCGCGTCTTCCGATGGCTGATCGGCAATCATACCTTCGGGGTGATAATGCCAGACCTTTTTTACAACGGTGGTATGATCCGTTCCATGAAAGTCGCCAGGATGGCGGAAGCTGCAGGGATCAGAACTTCGCCTCATATCTCTGGCGGGGGACTTGGATTTCTCTATTTGATCCATATGGTTTCTGCTTGCCCGAATGCCGACAAATACCACGAATTTAAGATGTTCCATACAAGGGATCCCAACGGAACGACCATTCCTGTCGAAAGCAAGGCAGGGCCATTTGAGAGCATTGACGGCAAGATAAAGGCTCCGGAGGGATCAGGACTTGGAATCAATATTGACCCTGATTATATCAAAACACACAAGGTCTTGAAAGGATGAGTATTTCTACTTATTTATGGCTGCCTTTTTGGTTTTTATTAGAATAACTCCTGTCCGGGTTCCATATTTTTTTAATGCTACTCCATCTTTTATAACTGAAATACTTTGAATGCTATCTGGATCTATCATTGAAAGAGTTTCCTGATCCACTATTTTGCCATCAATGACAATTACCGGTCTGGGGGAACCAACATAACTTCGTATATAGAAGCCCTCATTTTCATTCACACCCATCTCGTCCTTTCGGGGTTTCAAATCAGTTTTAAATTTGGTTTTTACGAGGATTACAGCTGCGGCATCATATGCTTCCTTTGCTTTCTTCCCCTTTATTACGGATACAGATTCAATTCTTTCCGGATCAAGCAATTCAAGGATATGCCTATCGTACTTCTTGCCGTCTATATATATATCCGGGTTCTCCCCCTCCTTAACTTCAACGATTGTTTTCTGTGTTTTATCTTTCGAATCAAGTTCTTTTTCAGCCTTTTGAGCCATGGTCAAAGCCGTGATCAGACAAAGAGGGATAAATATTGTATATAGCCTTTTCATAGTATTAAATATTATTCGGTGTAAATAAGAATTATTTCATCCTCATAAATGATTTCCCTGTTCGCTTGGTTATTGTGCTCGGAGATCAGGGATAGGGCTTCCTCCAACTTGGCTGCCTTCTCCTCATAAGTCATTTCTTTCTGGTTCCGGAGGGTAGGCGTGATAAAAATAAGGGAGATTAATATCGCAAGACTGGCCGCTGCCGAAATGATCAGTGTAACCCTTCGGTTTTTCTTTTTCACATGAGATTGGATGGCAGACCATACCTGATGGTTAAGATTTTCCGGAGCTTTCTTTTTCTGCAGCCTGAGGAAATTAAACCAGACTCCGGGTCCACTCCTGGAGTCTTCAAATTGCTCCATTAATAAATCCATTTCATCCTGAGAAACCAGGCCTTGTTCATACTTCCTTAATAGTATATCCACCTGTTCCCTGTTCATAGCTGTAGATTTTAGTGAGTCTTTCTCTTACGAATTTTCGGGCCCGGGACAATAACACCCTTACATGCTCAATCTTAAGTCCTGTTAATGTAGCGATTTCTTCAAACTCCAGTCCGTCAATGTCATATAATACTAATATCTCTTTCTGATTATCGGGTAATTCCTTGATGATTTCCTGAACGAAAGAAAAAGCCTCAGCATATTCAACGTGATCCTGATCTCCTTTTGGCATTTCTCCTTGGTAGACCGAATAAGTCTGTTCAGGATTCTTCTTCTTTAAGCGGTCGAGACAATGGTTCCTGGTGGTAAGAAAAACAAAACCACTCAGATTGGGATGTCCTTTAAGTTGCTTTTTGCATTTCCATAATTTGATCATTATTTCCTGCACTGCATCCTTCGCATCCTCGTCATTGCCCAGCATTCTGGCTGCGATTGGGAATATCCTTGTTGACAAGGAAACAACGTTATCTTTAAACTCGTCACTGGTCATCTTATATATACATAACGAAAATTCTGAGTAGATATAACAGTGCGGGCAATAATAAATTCCACTTCAGTGTGAATGTTAGATTGAGTGACAAACAGATCTTCTTCGACGCTGATGGCACCACGTTATTTCGAGCGTCTTTGCTCCAGGAGTCCAGCGATCGCCAGAACAACACCTGCACCCGCTGCGACACCCAGAACGAAGCCAACCAGAAAACCCCAGGGGCGGGCAAGTGAGGTCCAACCAAATATGGCTGAAAGGGCGATACCCGTACCTGCAATGGAGGCGAGAGCTGATCCGAATGAAATCTTTTGCTGTGTATTCATATTCGTAAAGTACAAAAAACAACTTTGATATGAGTAAACTATCCCCTAATTTTAGGCTACCCGGCTTCCGGTCCTTGCTGACGATACTTAGCCAACAGACTGGCCTGAATACTGTAATATGAACAGGGTAATACTGATTGTCATTTTCATTTGCTGCCTTTTGGAAGCCAGGGGACAGGATATACCCGGACAGTACCGGGAGAAATTTTCTGAATCATTTCCAATCCGGAAACAACAACATATAGAATTAAAAGAGTATATCGATCTGTTAGTTGAAGAAGGAAAGGTTCAGGCTTTATCCAAATTTACACCGGATTATTCAGGCATTGAACAGTATGAAGAATCAGTAATTCCTTTCCGGGAACAACTGGCTGAATCATTCGGCTACCCGCCTCCCCTGGCAACTAAGGGATCAGCACCCAGAACAGTATTTGTTGGTAAAGATTCTGTCTGCAGTATTTACAGGATATGGATAGGAGTGGCAGAAGGTATAGAAGCCTATGGAATATATATGGTACCCCATAATATTGCCGGGAAAGCACCATTGTTAATCTGTGAGCATGGAGGAGGGGGTAACCCTGAGGCCATCTGTGACCTGGACACCAGGGTCAATTATCATTCATTTGGACATGAGGCAGTTAAGAGAGGTTATATTGTATGGGCTCCTGGTTTGGTTATGCGTTGCGGATACGGTAATGATCCTGAAATTGAAGGGGCAGAACGAAATCTGCTGGACAGGAGGTTAAGACTTCTTGGGACCAGCATCATAGGAATGGAGCTGCAAATGATCATCGAAGGTACGAAAACCCTTATCAGGCATCATCCTGAAATTGACAGTGACCGGATAGGGATGACCGGACTTTCATGGGGTGGTTTTTACACATTACATGTGGCTGCACTGTTTCCTGAGATAAAAGTAGCCGTACCCTCAGGGAATTTCCGCGAGCATGAACTTGTTCTTAACCGGGTAGATGATCCCGAGAACCGGGTGGACCGAAACCTTTTCAGGCAATTCGGAAATGCCCAGGTGGCCGGAATGGTTTGTCCACGTCCACTGATGATACAAATGGGCGCTGAAGATACCCTCTTCGATCTTGAGGGGGTACGCCGTGAAGCAAAAAAAGCAGCGGTTTATTATCAGAAACTTGGAGTGGGAGACTTATTTGAATATTCCGAACACTCAGGTGGACATGTTTTTGAGATTGAAAGTATATTTCAATTTTTTAAGAAGCATCTTTAAAATAGTAATTTAAACCAGCCATTCAGCAGGATTCATATGATTCTATTCTTTCTGATTTATTCCCATAAATGATGAACAACAAAATCTCATATAAGATCCTGTCCCGTTTGATGATTGCATTTATCATCATTTTTGCAGGATGCACCAAAAAAGATATTCCCGCGTATTTAAATTCTGAGTTGCCCGTAAACGAAAGGGTGGAAAACCTGCTGGAATTACTGACCCTGGAAGAAAAAGCAAGCTTCCTTACGGGCAAAGACATGTGGCATATTAAGGGCGTGAAACGGCTTGGGATACCGTCCATCCGGGCAACTGATTGCGGACACGGGGTCACGGTTGTGCTTGATGAAAAAGGGAATTATTCCGGATGCTCCACCTGCTTTCCTACGGCCGTTGGCCAGGCATCAACATGGAACCGTGAATTAGTAGCGGAGGTTGGGGCTGCCATTGGCAGGGAAACCAGGGCCCTCGGGGCTGCTATTCTCCTGGCCCCCATGGTGAATATCCACCGCACACCCCTGGGGGGCAGGAATTATGAAACATATTCCGAGGATCCCTTTTTAACCGGTTCCCTGGCCTCATCATTCATACAGGGGGTCCAGTCTGAGCACATAGGGGCGGTGATAAAGGCAGCTACGGTTAATAATCAACAAACGAACCAGAGTCAGCTAAGTGTGGAAGTCTCGGAAAGAGCACTCAGGGAAATTTATTTACCCGGTTTTAGGATCCCGGTTCATGAATCCACTCCCTGGGGAATCATGACCAGTTATAATAAGCTTAATGGAGAATATACTTCAGCCAGTGGTCATCTGATAAATGATATTATTAAGAATGAATGGCAATATCCGGGATTTGTTGTATCAGATTGGAGAGGAACCCATAGTTTAAAAGCGCTTTATGCGGGAACTGACCTGGAAATGCCCGGTCCGGGTAAAATATTGACAAGAGCCGCCATAATAAATGAGATTGAACAGGGCAATTTCACAGAACAAGAACTGGATAGCAGGGTAAGCAGGATACTTGCTGCCATTATTAAGACGAAATCTCTGGATAATGATAAATCAGGTTTAAATGCGGAATGGGATACCCCTCGTCATCATGCTATCGCTCAAAAAGCAGCAGAAGAGGCCATCATACTTTTGCAGAACAAAGGTAACCTCTTGCCCCTGGATATTAAGGATATTGAAACAGTAGCCGTGATCGGTCCAAATGCCAGGGAAGCCAGGCTGGGAGGAGGGGGTAGTGCCTCAGTTACGGCATGCCATACTGTAAGTCCCCTGGATGGCATCAAAAATTATTGTAAAGATCCTGTGAGGGTTCTGTTTGAAGAAGGATGTGCGATGAAAGGTGGTATGCCCATTATATATACCGAATATCTCAGTTCCATGGATGGGAATCATCCGGTTCAGGGTGTTAAGGGTGAGTATTTCAGGGGAAAAGAATTAAAGGGGGATCCTGTGCTCGTTCGCTTCGAGGATAAAATTGACTTTTCCTGGGGATGGGCAGCGCCCTGCCGGGAGGTTGACAAGGGGGATTATTCTGTCCGGTGGACCGGCCAGGTAATGCCTCCTGTGACAGGTGAGTACAACATAGGTGTTTTTTGTACTGAGGGAGGGGTCAGGTTCTACCTGGATAGTGTATTACTCATTGATCATTGGGGTGATCCTTACAATGAGAATTTTGAAGCCGGGTTTAAAAAGATCAGCGAGAGTGTCAGGATAAAAATGAATGAAGGTGTTCCCCGGGAAGTCCGTGTTGAATTCCATAAAAAAGCCAATCGCAATTCCATCCGGCTGGAATGGGAGATTCCCGGGAAAAAGGATCCAATTGCAGAGGCTGTAAAAATGGCGAAAGAAAGTGATGTGGCCATTGTTTTCGCAGGATTGTCAAACCTTTATGAAGGGGGGATGCAGGACAGGGAGAGCCTGCTGCTTCCGGATCAGCAGAATAATCTGATCAGGTCCGTGGCCAGGGCCAATCCCAATACCATAGTTGTCCTGATAAACGGTACGCCCGTGGCCATGCCCTGGATTGAAGAAGTCACGGCCATACTGGAAGCATATTATCCGGGCCAGGAGGGGGGCAATGCGATTGCTCGGATCTTATTTGGAGAGGTAAATCCCTCGGGGAAACTGCCTGAAACTTTCCCGCAACAGCTGCAAGATAATCCGA
>Ga0255055_10002443_pt1 | contig 13127 bp, 12 predicted proteins | sample JV7_2_27_MG_FD_188633 | JGI IMG/M metagenome (GOLD analysis project Ga0255055, IMG submission 188633) | Seawater microbial communities from Jervis Inlet, British Columbia, Canada - JV7_2_27 | ecosystem: Environmental > Aquatic > Marine > Inlet | place: Canada: British Columbia | collected...
TGAAGATTGAAGAGTGTGATGATGTTAACGAACTCAAAGAATTTATTTATCAAGGAGTTCTCACAGAATTTAACGAGGTTAAAAAATTAATTGAGAATCCTGACGAGTCTAGTTAAGTTTCTAAAAGGTAAGTTAAACGAAAAATACATCAATTAATCAATATATCGATACTCTCTTTATCTTATTTTAGACCTTCTACTTCAATAAAAATATGATTGATCCATATTCATTTTCGTCAATTAAACATTTCTTTTCAGAGATTTACAACTTACTTAAAGAATCAAATTCCGAAGTTACCGAATTGTGGTTCGAGTTTTCAGACATTGATTTTTTTAAGACTTTTGATAAATACGAAGTTCAGGATTTTATAAAAGGATTTGAATTTATCACAATTAAAAAGGGAAATTACATACCTTACATTGTAATTGACAAAATTGCATTTATTACGAGATGCTTCAACTATTTGGATTTAGATATAAACCAATTGTCATATTTATTAAATTACGACGGTTTTGAAGCTCTCATTCAAGAGATTTTATCTCAAAATCATTATAAGACGATAAAGAATTATAGGTTTACAGATAAATCAGAGTTAAAATATGAAACATCTCAAAAACGATACGAAATTGACGTAATAGGGATTTATCAAAATAAAATTCTCGTTATAGACGCGAAGCAATGGAAGCGTAAAGATTCTTATTCTGCGATGAATAAGGCAGCAAATTTACAATATCAGCGAGTAAAAGCCCTTAAGAAAAATCCTGAAATCTTCTCTAATTTGATTCAAGAAATCTTAGGGTTAAACTATAATAATTACAGAAAACGGTTACCGTTTATACTAATTCCGCTTATGGTTACAGTAGAATCAAATTGGATAAAAATTAACGATAATTCAGTCCCACTTGTGGCAATTCTAAATTTGAACTCATTTTTACAAGAACTTTCAGTTAACATGCAATATTTTAAAACAGTCACGGTTGATAAAATTAGCGTACAAAAGCAGTTACATTAATGATTATAGTACGATTTTTATTTTGATAGCCCTAAATATTGCTGTACTCGCTTCTTTACGATACTAACTGCAAAATGTATAATTCCACTTTTTATCTTAGGGTGCGAGAAAATTATTAAGATCATATCGTTTCCAGGGAGGTTTTTGAAGCTGATAGGCGCTAAATCTAATACTCCATCGGTACCCCTTATGGACATATTTAGTAGGGTTCCAGCACTTAAACCTTCAATAATATCTATTCCCATCATTGACAGGTTGGCTGCAATTGTCGCAAAAAGGGAATCTGAAATCCTTGAGCTAAGAGCTGAGGCTAATATAGTTCCGTCTTTTTTAATAATCGCAGATGCTTCAATGTGTAAATCTAATTTTAGCAAATCTTTCAAGATTTCGCTCATACTAGAGGGAGGTATAGATTTTTTAGGTTTTGTCGAAGCAGCTATCCCCTTTTTTACTGGTTTTAAGGGTTTTACAGTTATTTTTTTTGACAAGAATGAAAGCACTTTGGCCATATCTTCTTCTAATTGTTTTTGCTTTAGAAGGTAAGATTCAGTGTTTTCGGAAGCAGCCACACCTCGCGTCTCTTTTTTAGATTTAGAACGTGAAACCTTTTTTGGTTGTTTAGATTGTCCATAAACGCTTTTATCAGCGATTATTGAGCCTCGAAATGGTTGTGGAGCAATCTCCTTTAGAAATTCGGCATCTTCTTCCACATTGTCTAAAATGTTGTCTAAAATATCGTCTAAATCATCTTCTATTATTTCTTCATTTACATCTGTTGAATCTTCAAGAATTTGCACATGATCGTTAATAACTGCTTTAACTTTTGGGATTTCGTGAAGATCCAAACTTGCTGATTTAGTTGGTTTAGCCGCTTGTGGTTTTTTTTTTTTTTTTTTTTTTTTGGTTTTTTCTTGGGTTTTTTATTTTTTTTTTTTTTTTTATTTTTTTTTTTTTTTTTTTTTGTTTTTTTTGCCGCTTTTGGTTTTTTTTTTTTTTTTGTTTTTGTGGTTTTTCCTTGAGATTCTAAGATTTCTTTACTCTTTGGAGCAATTTTAATTCTTGACTGTCTGCGCGATCTCGGAAGTAATGCTCCACATGTTCTACAAACGTTACCCGCTGATTCGTTGTTAGTTGTACCACAATTAGAACAAATTATCAATGTCCTTACCTCCTCGACCTATTATTAAAATGAGAAATAAATCCTCTTAGAAAGATTTAACAATATATAGTACTAATATATAAGTTCGATTTTATTAATGTTAACAAAAAAGTTTTAAAAAGAGTAGAAGTTAACTGTACAAAATCTCTTTTAAGAGATTAGCAAATGTTTCGATTTCTTCTTTATTTATATGAGCATCTTTCTTGAGCATAAGGATATAATAAGGATTCATTCCCTCTTTAAATGTAAGCTGTTTGAAAATAAAATTCCTTCCAAATCTCTGTACAACCATGTGATTTTCTTCTTGTTGGCGTCCTGGTTGTACTTCTGTAAAGACAAAACTGTCATTGAGGGTTAAAAAATACGGGGTTGACGCTGTTAAGAGGTTTTTCGTTTCTTCGTTTTTATAATAACTTCCAACGATAAGAGAGTTATCATCGAGCAAGACTACTCCATCAGAATAGGTTTTTTTACCGAATTCTACTATCGTTTTGTCAATTAATTCTGATTTCGGGTATAAACTAAGTAGAATCTCGGACATCGCTTTAATTATACTAGGCAAATCATAAATTGATGTCGTGTAATAATAGATTTCCTTATAATCTACAGTTCTTTTTATTTTATCCTTGATTTCTACTTCGAGATTCTTCATTTCGTTTAGGGCATTTCTTTTTAGCGCGGGATCGTATTTATGTAGGAACACATAAATTGGTGGAGCAATCTCAAGTGACTTAAATCGGTCTACTACGTCTTTTAAATAACTAATAGCTTCGGGAAGCCTTACACGATTTTGAACATCGATGACATAAATGGTAATCTCAGTGTCATCAAAATACTTTCCAGGGTTTTTCAAATAAGAGATTCGATAACTTATCTGTCCCCCAAGGTCCCATTCTGCAATTTCACGGCCCATAAATTCGAATATTCTTCTCTGAGCACCTCTTGTCGGCTTGAGAAATGCGATTTTCGAAAATTCACGTTGTATTCCGTGAATTATAGTAGTTTTTCCCGCATTGTCCAAACCTGTGAAAAGTAGTTTACTTGGGCTAACAGATTCTTTTGATTTCTTTTTCTCATCCAAAAATTGAATTGTCAAAATAATTTCACCTGTATTAGTAAAATTAACTTCTAATATATATTCTTATGTAGAATATTAATATACACTCTTATAAAATTAACTTAACCTTAAATAGCATATTTATGGTTTAATATTATTTTTAAAGTCGATTAGATAAAATATAGAAAAAAATTCTTTTAAAATTCTGTCGGCATCTTATACTTGATATTGGGCTTAGTTTTAAAAATTTCGTTCAATTGGTCAACGACTTCTAGAGCTGATGTAGCTCCATATATCGTATCACTTCTCCTGTCATCGATTTTTTTTCCCGCCATTTTGGAAGACCACCCCTTAATCTCACCGGTTAGTGCAATAAGAGGTTTTCCATAAATCCAGGCAAAGCATATTTCAGAAAGAGTTCCAGCTTTTCCTTCTACAGCGACGCAAGCATCACCACTCAATACTACAACAATATTTCGAGCTTGAGAAAAAGGGACAGGTATCACAACATCTATAAACTCATTTGCCCGACTCTTATCTTCATAAGGAATGATTCCAATTGTAAAGCCACCTTCCTGCTTAGCACCCTTACAAACAGCTTCCATAACACCGTATAACCCACCACACACCACGGCGTAATTATTAATAGCTAATAACCTTCCTAATTCTATTGCAATCTCTTCTGTTCTTGGTTCGATTTCGCTCGTGCCAATAATAGAGATAGTTCCCTTAAGTTTATCTTTGAAATTAAAACTCATTGTATTTCATTATCTTGTTATTTATATAATTCCTAATATTGCTCGAATATTTTTATTTTATTACCAAGATAAGTGTTAATAATTTATTGATTTTCAAAATGAACTTATTGATCCTCAAATGTTCCAAAATGATCGTCTGATGATCGAAAGCGAAATGTTAAATGCATGAAATCATACTATTATTATATGGAAACAAAACATAGATTGAAACCACATTTTTTTATAACCCCTCATCGAAAGGATACTTCAGTATACTGCCCCGCTTGTGGACATACCATGGAACAAGTTCTTCATACGCCGAAAAACAGAAAGATAATTTATCAGTGTCCTAGATGTAATACCATTACTCCGAAACAGTTTTTTAGATTGTCAGATCTTAAATAGAGGCTAATAACAAGAATTATCGTTCGATGTGGAATATGTAGTGTTACCCATAGCTTACTTCTTATCGATTAGGTTAATCCTTAGAATATCAAAATTCTACTACTTTAATTGAGTCCCTGTCATCATTAATATTTAATTCTGGTTCACTCTTTATCTTTCCAATTACAGCAGCAGACATGTTATGATCGTTGAAAATCTTTAATACGTCTTGACTTGTCTCTTCTGGTGCGGTTAAGATATAAGAAGTTGTTAAATACATTTGAACATAAGTCTCTAAATTATAAGATTTTTCAATTAACGCAGGAGGAATTACGATTTTTTCTATATTTATGTCTGCTCCAACTTTAGAATAATTAATTAGCTGCAAAATAGTACCAAAAATACCTCCGTTTGAAATATCCTTAGCGGAATTTACGATTTTAAGCTTAGCAATTTCATTCATAGACTTCCTCTTGTTCAAAACTTCCTCGGAGCTTTTATAAGTCACTGTATCCCAATGAAGCTTATTTGCTCTTCCAACCTTTCCACTAAAATCTACAGCTAGGATTATGTCGTCTTTATCTTGCGCATTAGTCGCAGATATATACTCGTCTCTCTTAATCTCCCCTATCATAGTCGAACTCAATTCATTATACTCTTTTATATTCGTGTGACCCCGAACGATTGGAACCTGAAATAATTTCGATCCCTTACAAATACCATCAATCATTTTTTGACCAATGATTTGATCTTTGAATGATATAATAATGCTTACTGCTAACGGTTTTCCTCCACACGCATATATGTCGTCCACACCAACCAAGATTGAACTAAATCCCGCGCCTAACGGGAAATTCTCTATATAACTCGTCTTTATTCTATCAGTAGTGATTAAGGTGAGCATATCATTATTATTTTTTATAGCTGCAGAGTCTTGACCTATATCTGAAAAAACTCGAGGACTCTTATAAGAATTCCCGTTGATGCTTTGAACAAAAGGGCTAATATTGGTTTTTTCTATGATGTTTTTATTAGACCTTATATATTCAGCAATTTCATTAAGCATTAATATTAGAGAATAAAGCTATATATAATTAAATTTCCTACCATTTATTATTAGAAAATAATACTAGAAACTCCGACTAATGGATAAATTAATTGCATCGTCTGTAATCAAAGGATTATTATTTTCTGCCTTCGATAAATTCGGTCCTCAACCTATTTATATGTTTCCAGCTCCTATTGATGAGGACCAACTGAAAAAAGCAAATTCAAAAGAAGGAGAGGAAAGTAAACTTGGAATTACCTCAAGAGATTACACTCAGATTGCGATTAAAAACATCACATTACTATTGGGGGATGGAAATATATTTAAACAAGAGCACGAAGTATTGATGAAGTACCAGCATTTTGGAATCATGCCATTTCCAGATTTCCATTTAACTTCTCTTAGTTATTTTCATTTTATTGATGCTAAATTTTCAGAAATACCGCTAGCAAGTGCATTTTGCATATTAATTGACGAGAAAAAACGGAGTTTTTTATACAATAACATAAACAGGTTAAAAAATATAATTACGGATTTTTTTTCTGAATTTGATAAAAAGATTACTGATGAGCTATTACCTCAAGAACAGGTTGTTGGAGATTTTAAAAAACTCTTACGAAAAATTATTAACATCGAACAAACACCCTCAACACCAATCACAACACAAAGAAAAATGAAAATTATTCTTTCAGGTCTTGATAATAGTGGAAAAACAAGCTTTATATTATCTGTTGATAGAAAATTCTCTAAATTAATTGGATTAAAACCCACATTGGGAGCAGTAGTAAGCTCGATAGAAGCTCTCGGAACAACTATCTTTTTGTGGGACTTAGGTGGACAGAGAAAATATCATGAAAGATACCTTAACCTTAATAAAGCCCAAATTTATCTATTTGAAGCGGATTTGCTCTTTTATTTTATCGATATAAGAGATAAAGAGAGGTTCAACGAAAGTATTGAATATCTAAAGAATGTTAGAACTGCCCTAAAAAATTTGGAACAGAAAACGCCAATAATTTATATATTTTCGAAAGGAGATCCTGACATTATCGACTCTGTTGAAATCCAGTCTAACATCAAAAACCTTAAGAAAAACTTATCAAATTTATCTTCTAACAAAAGCCCTGAAATTTATGTAACAAGTATGTTTGAGATCTTTTCAATTCTAAGAGCTTTTTCATCTGGCATTGCAAAATTGAGCCCAAATAGGAATTTAATCGAGAAAAATCTTAGCGAATTATCTTCGCTAACAGGTTCATCATTAGCGCTTCTTCTGAGTAGCGACGGTTTAGTATTAGCAGAGCACTTCACTCCCGAAGCAATGAAAATTACTAAAATGCTGAAATCTGAAGAATTACTAAATGTATTTGAAGTCGTTGCCCCTCAATTTACTACCTTATTCAAGATTTTTTATAAATTTAAAATGTCTGAGAAAGAAGAAGCAATCTTTAGAGTTTCAGACGCTGTAATCTTGTTAAAGCGATTAGAAATCGTAAAATACGAGTTATACATCCTCTTTTTGATTGATGACGAAAGTAAAAAAGATATCATAAACCAAAATCTTCAAGATTTTCTTAATCGCACGCAAGATTTACTATTAAGGTACATTTCTTAATATCTTAAAAGAGATACTTTAAAAGATGTGCTTCAACGGAGTTCGGTCTGATATTTCTTTCCTTAAAACCCGCTTTCGATAATAAGAATTAATAGCAGAAATTAGGGCCATCGAAGGAATAATGCACTTTGCGAATTTAACAGGGCCAAATAACACAAAATCACTCCCTGCATTGACACAGTAAGCCATCAAAGAAGCAATGCCACCACATCTCGCTTTGTCGCCATATTTTTTGACAAAATTCCAGCCATAAATAGCATTGCTAGGCGCAAAGCCAGTGGGCAACCCTAACTCTGATTTTACTAATCTTGTTGTCTCAACATTAATCCCTATTGATGGTAAGTCTAAAACCGCAGTGTCGACGAGTACATTTTCTATATTAGCGCTTTGAGCTTTTTTAATTAATGTATTTTTTAAAAAATCGATTTTTTTTTGAGGAAAAATGTACCTGTTTCCGAACGTTAATAACACAGCGTGTTTAACACCAATTTCTTTCAACTTTTGCAAACTTTCCTCGCTTGTAGCTTCGTCAATGCTGTTTAGGATAGCTCTATCCAACAATCCAATGTCCTTTAAACCCTCCATTGCTGGAATTCGGGAACTATCGTTTAACCCATCAACTAAAAAAGGATAATCTACAATGTCAGCAATAAACTCACATTCTTTTAGCAATGCCTCTGGGTACCCTCCAACCACGTCTATTATTCCTTGCATTCCAGTTTCTTCAATTATTTCTGAGTATTCGTTTAATTCTTGTTCGACGAGTTTTTTATCTATTTTGCCGGTTTTCTCATCGAGTAAAGCGGCGTGGTTAGTGTAAAAAACCGTGGCAACCATCACAACTGGATTCTCACCGGGTTGGCCTCCGATGGATACATTATCGATTTTGGCAACTGTTTGTTCTTTCTCAAAATTAAGCATAATGATCTCTAACTTTTTAGTTATTAAACAATTGAGCAATTGGTATGTTTAAAATCTTATTACTATTCTTTGGGCTTTCTTACCTGTTTAATTTTTCTACTAATTAAAGTGCCCGTATATATGATGCTAATAATGAATTCGGGTATCCATTTATGAAGTAGGAGAATAATAATAGCTGCTATGAAAGAGCTTGCTGCGCTGATCGAAACGTGGATGCTATCCCAAGGGTATCCAAGATAATATAACTCAATTTGAATTAGCATTCGAATAACATTAACTACATAGAAAATAATTGATGATACAATTAGCGCTTTAGTTTTTCTCCAAATTATGTCCTTGTTAGTGCGTTTATCTTGGGAGTGAGGAGTGCATATGATTATACCTGCGAACACGCAAATAGCTTGAATGCCTGTACAGAAAGTCTCAAAAAATATGCTACTTAACGGGTCTCCATCAATATTCCCTACAAAATTAAAACTCCAATGATATTTCCCACTTGGTAAGTAGCTCGTAGATACGTCCATATCAAAAAATAAATTAAGAAAATATACAGTCTGTTTCACAACGACCTCATGGAGCCAGAATTGAGCCTCAACATCAAAGAAAAAATAAATGCCTATTGCTAAAAGAGGTGTGCCAACTCCTAATATTATTAAAGAATTCAAAGAAAAAATGTACTTTTTGTTTTCAAATTCTATAACTGGTCTGGTTGATTTTTCTATTGACTTCTCCTCATGAACATGGTTAATGTCATTTGCATCTCTATGATATTTATCAATTATAACGAGACTAAACAGTAGAAGTAAAGGAATCATGACTATTCCAAAATTATATTTGAAATCAGATTCCATTACCGAAATAGAAAATCCAATAACAATAGCAAATAACAAATTCAAGGAGTGCGCAATTAGCATTCCAATCTTCAATCGATTTTCTAATCTATTGCTCACAAAATTTAAAAGTAAAAAAACTTGGATACAAAATAAGACAATCAGTACTACAAAGCTAATGATAGTCACATTTAGAGGGGAAGCAAATAAAAACACACCAAGAAAAAAGCTTACAATAAGCAAAATAGATAAAATTAACCACATTAGATATTTATTGGTGATCAAGGTTTTCATAGTAATGTTGTCCTAATACTGATAATTTGAATTTAGAATAAGTTTATAGTATGTTTAATAGAAAAGAAAAAAATTAATAATATTTAAGATTATTTGTTAAATTGACATCAGTCTTCCTTTAAATAGGCAATTAGAATGAAGTGAAAAGGAGATCGAATTATTCACAATTAAATGCATTCCCGAATCATTTTTAAGAGGTTTTGTCCTATTGTTTCAATTTCCTCCTTAGAGCTATTGATTCTAATACCATATGCTGAGCCCAATCCCGCATCAGACACTCCAACACTGATATTGATCGCTCTCTTAAGAAGATCATCAGTTTGAGGTAGCATTCCTTGACTATATTTTACAGGGCTTCCTTTGTAAAGGGGACATTTGAATGGGCATCCTTCATCAGTAACGGTCATTTGATTTAAAAAATGTTCCATGTTATTATATACGTGCCATCCTGACTTAGCAATAGTTGTGCATTGTAATTTTTTAGCTAGATTATTAGCAGATTTGGCATTTGGCATAAAAAATGTTAATAATGTTCCTATCTCACCTTTGTCGTCTAAAATTTGGCGAAACTCAATCTCATCAACATCGGAAAGGATGTATTTTAAATGGTTCTTATTGCTATGAAGCTTATTTTTGATAAAATCTATTTTTTTTAGTTGCGCTCCTGCTACAGCAGCTGTCAGTTCATTCATTCTAAAGTTAAGTCCTAAAACCGTTCTTTTTCCTTGTTCAACTCCTTGCCGCAGGGGTAAGTGACCTTGGTCGTGAATGGCAAAAGCTCGAGTGTATAAATTCTTGTCATTTGTCACAACAATTCCTCCATCACCAGCGGTAATCGTTTTATACACGTTTAGACTGAATGCTCCCATTTGTCCATAAGTTCCTACCGATTTTCCACGAAACGAAGCCCCAAATGCTTGAGCACAATCTTCTATTAGAATAAGGTTGTTCTCTTCCGCAATTTTAACAATTTCATCTAGGTGGCCAGGATTCCCTAGCATATGAACTAGCATTATTGCTTTAGTGCGTGGCGTAATTTTTCTCCTGACATCAGCAGGATCCAAGGTTAATGTTTTGTCTACCTCAGCTAAAATCGGAATCGCTCGAGCAAATATTATAGCAGTGATACTAGCGATAAAAGTATAACCAGGTACTATAACTTCGTCCCCAGGTCCAATCTTTAAAGCCCATAATGCCGTTAATATTGCGGTAGTTCCTGAATTTACAGCTAAAGCAAAATTTGCTCTGGTATAGCTTGCTACTTGTTGCTCCAAGTTCCAAACTTTCGCTTTAAAGTTAGGATCAGTATTATCTCCATATCTATATAAGTAACCTGACTCAATAACTTCTAAAAGTGCTTCTTTTTCTTCCTTTCCAATAATATCCATTCCCGGTCCTGGCATTTAAATCTCCTTTTCAGTAAATTCTGGTAAAAAATAGAGGATTATTTTAAGATTAGTAGGAAAACGATTCTTTAATATATTATTATTGAACCATTAAATGAAATAAAAAAGAAAATTTTTTTTCAATGGTTAATTCATTAGATCGAAAAGCAATTAATTTATCAAACTTTTGTTAGTGTTGAATTATGGTTGAAAATAATAAAAATGATGAAAAACCGGAAGTAAAAGAAGAAGACAAGAAAAAAGAGGAAGAAAAAGAGGAATTTGAGACCAAGACCGATGCTGAAGAGCCAAAAGCAAAATTCACATTTAAATGTACTCGATCCGATAAGTGTTGTTTAACTCGTGGACCGATACCTGTAACCTTTTGGGATCTTGAATTATGGGCTAAAAATGGTGTAGTTGCTAATTTTTTACCGTATTTAGATATATATAATAAACCAGATGGAGGAATTGATTTAATCTTAAAACCTTTACCGCCTCCTCCAAAAGAAGGTGAAGAAGAAAAAACGCGTGATCCATTTGGTGGAATTCCAATCGAAGATTTACTGGATGTCAAGTGCCCCCTCTATAACAAAGAAAATAAAGAATGTTTAGTATACGATAACCGCCCTCTGAGTTGCAGAACTTATCCTTTAGAATTTGATGGAAAAAATTACACAGTTGTCGACGTAGATTGCCCTGGTGTAGGCGAAGAAGGGATGACTAAAGAAGATTTAAAGGACATGAGAGATACAGCAAAGCAAATGTTTTACGAACTGACTCGCATGAGAATTGCCTTACCTGTTTTAACACAATTAATTTCCCAGAAAGTAATGATGGACCTAATGAAGCAAAACATGGAAGCAATGTCGAAAATGAGCGACGAAGATCGCTCTCAACTTGACGAGATCCTAAAAAAAGGCCAAGAACCTCAACCAGAATAATTTTCTTTTTTTATTATTATATTTTATTTTCGGAATTAAATAATACATATCGAATAAAATGGATACTATATCTGTTAAAAATTCTTTAATCAAAATAGTTCAAGGAGATATAACAGACTTAGACACCGATGTTATAGTCAACGCCGCGAATGTTCAATTAATCCTCGGTGGAGGAGTAGCGGGTGCAATTAGACGCAAAGGAGGCCTAAAAATTCAGGAAGAATGCAATGAAATTGGAGGGACTTTCGTTGGCGGTGCTGCTATTACAACAGGAGGGAATTTAAAAGCTAAACATGTTATTCATGCTGTTGGACCTCGTATGGGTGAAGGCGATGAAGATTCTAAACTAACCAAAGCCGTTTTAAATAGCCTCAGATTGATGGACGAATACGAACTGAAGACCATTGCGTTTCCAGCGATATCAACGGGAATTTTTGGATATCCCATCGACAAATGCGCAAAGATAATGATCTTTACAGCAAAAAAATACTTAGCTAGAGAAACTCAAATAAAGGAAGTTATTTTTTGTTTATATACCAACTCTGATTATGAAGTCTTCAATAAGGAGTTAAATTTGAAGTAAAACACAAATTTTATTAAAATAGAATAAAAAGAAAAAAAAATTATTTTATTACTCTGGTAACTTTCGATTGATGCTTTCTAAGGCTTCTACTATACTAGTCCACACTCGAATTTTGTACTCAAATCCCTTGATAAGCTGAAAATAGCTCATCCTTTTATAAGTCCATAATATAGCTTCCGTAAGTTTATCCTCTTTTACATTCGCAATACTTAACGACTTTACTCCCTTAGGATTTGTTGTAACTGCTACCTGTATTGTTTCTTTTCCGAGAGATCTATCAAAAGGCATTTCTTTTAACATTTTAAAATAAGCTTCGACTACTTCATCTCTTAAATCGGTCGGGTAAGAAGACGTTGTAAAAAGATATGGCATTTTTCACATTCACCTCGTTATTAATTCCATTAGTAAATTTAATTTCGAATTTCGAAGTAATTAATAACTAGGTACAGCGATATATAAGTTTTACAATTGTGTCAAATATTAATTATCAATGAATCTTTTTAAGGATTGGAAGAGAGGATTATATGCATCCGATAATTGACAATTTTATTAAGCATCAAAAACTTAAAAAAAAAAGTAATAGAAAAATAATAGAAAATAAATTTTTAGTGAATATCAGATGAAGGACGAAAAACCAAGCTTTCGCTACATCAAATTTTTCGATGATGTTCGAGCTAATGATGTGGATATTGTTGGAGGAAAGAACGCTTCTTTAGGAGAATTACTTTCTTTTGGAATCCCAGTACCATTAGGATTTGCTGTTACAGCAGGTGCTTATGATTATATTTTAGAGACTAACTATTTTAGGATTAAAAACGAAGAGATAACGTTAAAAAATTACATTAAACGAGATATTGAAAAGATTGCAGAAGAACTTAAAAAGGAAGATATAAAATCAATTCAAAAAGTAGATAAATTTTGCGCTGATATCCGTTACGTCATCGAACAAGCTAAAATCCCGGATAGTTTGGCAGACGAAATTATAGAAGCATACCATATTTTGGTGGATCGAATCGGTAGTGAAACCACTTTTGCAATTAGAAGCTCAGCCACTGCAGAAGATTTGCCTGACGCCTCTTTTGCTGGTCAACAAGATACACACTTAAATATTTCTGGAGAAAATCAAATTTTAGAATACATCCTTAAAGATATGGCTTC
>Ga0255055_10002444_pt1 | contig 13121 bp, 15 predicted proteins | sample JV7_2_27_MG_FD_188633 | JGI IMG/M metagenome (GOLD analysis project Ga0255055, IMG submission 188633) | Seawater microbial communities from Jervis Inlet, British Columbia, Canada - JV7_2_27 | ecosystem: Environmental > Aquatic > Marine > Inlet | place: Canada: British Columbia | collected...
TCCACGCTCCCGCATGGGGAGCGACCCGTAGCAACATGGGGATGATATCAAACTTACATCAGTTTCAATCCACGCTCCCGCATGGGGAGCGACTTGGCGTGGTCTATGAAGTATTCCATCATTGTGTTTCAATCCACGCTCCCGCATGGGGAGCGACATCGAGGGCTTGCAAGTGTCAGAGCCCTATCACGTTTCAATCCACGCTCCCGCATGGGGAGCGACCACTGAGGCCCGCCCTACACGGAGGATTGAACCCAGTTTCAATCCACGCTCCCGCATGGGGAGCGACCCGTTGCCGTCCGCATCCGCTGCCAGTTTTTGCGTTTCAATCCACGCTCCCGCATGGGGAGCGACTTCAGATACACAACCTGGTTGGTGCTGAATTCATGTTTCAATCCACGCTCCCGCATGGGGAGCGACATAGGTAATCGCGTTTTGCAGTGATTGTGAAACTGTTTCAATCCACGCTCCCGCATGGGGAGCGACATCATATCTATTGTGCTAGGTGTAAGGAGACAGAGTTTCAATCCACGCTCCCGCATGGGGAGCGACGTTAGAATCCCAAGGGTGTTTCTTGCCGTTAATTGTTTCAATCCACGCTCCCGCATGGGGAGCGACCATAATACTAACGACTTCTGTGTCGTCCATTGATGTTTCAATCCACGCTCCCGCATGGGGAGCGACCTCCTTGACTTCCTCGACGTTTTTATCCAGGTTGTGTTTCAATCCACGCTCCCGCATGGGGAGCGACATGTGATCGAGGAGAAAACCGAGGATGCGATCCTGTTTCAATCCACGCTCCCGCATGGGGAGCGACTTATTAAGATACGCAAAAATGAATACGGCACCTGGTTTCAATCCACGCTCCCGCATGGGGAGCGACCGCGCCCAACGGGGGGAAAGTGATAATATCAATATGTTTCAATCCACGCTCCCGCATGGGGAGCGACCATGCTCGAGGCGCTGGATGTTGCCGGTTTCGGTGTTTCAATCCACGCTCCCGCATGGGGAGCGACATGCGCAGTTTTGGCAGATACCGGAGGTATAGATGTTTCAATCCACGCTCCCGCATGGGGAGCGACATCTCTTCGGTGCGGGGCATCGACGGCGCAAGCTGGTTTCAATCCACGCTCCCGCATGGGGAGCGACAAGGAGGGCGGCCAATGGCGGGCGGTGGTAACCATGTTTCAATCCACGCTCCCGCATGGGGAGCGACATAACGCAGATACGACAGAAACGGGTCTGTGTATGTTTCAATCCACGCTCCCGCATGGGGAGCGACTTGATCGTCCTTGAAATCATATTCAGGATATAATTGTTTCAATCCACGCTCCCGCATGGGGAGCGACCTTTTTTGGCTTTTGCTTTATTCAATGAGGCTTGTTTCAATCCACGCTCCCGCATGGGGAGCGACCCAATAATCTGAATCGTCAAATTCCCTTATGGTCTGTTTCAATCCACGCTCCCGCATGGGGAGCGACAATATCTTTGCGAAAGATGCGCTGAAATATATTTGTTTCAATCCACGCTCCCGCATGGGGAGCGACAAGGCGATTGTCTGGAATATTTTGCATTTAGGCGTTTCAATCCACGCTCCCGCATGGGGAGCGACTTGTGCTGTTTTCAATGAGCAGGCTGGGGCATCTGTTTCAATCCACGCTCCCGCATGGGGAGCGACCGCCAGGGCACGGTCGAGATAAAGCCCGATTATGCGTTTCAATCCACGCTCCCGCATGGGGAGCGACCTTTAAACAGGGATCAATTAGTATACCGCTAATTGTTTCAATCCACGCTCCCGCATGGGGAGCGACAACAAAGCCGGGTCCAGCGCAATTACCGCTAAATGTTTCAATCCACGCTCCCGCATGGGGAGCGACTTAATCGCCCCAAATATCTCTTAATCAGTAGGTTGTTTCAATCCACGCTCCCGCATGGGGAGCGACCTTTAAACAGGGATCAATTAGTATACCGCTAATTGTTTCAATCCACGCTCCCGCATGGGGAGCGACTTTGACGGTCGAAAAATTAAAGGGGCCGATATTTGTTTCAATCCACGCTCCCGCATGGGGAGCGACTATCGCCGACGGCAACCTGGTTACATGCGACACGTTTCAATCCACGCTCCCGCATGGGGAGCGACTTTATGTGGGCGTGCATGGCTACAAATCTAACTGGTTTCAATCCACGCTCCCGCATGGGGAGCGACGTGGTTCCGAACCACGAATGGTTCCACTACAATGTTTCAATCCACGCTCCCGCATGGGGAGCGACACGCGGCGGTCGATTCATAAGACATAGAAACTTGTTTCAATCCACGCTCCCGCATGGGGAGCGACCCGGCCGGGCGGTCGTCATAAAATCCGATGGAGAGTTTCAATCCACGCTCCCGCATGGGGAGCGACGGGATCGGCGAGAGCGACAGCGCCGGAATCGATATGTTTCAATCCACGCTCCCGCATGGGGAGCGACTGTCTGCTAATAAGCTATTAAGATCCTACAGTATTTTTACAATTACTTGCGAGCAGACGCGATTCCATGCCGTTGTGTAGCAATTCTTTGAAGTGCAACTCTTATAAACCTCTTTTTTCAATAGGTTAAACATCATGCGAACCTGATTGACGATGAATGCTTTTAATTGTATAGTCTTGTAACGTTTATGCAATTTTGATGATTTGCCTGCTTATGGTTCGCAATCCGTTATTTAAACAATTAATGGTCCCTCCTGGTCAAAGGATTCTTTGGCGCCAACATGTTCTATGCGTCTTTTCCAATTGGAACCCAAAAAATAAAATCGCAAGCTGTCTGCATCGGGATTAATTTCATCCATCAGTTTTTGGCGGAGAGCAGTCCATTGGGCCGGATCAACGATACATTCAAAAACAGAATACTGAACCCGTTGCCCATAATTCTTGCACGTCTTTGCCACCCGCCGCAACCTGCGTTGCCCTCCTTTATCAACTGTTGAAACATCATAACTTATCAGAACAAGCATAAATTCACCTATTTCCAAATAAACGCCGGATAACCGTCCAGATCGCCGCGCAAGTAGCGGGCCATCAATAAAGCCTGAATGTAAAACAGCATTCCGACCGGGACTTTCTCCTCGAGAAAAGGATGCATAATCTCGTCCTGTTTCCGCTTCTGGTAAGCAACCAAAACAGTCTTTCTGGTTTCGTCGTCCAGCAAAACGGCCCCGGATTCCGACTTTTTAAATCCCTCATTCACTACCTGCGAGAGATTTATCAAGGAAAGAGTCAGTCTATCTGCAACAAATGGACGAAATTCTTCCATCATGTCCAGTGCCAGTCCGGGTCGTCCAGGCCGATCGCGATGCAAAAAACCGACTGCTGAGTCAAGCCCGACCGATTCAAGGGCTGAACGGACATCGTGCATTAGGAGAGTATAAATAAAAGAAAGCAGACAATTAACATTATCTAAGGGAGGACGGCGATTTCTTCCGTTAAAAACAAAATCATTTTTCTGTGAGGTAATCAGACTATCAAAGACCTTGTAATAGGTACGGGCCGCTTCTCCTTCAATTCCCCGCAGAACATTCAAATGCAATTCAGATTGCAGACGATTTAAAGAGTCTTTCAGCAGTCGGGATGCCAGGTGAACTTCGTCGGTATTCAACTTGTCCGGATGGTCCCTGAGTGCGCGCCTTAACACGGTGCGGCAGTTGGCCAGTTTGCCTGTTAAAACGGCTGTTGAAATTTTAGCTGATGTGTCCAAATCATCGGCCCTGCGATATTGCTCACGACGCAATAAAACGTTGCCTGACACCGGTCCCTGGACCCTGGCAAGGAAACGGCCCCGTTCGGATAAAAAGCTGACCGCCACATCTCGTTCAGCGCAAAATCCCATCAAAAAAGGACTGCACATAATATTTCCAAAGCAGACTATCCCGTCAAGTGTGTGGATCGGAATACGCAGACGGATTTCATTTTGGACTTTGACAACGACGGTTTCACCTTCTTTTGAGAGATAAGTCCCCTGGGTTGTCACAAAAAGTGTGTTCAAGTGTTTTTTCATGGTTCCCTAATCACTTTGAATAAATAGTCATTTGCCGAACGCTTTTTTCCCAGCGTTTTAGGCAGGCAAAGATCAACAAATGAGCAACTGTTACATTTCTTTTCATAAACAGGTTTTGGTGTCTGACCGGATTCAAAAAGCGTATGTAATTCTTTTGCAGCATTTTCCGTTTCCAGTCTTAAAGCATAGTCAAATACCACATCCTGCCTCCGCCGGGTTTTTCCATAAAAAAGAGCGCCTAACGGAATTTCAACATCGAGCATTTCCTCAAGACTCATGGCCTGAGCACAAAGTTGAACTTTATCGTAGTTGTCTTTTTTCGGTTTGCCGCGTTTGTATTCTACCGGAAACGGCTGCCACATTACCCGCTTTGTTTTCCCTGTACCCGCCTTTCGATGGAACTCAACAACATCCGCCTTCCCGGTTACTCCCAGCCGGTGCGACCGCAAAGGCACGCCATATTCTACGCGCACATCACCCCTTGATGCCTGGCCGCCGGCATCAACCCGCTCATGCATGATTCTGCCTTCGGCAGTATAAATGTTCTCCACCCACGCCTGCTCGATGTGAATCAGGGCGCACTGCCTCTTGCAAAAAAGTAAGTGCTGCAGGGCGGAGAGGGGGAGAAAGTCCTCTTCAGTATAGTTCATTTTCTCCAACTCCGTTTGCGCATTTGCGATCGCGTGCGATAGAGCCTCTCTGTGAAACCACCTTCTTCCAAGAATTCTCGTTCCAAGACACGAAGTTGTTGATCGAGAACGTAGTTTGTCTGGTGAATCACGCAAACCGTGGTGTTGGCGGCAATTTCGCAACCTCTGTCGAATTCTGGACCATCATTCCGCCCGTTACTATACCGGACGATTTAAAGTGGATCTGGTCGACCGGCTTGAGAAAGAGGTTACGGCACTTAAATGTTTGACCTAGAGCAGTTCGATAAGTTCTACCCCTTGGGGCATGTCACTCTTTTCAACGATCACATCGTAGTCTGAAAATGCTCTAGGCGGTTTAGATTTTTCCCTTTTTTCGATTCTCACCATATCGAACAGCTTGTGCGCCGGCGCATTGCCCAACTCACTGTCGTGCTTGAAAACAATCAATTTTTGAGCGGCCATTTCACCGCGGGCTGCGGAGCGGTCATGATCGAACATGTTCTTAAGCGCTTTCCAGAGCAATTTCAGGTCTTTCTCTGAAAAGCCGGTCTGTTCGGCCAAAGGAGCTGAGATAAATCCGTGAGCTCGATATAGGCCATAGGGAACATAGGCTTTCCGCCCCATCGTACGATTGTCGCCACTTTGAGAATCCGACTCTTTTTTGGTTTCCACCGCCATGCGCGTGATGCTGGCTTCAAGGGAGACAACCGGATCGATGCTTTGAGCAAAGGCGAATTGCACCGGGCCGCGAACCTGCCCACAATTATTCTCTTTTACAGACATTACAGCTCCGAATGTTCGGACATCGAAAAAGTTCCTGCACATCCATTTTCTGGCTTTGCTAATTTTAACGGACGTATCTTTTTCATCGGAGACAGCCTCATAAGCAGGTGCTCGGCGTTCTGTCAGAATGGCCTTTTCTTGAACATAAATATTATAATACTTTTCACCCTTCTGGATCAGCTCAATATAGTTTCTCACTTTCCGTTTTAGGCAGACATCGGTCACGATGCCATGACCGGTTTCTGGATCAATGCGTGGCAGGTTGCCTGCATCCGGGTCACCATTGGGGTTTCCATTTTTAACATCAAACAGCAATACAAATTCGTAGCGATTTTTCATGGATCCACTCATTATTCTCCTCCTTTTTTATCATCTGTTTCTTTTTTCTTATAGAGTGCATTTTTCTGCTGGTAGTATGCGATGGCAAATAAGCCCTGATCCTCAAGGCCCATGTGTTTAGGGAAAAAACTGACGTGATCCAAAATCTCGGCGATACGTCGATCGGATACTTGTCCATTTTTCGCCTTTTTTATGTGATGCTGGGCAAGCTGCAACAGACGCGGGAAAACAGTTGCGGGCGTGGTTGACGCCGCACCGAAAAAACGGTCCTTAATGGTAGCATTGATTTTTCCAAGGGCATCCAGTTGGGCTTTTTCAAGCACGGCGAACAGTCGCCCCAATAAATAGGTCACATCCTTTCTATTCGGATCTAATGACATCGGGACCTCCTTTTTATGGTTTCTCTGCAACACAGCTTTTAAGATAGCCGCTTTTAAATAGTTGATATTTTGGCTGGCGCGGATTCGACCCAAGACACCCTGGTAGAGGCTTTGAGGGTAGCTCGCACCCGTCAGGATGGAACGGGTTAATGCCCCAGCAAGAACCGGTGAAATGTGTTTTGTTTCACGAGCGGTTTCTTTGAGGAGGTGCCAGATCCCTGGAAATTCAATATCTCGCTCCGGGTTGCGCTCCATTTCAAGATCTTTGAAATGTTGCTGCAGCCGGGTCATCATCTCTCCTACCGAACAGATATGCCAGAAGCGTATGGCCAGCCTGGCTTTGTTTAGAGACAAACCAAGGATATAGAATTTAACGTCTTCATCATGCTTTATTTCAGACGGCATCTTCCCCGCACGTACCGCCTTAAGGAATTTTTGAACAGGGATGGTCTCTGCGCTATCAGGGCTAGGGTTTAATATCTGTCCCATAAAGGTTTCAACCGCCGATTCACGGTCAGTCCAGAACACTGTGGTTGCATCGCCGATGCGCAAACGTTGCGTTTTGCTGCGCAGCAGATGCTTTAAGGCCGCCGCGCTCTTAAATTCGGCTTCGACGCTGATCGGGGCATTCTCACCCCTTTTTTTTCCGTATGATTCATATGCTTTTTTATTAAAAGATACGAGAGATGCGCCGCTGCCGAATTTGTACTGTGCATACTGATGCTGGATCGGGCGTTTTTCCCCATCCACAAAACTCACCCCTTCTGGATAGTGTTCTTTTGCAATATATTCCGACCATAGCTTTTTTATGGCAGGGCGCTCATGAATAAACCCGCTCGCCCTCTGGAGCCTGAAAGCAACCCATTTTCCGTAGGTTCCGCATATTTCTTTCCACCCCTCCAGTTCGGCCGAATCCTGTGGATTCCATTTGCGAAGAAAGTTCTTAACGGCTACCGCTCCTTCATCATTTGCATCACCACAAACTTCATGAACTAGTTTCTCGAAATACTCATGATGAACCTTTTTTCTCGAAGAGCTTGACATTCCGAAGATATAGTCGGCTTTATCCACCATAAAATTCGGGACTTTCGCCGCACCACTGGCTCGAACATTCACCTTGTTCGAATACGGCACAACCGATGGGAAATATTCGTAGGTATTCGCATTAATTTTTGTTCTGAGATCCTCCGGCTGGCCTATCATATTTCCTCCCTTGTCAATGGTCAGGACGAATCCAATGCCCTCGTTGCTGAACCCGAACGGAGGTATTTCATCAAATTTATCAAGTCGATCATACAAGGAAATCAGTGATGGAAAAATCACGCGACCACCTCCTTCCGGCAGTCAATAACACCGTCATTCATAACGGCCCGAAAAAATTGCGGCGTCATTGCGTTTGCAAAATCGATATCATGGAGCATGAACCCAAGGCTCTGCTCCCCGGTCAACTCAGATTCAGGAATTACATCACACCATTCAAAGTTGACCGGAAATTCACGGCACCCAAAATAGGGGCGATGAAAGCACTGTCCTTTTTCAGCTCTGCGCTTAAAAATTGCCAAATGCTTTCCCGGGTCGGCGTCATTGACAGCGGTCAATTCAAAGTGCGCTTCTATGACGTATTCGACATCCTTCAAAACCAAAGAGGCGCGTTGCTGACGGTCGTCTTCAATATATTGACAAAAATGCTGATTGCCTTCCTTCATGTTTTTCGCTGGTACTGAAACCTTGTTTGAAAGCTCATTGCGCCGGATATTTTCAAACTGAACCGGTTTCAACACATGAATTCGATCAACAACCCAGCAGATGGCGGGCTTCCAGTAAATTGCCTCCAGGATTCCTTTTGCGGCAGAGGGCGTCATCACATCATACGAAACCCTTTCTACCTTCATTTCAGGCCGGGTGAAAAGTGCATAATCACCCCAAACTCTCAGCTTCACTCCATAACTCATTATGTGACCTCCTTTATCCGAAAAAAGCGCAGCCTTCCGGTGGCTTACATTTGAGGCCGGTTTGCCCCGAATACAATTCCGAAGAGCGTAAAACCCATACCCCCGATTGTGGATTTTCCAGCCAAGAATGGATTTCATCCAACTGATACGGGTAAATCTGAACCGAATACTGTTGCAGCTTCCGGAGGGTCGAGCCGGAATACTCAGCAAATTCCAATCGCCGGATAAGATCAACTGCTTCCTTCTCAATCGCAATAACGATTGGCACTGATGCCGTTTTGATCATTTGAAAAGTGGCAATATCTTTGAATTGAATATCGCCCTTCTGTGCCATGCGACAGAGTTCAAGAATTCCGTCTTCATCCATTCGGTGCTGATTTTTCCAAAAATAGTCCGCGAAATATTCATTCACGCAATCCGGCGAGGTAAGATTACCATCAAAACGCTCAAATAGCTTTTTGGCCGACTGCGCCGCTTTGCGGAAAAAAGAATTCTCCGATTCATCTGGAAATTTAAAGATAAATACGGGGCAAGGTTCTTTGCTGCGACCATTGCGATTGCAGCGCCCGGCCGCTTGAGCAATACTGTCAATTCCACTTATAGATCGAAACACACACGCGAAATCCACATCCACCCCCGCCTCAATCAGCTGCGTGCTGACCACCCGGCACGCCAATCCATTTTTCAGGCGCTTGCGAATATCCGCCAATTTGCGGAAACGGTGCGCCGGATACATCAAGGCACTCAAATGGATGTTTTCTTCCGATTCTGGCAACAAATTGTACACATCCAATGTGTGCTGACGAGTATTTAGGATACATAAAACCTGCTCGTGTTCCGCTAGTTTCGCGGCAAGCTCGCGCTCCGATAGCATTCCGATAAACGTTTCCTCTGTCCGCTTCATTGCATTGAATAATGTTGGAACATCACGAATAATTTCCCGAACGCCTTTCAGTCCGGACTGAAAGGCTTCAGAATGGTGAATGGCTGGTTGAGTTGCCGTACATAACAATGCTGTAACTTTGTAATTCAATGACAATTCGCGAATCACCTCCAGGCACGGCATCAGTTTTTCAACTGGAATGGCCTGAATCTCATCGAAAATGACCACGCTGTCCGCGACATTATGAAGCTTCCGGCACTTGGACGGTTTGCGGGAATAAAACGAATCAAAAAACTGAACATTCGTGGTAACAACGAGCGGAGCATCCCAATTTTCAGTTGCCAAGCGTGCTGTCCAGTCAGCGTCATCCGGTATAAAATTGCAATGATGCTCCAATACCGCTTCATCTCCGAGCATATCGCGAAAAACAGCCGCATTTTGTTCAACAATGCTTGTAAACGGAATCACGTAAATAATGCGGCGCTTGTTATACTTGTGGGCATGCTCCAATGCGAACGCCAGAGAAGCCAGTGTTTTCCCACCTCCAGTTGGAACCGTCAGGGAGAATAAGCCCTCTTTCTCTTTTGCCGCCCTCAGACAATCGGATAAAACAATCTCTCGTTGACGGTTAACTTTCGTTCCTTTCGATGCTTTGCGGACTCGATCAAAATTGTTCCAAAACAGTCTGAGCGATTCTGATAAGTCTGGATATTTTGACCGCCATCCCGCTCTCCTTTTATCCAGAGCCTTTTCTGTATCCAGGAAATCAGCATCAACCAAACATGAATAAAGCATGCGGACAAAAAACTGCAGTTGAAAACCAAAAAGCGCCCCATCAGGCGTTTTAAACGGTAGTTTTAGCGGTAGCTCAGGAACGTCCAGTGGGATTTCAATTTTCGGATGTGTTTCTCCTAATCGAATTTTTAAAGCACTATCTTGAGAATCCTCCCAATTCTGCAGTCCACTATGATGCCCAGCTATACAATACGCCAAGAGTTTCCCTGCATCCTTAGAATGTTCGTACAGACACTGGGCTCCCTGAGCAGAATGCTGAATCCGACCTACATAATATTTCTCGAACTCATCTAATATTTCATTTGCATGGCGTATATAAGCCTGCCACTGAAAGGTCCCCTTACCAATATCGTGGTTGCCCCCCAGCAAACGTGCCCAAGCACCTCCGCCGAATGGGCGGGAAAATTCATCTGCCAGTTTCGCAACTTTTTCTAAATGCTCCTCAAGGGACTGCCATTCTATTGGCGGTCTTTCTGGCAGGCTGTGGGCATAATAACAGCTATGCATTGCCGAGCCCCATCATGTTTATAAATTGGGTTTTGAATGGATATCTTGATTTCGGAATCAGCGGGTTCAGGTGCGATTTCAGCCGCATATCAATCCCGAAAACTCAGTTCGATTTAAAACACGGGCAAAAAATGCCCCCACAGAAGTCGAAGGAGAAAAAGAACGATAGGAAGGATAACAACGATAAAAAATCATTGTTGGGTAGAATTGTCAAGCCTTTAAGATCAATGATAAATTTACGATGATTAAAGAGAAGTATTAGGTTTCATTAGATGAAATGGCAGGCACAGAGGCCTGCCCTACGAGAAGGCTGGATTGTGGTTTCATATTCTCGCGTCTGGTCTGCGACGAGCTACTTTCGGCCTGCGCTCAAGTCGAAGGCAGCCGAGTCGAAGCCGCTCCCACTATCTCTTGGGTCAGGCAAGGATAACAGTTGAATCGCAGACTGACTGTAAAATTTTTCTTTACAAATGGCCAATTGGCTATTATAGTATGGTCAAACGCCATACCTCGAAACAGGAGGTGTCATTGTGCATGTCCAATCGATCGGCCTTAAATCGAAAAACATAGATGATCTGATTCAAAAGGTTAAAAAAGGCTTGCCGGTAAAATCGTTTGAAAAACTCGGCAAAAAGCTCGGTGTTTCGGACAACCTGTTATGCCAGATCGTCAACATCCCCAAGCGCACCTTAACGCGCCGCAAACAACAGGGGCGATTGAACGCCGAAGAATCGGAGAAGGTGCTTCGGATCGCCAGATTGTACGATAAGGCCCTGGATGTATTTGAGGATGAGAAAAGCGCTGAAAAGTGGCTCAAAGAACCTGCCAGAGGTTTGGGGGGGGTCAATCCTTTGGAGTATGCCAAAACGGAGCTTGGCGCCCGTGAAGTCGAAAGGCTCCTTGCCCGGATTGAACATGGGGTCTTTCCCGGATGAAAATTACCGCCTGGCGCATCGTGAAGGCCAAACACAAAAAGAGTGCCTTTGACGGTGAAGGCGCGCGCATTGCCGCAGGCCGCTGGAACAATATTGGTATTGCGATGATCTACACCGCCGACTCCCTGGCGTTGGCGGCCCTGGAAATAATCGTCCATCTACCAAAACAGGAATTGCTTAAGAAAATATTTTTCAGCATCCCGGTCGAGTTTGATGCCGGACTGGTAATCACGCTGGAATCTTCCCGCATACCCCGGGATTGGGACAGCCTTCCACCCCCGGAATCCACGCAGGATATCGGCACCCAATGGGCTTTAGATAAAAAATCAGCCGTGTTGAAAGTGCCCAGCACAATTATCCGGGAAGAATATAACTATTTGATTACTCCTGAACATCCGGATTTTAAGAAAATATCGATCGGAGCCCCGGCAAGATTCGTTTTTCATCCCCGGGTTAAAATTGCAAGGTAGTCCGTTTTTAAAATCTTTTCAAAATATTAAATGCTTGACCTACTTAGAATTCAAGCTTTTCGAGAATACGTCCAGATAATTTCTCTATTTATCATACGGCTGAATCTGTTTCCCCGTTTTTGTAAATCCGCCCATTCCTGCACGGTATATACAATTATTTCGGCAGGAACCGGCAGGCCGTTTAAATTCCAATTCAATGCCCTGCGCTCGAACGATTCAGCTGTTTCGTCGACAATCGCAATCAAATCAAGATCACTGCCGACACCCCAATTGCCCCGGGCGTATGATCCGAAATATCCGAGACACTTTAGTTCCGGCAAACGTTGCCCTTGTTCAACCGCCCAGAATCGCACGGCTTGATCGACCGTCTTCTGATCAGGCCATTTGAGAACGGGCGAATTCAATGATCTCACCGGCATAGTTAATCGCATCCGTGCTTTGGATCGTTCCATAGTGCTCAAACGGCGCCCCCTCCGGATGTCCGTTGGCATATCGCGTGGGAATATAGAAACCATCCAGAACCTTTCCTTTTTCCACGAGCTCTTCCGGAACGGTTAGCGGCAGTTCGTCCAAAAGACGGGCAACCACATGTCCCCATACTTCCTGTTTCAAGGACAGGTGCAAAGCTTTGACCGCTTTTTCCGCTGACTGGTGGGAAGCAAAACAGGCCCACTCATGCCGGCCTTCCCTCTCTGAGGATTTTGCCTGCTCCAGATCTCTTTCGGCCTGCGCAAACCAGTCTTTTGAACGATCAGCCATTCTTCTCCCTATGATCATTTGTTAAAAAAACCGCTACAAACGTTAGCACGCCGCCTTGAAAATGACAAGATCCATTATTTTTTCTCAGCAATTAGTTGAATCACAGACTGGCTGTAAACTTTTTCTTTACAAATGGCCAATTGGCTATTATAATATGGTCAAACGCCATACCTAAAAACAGGAGGTGTCATTGTGCATGTCCAATCGATCGGCATTAAATCAAAAAACATAAATGATATGATTCAAAAGGTTAAAAAAGGCTTGCCGGTAAAATCGTTTGAAAAACTCGGTAAAAAGCTCGGTGTTTCGGACAACCTGTTATCCCAGATCGTCAACATCCCCAAGCGCACCTTAACCCGCCGCAAACAACAGGGGCGATTGAACGCCGAAGAGTCGGAAAAGGTGCTTCGGATCGCCAGATTGTACGATAAGGCCCTGGATGTATTTGAGGATGAGAAAAGCGCTGAAAAGTGGCTCAAAGAACCTGCCAGAGGTTTGGGGGGGGTCATGCCCCTGGAGTATGCCAAAACGGAGCTTGGCGCCCGTGAAGTCGAAAGGCTCCTTGCCCGGATTGAACATGGGGTCTTTCCCGGATGAAAATTACCGCCTGGCGCATCGTAAAGGCCCAAAACAAAA
>Ga0255055_10002445_pt1 | contig 13116 bp, 15 predicted proteins | sample JV7_2_27_MG_FD_188633 | JGI IMG/M metagenome (GOLD analysis project Ga0255055, IMG submission 188633) | Seawater microbial communities from Jervis Inlet, British Columbia, Canada - JV7_2_27 | ecosystem: Environmental > Aquatic > Marine > Inlet | place: Canada: British Columbia | collected...
AACAGAGTTTGTAGAATCTCAACCTGGTTGGTTAAAAAATTACCAACAGTATGCTGCAAAACAGCACCGAAGCGGGGCAGAGATCGTCTCCTATATTTCTTCAAGTTTCAGCATCAGTCCCCGGGTGCTGTTGGCATTATTGGAATATCAAACCGGCGCGTTAAGCAACCCCATACCTCCTGATGATTTAGAGGATTACCCACTAGGTTACGTTAAAACCGGTTACCATGGTTTATATATCCAGTTAGTTTGGGCTGCAAACTCTCTAAACCAGGGATATTACGGATGGTTGGTCAACCATCTGGATACTCTGGAGTACCTTGATCAAACCATTGAGCATCCGGATCCTTGGCAAAATGCGGCTACGGTTGCCCTGCAGTATTACTTTTCCCGGGTCGAACCTAAAGCTGTATATGACTATACAATGAGCCCGGATGGATTCTTCAGAGTGTATCGGTTTTATTTTGAGGATCCCTGGAATTGCGAACCTCATATTCCCGGTAGTTTAAGGCAGCCAACTCTGCTGCTCCCATTCGAAAGTGGAAAAACCTGGGCTTTCACAGGAGGTCCCCATACCGGTTGGGGGAAGGGAGATCCCTGGGCTGCACTGGATTTTGCCCCTCCAACCGAACTCGGCGGTTGTGAAGTGACCAGTGAATGGGCTGTAGCAGTTGCACCCGGTATTATCGCCAGATCAGATACTGGCCTGATTGAGCTGGACCTGGATGGCGACGGTGATCCACTCACTGGATGGGTGATTTTATATCTCCACCTGGGAACCCAGCATAAAGCCCGTGAGGGAGTATTGGTTGAAACAGGAGATCTCCTCGGCCATCCTTCCTGCGAGGGCGGTGAAAGCACCGGCTCTCACATTCATATTGCCCGCAAATACAATGGGGAATGGATTCCCGCTTCAGGCACTATACCCTTTAATCTGGACGGGTGGATTGCTCATGATGGAGCAGCTGCTTATCTGGGTACCCTGACCCGATTTACCGAGATTGTTATTGCCAGCGTTGAAGCAGAAGAAAAAAGTCTGCTCAGCGCACGGAAGATCATTCCCTAGAATCGTTTTTTCTATTTCCGTTCCAAGAAATCAAAAATATGTTAAGCAAGTTCTTTAAAGGAAAAATCTTGTCTTTTTGGATTGTAAGTAACTAAGCTTATCTAGGAAATTCAATATATTAATATCTTTTTCAATATTTCTTATTATTTCCCTTGACAAACTGAAATTTTTTGATATACTGTAAGCATTATTCATATTCCTGCGCGGGAGGCAGTCATGTTTACGGTATTTTTACTTGAATTCAAAACCAATCAAACGGAGCTTCACAAGCGAGTAACTTACTTCCGGCTGGTGAAATTGCTAAAAAACTCGATCAATGGATTGCTGTTTCATTCACCGCGATTGGCAAATCATTAATCGAGTCTGGAACAAGGATTACCAACCACTATCAAATAGCCCAATATAAATATTAATTCCAAAAAAGGAGATTTAATCATGCATGCATTACCCTCACAATGCCCCATCTGTGGCGGAGAAATTGTTGTAACCCAGATAAATTGCCGCGATTGCAATACAACCATTGATGGCCGTTTTACTTCCCGCACTTTCTCGCAGCTGACTCCAGAACAAATGGATTTTGTAGAAACTTTTGTCAGGCTGGAAGGCAAAATCACCCATATGGAAAAGGAGCTTGGGTACTCCTACCCCACAATCCGCAAGCTGCTGCACGATGTCATTCGGGCGTTGGGATACGAACCCGGCGGTGAAGAGGAAATTCCCGAGCTATCTGAGAAAGAACGGCAGGGCATCCTGAATGACCTGGATGACGGGAAAATTAGTTATGATGATGCCATCAAGCAGCTGAAAGACGAGGAGAAATAAAGACTATGTCACAACATTCAATCCCAATTGATGATATCTCCCGGCTGGTGATTATCAGCACCGGAGGTAGCCTGTACCTGACAGGATGGAACCGTGATGAGATTCAGGTCAAAGATCCTTCAGAACAGGATTCATTCAGCACAGAAAAAGACCTGATTGAGATTACCTTTCCAAAAGACGGTATTGTTCGTCTACCCCATCACCTGCCCGTTACCATCGAATCCGTTGGCAAAGATGCGGTGATTAAGGGAATCGGTAGTCCTCTTCAGATTTCCTCAGTGGGTGGTGATCTAATACTCAGTGATGTCAGCCCATCAAATGTAAATTCTGTCGGCGGTGATGTATTTGCGAAACGCATCCAGGGAGATTTAGCGATAGAAAATGTGGGCGGGGACTGTCTGATCAACAATGTGAAAGGACAGCTATCCCTTCAGCGAGTCGGAGGAGATATCCAGATCGAAAAGGTAGCTGGCGGAATTGAAGTCCAGGCAGGAGGAAATGGTCAGGTTAATTTTTCTCCTGTTCCCTGGCAAGCATACAGTATTAAAACCGGCGGTGATATGTCTGTTGCCATACCAGAGGACAGCAATGTTGAGCTCTCAATCGAGAGCGGAAAGAAAGATATAACCGTGAAGCTGGGCAGCATCGACGAGAAGGTAAACGACAAGGATTTTACCAAGCAAATTGGGGAGGGCGGCCCGTCGATCATGCTTTCCGCAGGCGGGAGCGTATTTGTAGCAAGCGACAATTTCAGCTGGTTATCGCCACTCCAGATAAACACGGAACAATTCGAAAGCATTGCGGTTGATTTCTCAGCGCAGACTGCTGAGCAAATAAAAAACCATCTCGGTCATTTGGGAGTTGATCTGAGGGAATCCTTATCTGGCCTGTCTGAATCAATGGAATCAGCTGGTTTATCTGAAGAGAACCTGCAGCGGATCAAATTTCAAATCGAGGAAGACGGCCGTCGGGCAGGCCAAAAAGCAGAATTGGCGGCAGCAAAAACCCAGGCTAAGATAGAGAAGGTTATCGCTAAAGCCCAGCGGAAAGCACAAAAGGCGAAAAGGAAAGCTAGTAAATTTGACTTGGATCAGTTCTTTGCCTCACAAGCTGAAAAGAAATCAGTGTCGGCTAGCGAACGTTTGATAATCCTGGAAATGCTCCAGGAGAAGAAGATCTCTCCTGAAGAAGCCGATGACTTATTAAAGGCATTGGAGGGGAAGAAAAAACAATGACTGCAAATAACGAACGCCTGGAAATTCTGGAAATGATTCAGCGGGGAACGATCAACGCTCAGGAAGGTTTGAAGTTAATCAAAGCACTCGGTGAAACCCAGGATAATCTCGACGAGGAATACCTACTCGCAAAAGCCAAACTTGAAGGAGAAACTGACCCGGAAGCAGGAGATGAGTTTGATCCCCAACCCGGACTGGAAGATCTTGAAAAATGGAAGAAATGGTGGATTATCCCTTTCTGGATCGGGGTAGGAATAATCGTGTTTGGCGGAGCCTTGATGTACTGGGCTTGGGCTGCTTGGGGAATAAGCATTGGATTTATCCTGGCCTGGATTCCGTTTCTGATCGGGGTTGGTGTTCTGGTACTTGGCTGGAACAGTCGGAACGGACCCTGGCTCCATCTCCGGATTCAGCAGAAACCGGGAGAAAAACCGGGGCGAATTTTTATCAGCCTTCCACTGCCGATCCGATTCATTGCCTGGAGTTTACGGACCTTCGGGAATCTCATCCCCGGCTTAGACGCTACCGGGTTAGATGAAATCATTCTCGCCTTGGGAGAAAGCTCCCGGGCAGAAACGCCATTATTTATTAACGTAAATGAAGGTGATAACGGAGAACAAGTAAAGATATATATCGGTTAGGTAGAGGTTCCTAACGAGGAGAATAATATGGTTACCAGCGAAGAACGGATGAAAATCCTGAATATGATCAATGAAGGGAAAATCAGCGCGGATGAAGGATCAAAACTTCTATCGGCCTTAACCCTAAGAAGTGAAAAACCCAAAAAAGTGTCCAAGCGAGCTCTTACCAGTCAGTGGCTGCGTGTCCGGGTTACGGATATGTCTTCCGGGAAAGCCAAGGTTAATGTAAACGTACCCATGAAACTTGTAGATGCGGGGTTAAATATTGCCGCACAATTTACACCAGAGGTGGAAGGTGCCCAGATGATGGATGCTGTAAAAGAAGCTTTGGCAGAAAATGTCCGGGGGAAAATCGTTGATGTTATTGACGAGGAAGACCAGGAACACGTAGAAATATTTATCGAATAACCCCCTAATTTATCTGAAGGATCAACAGAAAGAGCCCGGAAAAATCCGGGCTCTTTCTGTTTTTGCCTGCCGGTGGGACTATTACTTTTTCGGGGTTACATCTTCAGCATCTGCGGTTACTACATCCTGGGCTGCAGTCACATATTCCGGAACAATGATCATCATGATCACATAAGCCCAGAAAAGTGCGCTGCCAGTCGCAAAAAAGCCAAAGACGAAGAGGAGCCTGATCAGCGTAGGATCAACGTCAAAATAATCTGCGATCCCAGCACAAATACCCGCAATCATCCGATCGTCCACTGAGCGATATAATCTTTTATATTCATTAGCCATGATTCTATCTCCTGATAACAATATTTGTTGTTTCTCTACCAGGGTATACGTCTAAGCCACAATAAAGTTGTATGTTCATTATGGCTTCCTGTTCAGTATCCTGTTTCCGAATAAGGAAAATTTAAAAGCAATCAGGATTATCCCCGGCTCCAGAAAGGCACTTTCTTTTGATATAATCAGGACTGTATACTTAGGACGAGGTGCTATGGATATCTACGATAAGGAAGCTGTCTCAGTCAATGTCAGTGAAAGGCTGCGTGCCCTCCGGGAGGAACGGGATTTGTCGATCCGGGCATTGGGGCGATTAAGCGGTTTATCAGCTAATGCTTTAAGTGTAATTGAACGGGGTCTTTCCTCCCCCTCAGTGAGCACGTTATACAAAATCGCAGTTGCTCTCGAAATTCCAGTTACGGCATTTTTTGAAGAAAAACCCCCAAAACAAGATGTTGTTTTTATCAAATCTACCGAGAGGAACCGCATTCCCCTCCACCGGGGATTATGGGAAGGATTGGGTGGAGAACACTATGACGGCTTGATAGAGCCCTTTATGATCACCCTTGAAGCCGGCACCAGCAGCGGCAGATTCCATATGACACATTCCGGTCATGAATTTGTGTTATGTTTACGGGGCAAATTGGAATATGAGATAAACGATCAGGCTTATCTCCTGGAATCAGGTGATGCTTTATTATTTTCTGCCTCGCTAGAACATAAATGGCAAAATCCAGGAAATACTGTAAGCACTGCGCTGATCTTGATAACCGGTTTCCAACCTGGGGAAAGCCCCAGCCAATATCATATTGCTTCAGGAGATCCCATCATCACAGAATAATCTTTGCATCAGACAAAAAAAACAGCCTCGAAAAATATTTTTCGAGGCTGTTTGCATTTTGGTCATTTGCTGAGATTAAACAAAAATAACTTGAGCACCTTCGGTAATATCCATAAACTCCATCGCACCCAGAACTGTTGAACCCTCAATCAGGTCATCCCTGGTTAATTTCATCATGTCCATTGACATTTTACACCCGTAAACATTGGCACCAGCATCAATGACCAGCTTCATGAACTCGGGTACAGGGGGGAAATCTAGCTTTTTAATCTCTCCTCTCATCATCCAAGAAGCAGCTGCGGACATTCCCGGCAGCGCTCCCAGTAAAGTTGGGATACCGAACCAGGGGTGCATGTTGGGATTGCCCACAGTAGCAACATTCAGTTTTCCCATTTTCTTTTTGGTGATAATGTCCAATCCCCAAAATGTGAAGAACATCTCCACCTCAATGCCGCTCATTCTGGCAGCATTAGCCAGGATTAGAGGCGGGTAAGCCATATCCAGCGAGCCTTTGGAAGCTATTAGTGCCAGCTTTCTTCCGCCATTTTCGCCAGAACTTTGATGTAAAGCTCTTGAAGGTTTTGCCATCTTTTTCTCCTTTTCCTAGATACAGCCGGTCGGTTTTTTAAGTCCTGCAATATTGGCGGCAATTTTCGCCGGTCCCCCCGGGAATAATTGGTACATTTCTTTCATGCTGACTTCTGTCTGCTGGGTAATACGGCGCAGCGTTGGAGGATTACCCTGGGTTTCAAACTCCTGCCTGGCAAACTTAATCACTTCCCAGTGGCGATCTGAAAGGTTAACTTCCAGCGCTTCTCCAATCGCCTGGGCTATTTCTTCTGTCCAGGCAGCGGAATCCTCCATAAAACCATCATCATCAAAGGCAACGGTGTCAAGAATGTCTCGAGTCATAATCTATCTCCTTATAACAATAAATAAACGGTCAGTTATCCTGTGTGTTCCCACCCAGGACTTTTACAATCTGCAGTAACCGGCCCATTCCTTTTCGAACTTCTGGTTGATTCAATTCCCTCAATAGCGCAATCGATGACAGAGATCCAGGATCCTCACCTATGGATCGAATATCTGCTGGGTCTACCTCAGCTATGATCTTCTCCAGCACGCCCCAACTTTCCCGGGCGATGGTGAAAAAGCCTTCTCTCTCTAAACGATCAAGCCCTTCTACGGTGGTTGAGAAAACCTGTTTCCCGAGCAGTTCCATTTCATCGGCGATCCCCATCAGCGCCTCGAAACGATCCATCATGGCCATGATTAATTGAGTATTTCTAAGAACCCTTTTTAAGAGGAATAATAAATCCTCCAGTTCAAATTCCGTCCCAATTTCAGCCAGTTCATTAATGGTTAACTGGACCAACTGATTGCCAATTGGAATTAAATCTGCCTTTAATTCATCCAGTTCCCGGCGCCGGTGTTGTTCAATCTCAGCATGATCTGTCAGAATTTCCACCTGGGCAGTCAGCTGATCAACTTTTTTATGAAGTAAAGCGATATCTTTATCCATCAATCAACCTCACTGCCATTTCCCGGCCATGGTCATCTGAGATTCAAAGGGCATTTCTCCCCCTTTCAACAAGATATTCCAATACATCCAGCGGAACATCATTTTGCCCCAATGGTTAGCAGGGGACTCTTTTAGCAGGGAAAATGGCCCTAAGCCAGGAAGAGGGTATTTTCCCGGAAGTGGTTCCACATCATAGTTAAAATCAATTAATATTCCCTGTTCAAATCCAGATTCAATAAAGCAATTCGCATGGCCATCAAATTCTGCCAACGGCTCTAATCCCTCCATGTGCCGAAGCATATTGTCTAGCAGAACATCAAGCATAAAATGAGCTACTGATCCAGCTTTGGAGGTTGGGGCATTCCCGGCATCACCAATTACCCAGATATTTTCCCACGTTGAAGACTGCAGGGTATGTTTATCAATGGAGACAAAGTTGAGTTCATCACCCAGCCCTGAGCGGCCAATGACCTCAGCGCCCATGTTGGTGGGAATCGAAATCAACAGGTCATAAGGGATTTCGCGCTCATCCCAGGAACGAATGGTCTGCTTTTTGTTATCTACCTCACCAATATTGAAATTCCGCTCCAGGTCAATGTTTTTCTTTTCCAGCATACCTCCCAGGATCTCGGAAGCTCTGGGTTTAGTAAAAGCGCCATCAAGCGGTGTGGCATAAACTATTTCTACTTGATCCCGGATTCCACGTTCATGAAAAAACCAGTCCGCCAGGAAAAGAAATTCCAGAGGAGCTACAGGACACTTTATCGGCATTTCTGAAACATTCACCACCATCCTGCCGCCTTTCCAGAACTTTAAAAATCGGGCCAGGTCAGCAGCGCCGTCAGGTGAATAAAAATCAAAGATGTTCTTCCGCCATCCGCCTCCATCCAGCAATCCCTCAGTTTCTTTAGGTTGAATATGACTTCCGGTTGCGATCACCAGGTAATCATAGTTGATGATTTGTTTGTCTTTTGATAACTGGACGCGGTTCTTTTCAGGTTCGATCAACTCGATATCGGAAAGGATCATATTGACATGAGGAGGAATAAAGTCTCTCTTGGGTTTTTCCACATCCCGGGGATTATAAATTCCAAAGGGAATAAACAGCAAACCGGGCTGATAATAATGGGTTTCATCCCGATCAACAATGACGATCTCCCATTCCCGGGAATCAAGTTCGTGAACCATTTTGTTGGCTACCATGGTGCCGCCGGTTCCGGCACCGAGAATCAATAAAGTTTTCATATAAGCGATCTCCCGATCCTTGGCAGAGATTGATTTTCCGGATTCAGTCACAAATACTTCCGGCTCTCTTGTTCAAGGCATAGTGTAACAAGGCACATAATATCATGTTACACTTTGAGGAGAAGGTCCTTGAGAAATTTCTTATAGATTTATAATGTTATTATGTTTTTCACATGGCGTTGACTCCAACAATCCAAGATGAACTCGGTTCAATAGCTATTCCCCCGCTATCAAGGCCATCATGTCTTTCTCTCCAACATTTTCTATTTAATCAATGTCTAATTGACCCAAAAGGGGTGTTTTTCCCTACACCTAATTATTTTCCGTTTCCAGCCGACTCGGTCAATTATCTGTCACCAAAATAAAAATCTCTGTATAATAGAAGTAATTTCCAGGATGACACAACTCGGGGAGGAGTCCTCATGAAATTGAATATTAAAGCCTTTGCCCTTGCCTCCGGTCTAGTCTGGGGAATTAACTGGTTTGCAGTAACGTGGTGGATGATGGCCTTTGACGGGGCAACTGGAGAGACAATGTTCCTCGGCCGCATGTACCGTGGATTTACACTCAGCCCGATTGGCAGTCTGGTTGCCTTAGTGTGGGGTTTCGGGGACGGCTTTTTAATCGGCCTGATGGTCGCCTGGATCTATAATAAAATTAGCCCCCGGTTCCAATCTGATAAAGAGCAACTCCAAGACCCATTTCATCCCGAAAACCCGAATCGCGATTAATACTAAAAGAGCCGGGCTTTTATTCATCGCCCGGCTCCTATCTAAGTTACTCAGAGTCAAGAACTATCTCATTTCCTTTTTCCAAACCCCAGAACTGCCAATCCTACCAGCAAGGGCGCAGTGCATAACCCTCTAATACCTGAGGGGTTGGAGGGCTGCTCAGTTTCATTTGACTGGGTATCGTCCTCCGGTTGTGAAAGTTGAGACGGCAAACTCTCCAGTTCTCCTTCCCCTTCCACAATTTCGTAAGCCACATCACCAGCCGCAAAGATCAGGTGGTCACCGAGCGCTAAATATTTTCCCCAGGAAGGTCTGGCCGCGAGCAATTCAAAATAGACTTGTGACCCAAACCCGATTTTCTGAATATCCATCGATCCGGGTTCAAATGCAGTGTCGATCCAAATTCCATTCTGATAGAAAAAGGTTTTATCTTCAACATATTTAACAACCGGCTGATAAAAACCCTGCTCGAAATCACCACTTTGTATTTCCGCCTGGTAAAACGATTCTGCTGAACGCAGGTTTGATTCCGCGTCAGCTTTCTCAACGGCTTCTGCACCTACAGCCGGTCCAGAATATTCTGCCATCAAATCCCGGGCAGCATCATCCAGTCCTTCACCAGTCATAAAATCACCTTCCTCAATCAGGAATGAAGTATAAGGTGTAATAATCCCATATTTAATACTGAGTTGGATAATCGCGTCCACCCATTCCTGGTTTTCGCCCATGAGACGGATCTGGGATAACAAATATCCTATCTTCCGGGTTGCCCACAATCTGGGGATATAACTGGTTGAATTTCCGGGTTCGTCAGCCGGCCCAAAATCAGCTTCATATACAAATATTCTTTTTTCGCCATTTACATAACCTGACAATTTAATTATTGTTTTTCCTGAACTATTTGCGGGGTATCGGTATTGACCTGTTAGCAGCAACTGTGATCCTGAAAATAGATCGGGGATATCAGGTGGATAAATTTCTTCCACCAGGATTCCGCCAAAGTCCAACTCCAGGTCAGTCAACACAGGTGTTTTGATCTTAGCAAACAGGGCAGATACTTCTTCATCGATCCGCTCCTGGGGACGCACATAGCTGGTTAATCCTCGATTGTCTGCCGTCAGGGTATCCAACAGCACAGTATTTACATCATCTCCCACCCCGAAAGCAAAGAGCCGAACGCTGCTTGATGCCGTCGCCTTAGTATTTGCGATGATCTGCTGGATATCCGTGATACCTTCTGTGGGTAATCCATCTGTCAGGAAAAGCAGCACAAGCGGTCTTCCCCCTTCATCGTCTTCTAAATCAGTCCTGAGAGAAAGCGCCTCCAAAAGGGCAAGGTTTATGTTTGTTCCCCCCAGCGCATCCATCCTGTCAATCCAGGATACGGCTTCCGGGGCTTTGGAGACGGGCTGCAGATCCAGGGCAAAGTGTTTACTTCCGGTAGAAAAAGCGATTACATTAAAACGATCTTCCTTATTGAGATGATTTAATACATATTTGGAAGCTTCCTTGGCTTGATTAAGCTTCTCCCCCTCCATTGATCCAGAGGTGTCCAGAACCAGGATGACATCTCTGGGTACGATCTGATTGACTTCCACGGTTGGCGCTGCCATCAGAAGAAAATATCCTTCTCGACTGGGTAACCCTGTTTTTTCAGGATAGGTCAATCCGTCCCACCATATTCTGTCAGGGTAGGTCAATAGATGCAAACCTATCTCTTCCTTGCTAAAAGTGTAAATTAGATCAAAATCCTGATCCGGCAGAACAAATCTTTCCTCGTAGCCAATCATCGCCCGATGATCTCCCTCCCGCTGGATATATACCCGGTCTTGATGGGTGGGTGAATATATGGCATGCAGCGGTTGATCTGATTCAAGGGTAATATGAACTGAGCACTCTTCCAGCGGCTGAGCAGAAAATTTTTCCGTATTTAGTGGATAACTATATCTCACCAAACCATTATCTGCGGGCAGCACCTGAGTATATTCCAGATCAATTTTCCTTGATCCGCCAACCGGAATTGGAAAAATTCGTACCTGCACCGCATCACGGCCCACATATTCCAATAAAGCAGGGTCACGTCGTTCGCGAACGATATCTTCATAGATTTTTCGGGCTTGGTCAGCAGGTAGAATTTTCCCCTCGATGGGCACACCGTCAACCCACATCACAAATTTTGAAATTGACGCCCCCAAAGGCAGAGGGAAGATATATGTCCCCTCAACCTCCCAATCGTGCTCATTTACAAATTCCTGTTCCACACGCGTGACCGCGATCTGATTTTCAATCGTGACAGATACCCGGTGGTAACGGATGGTTAACCAAATATCCTCCAGCAGCACGGGGCCGGATAACGGGGGTGGGTCGGGAATCACAATGCCATCCGCGAGGGCGGGCTGGTAGGTGATCCCAAGCAGGATGAAAACAAAACCAAAACATGCCAGTATTTTCTTTGGGAGATCCTTAATGTGACACATTCTTCTCCTCCTCAGATAGCTCTTGTTGATGCTACTATGACGGTCAGCACTCATCAAAAGTTCCCGAAATCCAAGTCAACAGGATCGGGCAATCAGGAGAAGACGAGATTATTCAAATTGGTAGATAAACTTCATGTCAGGATATTCAGTGAAATAATAATGAACCCAGATGTACAAATGACTGAAAAGCGCTGATATTAATCCAGCTTTGGACAGCAATAACAAACCCGGAAACCACAATAAAAGAAACCCGAAGAGGTACATGGAGTTAGATGACCACTGAAATATTCCTTTTCTAACGAATGGCAAATCACTGTAAATCCGGGGTTGAAAATGATCCATGCCTAACGCTCTTTCTATTCCAAAATATTTCAGAATCGAATAGCCCAAGTACATTACCGGGGGAATGCACAGAACAGATAAGGATATTCCCAACCAGCCGGGAATAGTCAAGGTGCCTCGATTTGCAATCGCTAAACCAAAGACAAAAACTGGACGGGATAGAAGCAGTACCATAAAGCCCAATCCCCAGATAAAAAATGCCCGCTCTCCAAACCATGATGTCAGTTTTTGATAATGGAGTTCAGCACGCCAGAAAATCACCACAAATATCTGGTGAACCACCGGTGCTAAAATTGAGAGCCAAAACCAGGTCCTGGAAGACAAACCCAGGAACGCTCCTTCCAGGAAATCTCCCTGGCTAAACACGTATACTCCCGAGAGCAAGAAAACCAATGACAACAAGTGGTAACCCTGTTTTTCCAAGATGCGCATTATTATCACAAATCCCTTGATAAAGTTTTCCGTTAAACTAAATCTCCGCTTAAACTACCATTTTTATAATTAATAAATATAAGGAATGAAGCATTTGGTCTTATCTCTGTAATGCTGATATTCTTCGCCAAACCGTTCCAGATTGTATTTTTCCTCGATCCGGGCAGTCAGGATCACACCTGTAAACAAGGCTCCCATCAATCCCACTCCCAACAGCGAGGGGCCTTTCAGGAATGCACCCAGTCCAAAAAGCAGTAGTGAACTGTACAGCGGGTGCCGGATGAACCGGTAAGCTCCCCGGGTAATCAGTCTGGTTGTGTCCTCAAAATCTCCGGTTGGATTTCCTTCGGTCTTTATCAGGGTAAAACCATGGATGGCCAAGAACAAAGAACCTGCCAGGAAAATCCAGGAAATAATCTGTTTGCCCGAAAACGGATCAGCGAACCAGCTGTCCGCATTAAGGAATATCAGTCCCAAGAGACTATCAAATGCCAGAAAACGGGTAAATCGGTACGGATGAGGCCTGATGAGAGTAAAGGCCAACAGCAGCACAGAAAAAAATACCCAAAACAAGAAATAAAGCATCAAATATTCCTTTTCTTCAACCTCTACCCTGATTCTACTCCAGGTGCTTTTTATCAGTACTCGGGTAATTCCTGTCAATTTTCAATCGCTTCTACAGCACTCAATACCCGGGAAATTTCTTTCACTTCCCGGTAACGATCCTGGTTAATCTCAGCCAGCGGGTCATCCTCGTGTGACCAGGTGAGATGGTCTGATAAATAAACCGCCCAGCCGCCAAGTTTCAACACCGGGACGATATCAGACCGAAGTGAATTGCCAACCATAATAAAACGATGAGGGTCAATTTGATGCCGTTCCAGAATCTCGTGATAGACCTCCAGTGTTTTATCGCTAACTACTTCTACTGCCTGAAAGAAACCTGCTAACCCGGATGCCTCCAACTTGCGCTGCTGATGAAATAGATCTCCCTTTGTAATCAGCATTAATGGATACTCTTTTGAGATTT
>Ga0255055_10002446_pt1 | contig 13110 bp, 13 predicted proteins | sample JV7_2_27_MG_FD_188633 | JGI IMG/M metagenome (GOLD analysis project Ga0255055, IMG submission 188633) | Seawater microbial communities from Jervis Inlet, British Columbia, Canada - JV7_2_27 | ecosystem: Environmental > Aquatic > Marine > Inlet | place: Canada: British Columbia | collected...
ACGCGTTGGGAACGACAGCTGGGCAGCCTGAACAGCCCGGTCTGTACCGCCCCACGGGGCTGCCCCAGCACGCTACGTTGCCCTCCCCTGGCGCCCCGCCCCCCGCCCGCTATCATTGCACCCCGACACGCACCTGAAACGAGAGCCCATGACCCCCTTCTACCTCGTCATGTTCGTCCTGCCCGCCGCGATCATCGCGACGGCCGTCGTGCTCGCACAGATCTTGAAGCGGCGGAGCCGCTGAGTGCAGGAGGGCACCACAGCGGTTCAGATCACCGCCGATCCGATCGCCATCGCATCGTTTGTGCTCTACCTGGGCGTGGTGATCGGCATCGGGATCGCCTCGGCCCGGTTCTCGTCCGGAGGTGTCAGCGAGTTCTTCGTGGGCGGGCGCAAGATGCACCGCTTCGTCGTGGCACTCTCCGCCGTCGTGTCAGGACGGAGCGCGTGGCTGCTCTTGGGCGTTACCGGCATGGCCTACTCGATGGGCGCGTCGGCCGTGTGGGCCGTGGTCGGCTACATCACAGCCGAGATGTTCCTGTTCCTGTTCTACGCGCGCCGCATCCGCCACTTCACCGAGGCCCACGACTGCGTGACGCTGCCCGACTTCTTCGCCGCTCGCTTCGGCGACAAGAGCGGCCTGCTGCGTTCCGTGCTCGTCGTGGTGTTCCTCGTATTCCTCATGGGATACGTATCGGCTCAGTTCGTGGGCGGCGGGAAGGCCTTCGCCGGAAGCTTCGGCATGGACGTCACGACCGGCATGCTGCTCACGGCCGTGATCGTGCTCGTCTACACGGTGCTCGGCGGGTTCCTCGCCGTGAGCCTGTCCGACATGCTCCAGGCCTGCATCATGATCGTGGCGCTGGTGGCGGTGCCGGCCATCGCCATCGCCGACCGCGGCGGCCTTGGACAGATCCTGGCCGAATTGCAGACCATCGATCCAACCACCATCAACCCTGTAGCGCTCGGCATGGGGGGTCTGATCGGTTTCGTGGGTATAGGACTCGGTTCACCCGGCAACCCGCACATCCTTGTGCGCTACATGTCCATCGCCGATCCCAACCAGCTCCGCTACTCGGCGGTCGTCGGAACCATCTGGAACGTGGTCATGGCGTGGGGCGCCTTGTTCATCGGCCTCGCTGGCCGCGTGTACTTCCCCGACGTCGCCATGCTGCCGGACGGCGACACCGAGCAGCTCTACCCGATCCTCGCCTCGCAGCACCTGCACCCGATCTTCTTCGGCGTGGTGGTTGCGTCAATCTTCGCGGCCATCATCTCCACCGCCGATTCTCAGCTCCTTGTCGCCGCCTCGGCCGTCGTGCGCGACTTCTACGAGAAGATCGTGAAACGAGGAGAGGAGATTCCGCAGAAGCGCCTGGTGCTCTATAGCAGGATCGTGGTAGGCGTTCTCGTCGCCGTCGCGTTCCTGTTCGGCACGGTCGCCCCAGAGGACCTTGTGTTTTGGTTCGTGCTGTTCTCGTGGAGTGGACTCGGCGCCTCGCTTGGACCGACGTCCATTCTTGCGCTCTACTGGAAGCGCGTCACGCGCGCTGGCGTCATAGCCGGTCTCATCACCGGCATGACTGTGACCCTCGTTTGGCAGTACACGCCCGCACTCGAGCAACTGATGTACGAGCTAGTGCCCGCCTTCTTTGCGGCGTTGATCATGACGGTCGTCGTGAGTTTGCGCACGAAGCCGCCGGAGAATGTAGAGGCGCTGTTCGAGTCGATGAAAGGACGGTAGGAGGCGTACGGGGACCTTCAAAGACGTTCAGGAAGCCGACGAAGGTGGAGCGTCTCCTGAAGCGCGCTGGGTCCGCGGCCTCTCGGCATCGCTGTTACTGCCGCGGGGGCGCGGACCGGGGCGTGCGGAAGGAGATGCTCCACCCGAGATGGCTGCTGTCCCACATCCTCACCAACCCAAGCTTCACCGGGCCGCAACTCGTTGGATCTCCGTTATTCGCTGCCCCACATCTGCCAACCACGGCCGTTTATGGGACAGATCCGCCGGCCGAGGCGCTGCTGACCTCACCGAAACGAATGTCCCAATTCCTGCACCTCATGTCCCCAATCGGGCCTACCTGCCTACCGCCGTCCGGCCCACCTTGGTTTCATGCAGTCAGGACCCAACCGATCCCGAGAGTTCACTGCGTATGGTGAGCGGTGGAAGGTCGTGCGGCACCCGCCGATCCCGGTGCCCGCGGTCCACGCCACCATCGACTCCCCGTCGGTCCCACCTGGTGGTCTGGTGTTCACCAGCGAGGGCGGTGAGCAGCGGCGTCTCTGCGTGATGCACGAGAACAGCTTTCCGACTCAGCGGGAGTTCACACTCCTCACGGAGCCGGACTTCATTCGTCTGCTCGAGAGAGCGGCGCCGGAAGGCGGCGACGCAACGTCCAACGCGTAACATCCAACGCCGCATTCAGAACGATCTGGGCCTTAGCGTTGGATGTTGGACGTTCGACGTGAATGTTGGACGTTCTTCTACCGGTTCATCACCAGCAGCACCGACGCCCCGGTTATCGTCTGGTCGTCGTAGTCGAATGTTAGATTCGTCCCGTGGACCACCAGCTGATCCCCGTCCAGCTCGAACGCTCCGGCAATCGCTGCATCCAGCCCGTCGCTGAACGCGATCGTCAGGGTGCTACCCGCGAGCGAGATGGTCCCGGCAACCGACATCGACTCAGAGACCACCGAGGGCTTGAACATGCCCGTGAAGCTGCCATTCGACACCACCGTGATGACGAGGCTGCCGAAGGCGTCCCCGATCAAATCGACAGATTCTGATAATACCGTCCCACTCGGATCGGTGATCTCAAACCGACTCGCGGTCCAGGTCCCAGCAAAATCCGCGATAGTGACGATGTCGGGTTCGTTGGAGTCGCTGCAGCTCACGCTCAACGCGACCAGCAGGGGGATGATGGAGAGTCTGTGCAGGGCCTTCATGGTTCCGCTCCAGCTAGGGACAACATTAACTGGAATTAGTGTACGTCCGGTGTGTGGGTCAATCCGTAATTCACGTCACCAAGTACACCAGGTACATGACGGCCGTTCCACCCAGCAACACCAGCCCCACCCACGACAGCACCAGCATCCCTCGGCTCGGCCGATCCTCTGGTGCCACCTCGGGAGACGTCACGGCCCGCAGGTTGAGATAACCGAGGATGGGGGCGGTGAGGAACGACACAATCGTAGCGAAGTCCACCATCGTCGTGAGGTCGCCGGCGAACCGCCACAGCACCAGGACGGTCAGGATGGCGAGCACCACTAGACTCATCCAGTAGGATGTCCCGGCCGTCGGCACGCTACGATCGTCCGAGTGGCCGGGACGGAGGTTCACGATCGACCGCTCGATGGCACGGGGGTACCCGTCGACAACCGCCAGGGACGTCGAGAGCATCGTGGTGAGTACGGCGACTAACACGATGGGCCGAGTCCACTCACCGAGTGTCGAGCTGTAGAGATGCACGAGCTGCGTCGAAAACACGGTCCCCGCACCGCTGAACGCGGTGCCCGACGCGAACATCACACCGGCACCGAGGGCCAGGAAACAGAACGCCAGGAACCCCGTGGCGGCGTAACCGACGAAGAAGTCCAACCGTGCATGCGCCACCGATGTGCGCGTCCCAGCTTCTTTGTCCTTCGCCAACGTCCAGAGCGAACTCCACACCGAGATGTCGATGGCCGATGGCATCCACCCGACCAAAGCCAGGAGGAACGCAAACCGTACAGCGCCTTCAGCCGTTCCAATCTCGGGAAGGAGTCCGAGAGTCGAGAACTCCACCCTGCCGATAGTGACGACCGCAGCGACGAGCGTGGATACCGCCAGGACCACGAGCACGACCTTGACCGCCTTGTCCAACAACGGAAACCGACCGACCCACAACATGAGTCCGCAGGTTCCCAATATCACGCCACCCATGAGGGGGATCGGCAGGCGTAAGTCGAACGCGTAATTGAGCAGGAAGCCGGTCAGCATAATGATCGCCGACAGCACCACGATCGACGTGGTAACGGTGATGAAGAAGTAGAGCCACAGCGCCCACCGCCCGATGTGCCGATACCCCTCGACCAGACTCATGCCCGTCGCCGCGGCATAGCGGGGGCCGTACTCGAAGAATGGGTACTTGAGGATGAGCGCTAACAGGATCACTCCGGCCAAGCCCAGGCCCGCGGTGGCGCCGGCCCGAGTGGACTGCACCAGGTGGGACACGCCAATGGCCGTGGCAGCCCATAACAGGCCCGGCCCAAAGGCCGCCCAGAAGCTGGCGTGTCGCTGGTGCGATTGAGTGCTCATGCCGCTCCCTTCGAGGTCGCCGCCAAGATTGCAGCCTTTTCCCGCAAAACAAAAGGCCCCACACCATTCCGACGTGAGGCCCTTGGACGTTGAGCGTTCGATGTTGGGTGTTGGACGTTCTCCTTGCCGTCTAGTACTCCTCCTCCTCCTGCTCGTCCGGCTCGAAGAACATCACGTCGATGTCCCCGTCGAACGCCTCGATCTCGATTTGCGCACTGCCGGAGCCCAACGTGAACGAGAACCGCCGGCCGCGAATCCGCTCGGGCACTTCGACTGGGAAGTCAGTGGACAGGTCACCGTCCCACGTGGCCACCGACACTCTGGCGCTCGCGTCCTGAGCGATCTCGAGCGTGACGTCGCCGTCGTGGGTGGTGAAGCTGTAGAACCCCTGAGGCTCGATCGTCCCCTGGTACCAGATCTCGCCGTCGACCGATTCTGCCTCGACCCGACTGGCTCGGACCACCTCCAGGTCGATGTCACCCTCGGTAGACTGCGCCGTGATATCGCCCGAGGCATTCTCCACCGTGATCTCCCCGCCGATGGTCGAGAGCCGGAGCGCCCCAACGACATCTTCAATATCGATGTCACCTTCTCCCGTTCGGGCGCTGATCAAGCCGCGTGCACCGACCACGTCCACGTCACCCTCGAGCACCCTGATGGTGACCTCACCCACCGCCCCCTCGATTTCGACGTCAGTGAACAGCCCGCCGATTTCCAAGGCCATGCCCTCCGGCACGACGATCTCGTAGTCGACCATCGCCGGAGCCCGACCGCCACGGAAGTTCATGGAGACGTCGAAGCTGTCGCCCTCCACGCTGAACTCGAAGTCGGAGGTCCACGACGCGGGGCGTACGCGAACTTCTGCGGCGTTCTGATCGATGACGATCTGCTCGCGACTCGAGTGGTCGGCCTCGATCCGTACCTGGTCGAGTTCCCAGGTCCTGATCACGATCTCGCCGCCAAACGTCGCGACGTTGAGCCGCTGGCCCGGAGTGACCGTGAAGGTGGTGTCGGTTTCCTGCGGCGCGCTCAGGGCTACCAGTGCACCTACTGCCATGTGAAGTAGCATGATTCTCTTCTCCTTCTAGCTGCTGGCCACGCCTGCCGAGGCAGCGTTCCTGAGCAGCGCAAGTTTCCGTTGCATCATGTTGGTGAAATGGTCGGCCAGATACTCGCTGGCCGGATCGTCGGCCAGTGCCTCACGGGCCTCGAAGATCGCCCGATCGATCACGATCAGCTTCTCCGAAAGAATTCGGACGGTTGCCGTGTCCAGGTGCCCGCCGTTCTCGAACAGCGCCTGCTCCAGCTGGGCGATGGCCGCGCCGTATTTCTCGGCGACGAGGAGCGACGTACCGGGAGATGAGGTCGTGATCAGCCTGGTCGGATTGGTGGTGACCAGGATTTGCCGAGTGGGCGCCGTGGCCCGGGCGACCCACCAGCTTCCCGTGCCAACTGCTGCTAGCGCGAGCGTCGCCGCCAGTGCAGCGGGGATGAAATACCGCGTCCGACGCGTCCGCCGGCGCGCATCCTCGATGCTCGCCACCTGGTTCTGCCCCGTGTTCCCACGGATGGTCGAGCTGATCCCGTGCCACACAGCCTCGCGGGGAAGCTCGCCCTCGTAGTCCTCCGCCCAATCGCGAACCCGGCCCAGCTGTGCCAGGACCGCGCGGCAGTCCTCGCACTTGGCGAGGTGCCCTTCGACGGCTTGGCGCTCGCTCGCGCTCAGCTCGTCATCCAGGTATGCCGACAGGCGGTCAGTCCATTCATCACTCATGTCGAGCTCCTTCAACCATCGAGATGCTGCCTCAGCGCCATCCGCGCATGGTGCAGCTGAGATCTGGATGTGCCAGGCGAGATCTCCAGCATGGAGGCAATCTCATCGTGCTTGTAACCGGCCATGTCATGTAGCACGAACACCTCTCTCGCCTTCTCCGGCAGCTGTCCCACAGCCGCATCCAGGTCCACTTTGAGGCCGGGTGTTGCCCGACCGGTCTGCGCCCGCTCCATATCGAACTCGGACCCGCTGTACCGTTGCTCGTGGGTCCCTCGCTCGGACCGCCGGCGCAGAATCACGTTGCTCGCCAACCGGTGAAGCCAGGTCTTGAAGGCCGACTGGCCCTTGAACGTGTGGAGCTTCTCCCAGACTCGGATGAAAATCTCCTGGAGCACGTCCTCGACATCCTCCTGCCCCATCAACCAACGGGCGAGCCCGCCGATCCGGCCCACGTGGCGGCGGTACAGGCGTTCGAACGCCTGAGAGTCGCCGCTTACGGCCAGCTCCACATCGATCACATCCCGCTCAGCGGGGGTCAGTTCCACTTCGGTCTCGAGTTCCCGCACTCCACTCCGTGGCCGGTTGATGACTCACGGAATTGGATACGGCTGGGGGTGAAAACGCTGTAGCTGGTGAGAAGATAGGGGAGAGGCAGCAGAGCGGCAGGGGCGGTGGGGGGCGATGAGAGGGCGATGAGAGGGCGATGGAGGGCGATGGGATTCAGGGAGGCGAAGCGGGGCGGTGTCTCCTGAAGCGCGCTTGGTACGCGACCTCTCGGCGTCGCTGTTTACGCCGTGGGGGAAGCGGACCGTGGCGCGCGGAAGGAGATGCCGACCGCGCGTAGCCTAGCTAACTAGACGCCGAAACCGCCGCCCCGAACAGGTCCCGATTCAGCCGCGCAATGAAGTCGATCGAGATCTGCTTGGGACACACGGCCTCACACTCGCCATGATTCGTGCAGTTCCCGAAGCCTTCCTCGTCGTGCTGCTGGACCATGTTGAGCACGCGATCCTTGCGCTCAGGCTGGCCCTGTGGCAGAAGACCCAGGTGGCCGACCTTGGCGGACGTGAACAGCATCGCCGAGGCGTTGGGACACGCCGCCACGCACGCGCCACACCCAATGCACGACGCCGCGTCCATCGCGAGGTCGGCATTCTCCTTCTTGATCGGTGTGGCGTTCGCATCGGGCGGACTGCCGGTCCGGGCCGAGATGAATCCGCCGACCTGCATGATCCGGTCGAGCGACGAACGATCGACCACCAGGTCCTTGTTGACCGGGAACGCCTTGGCGCGCCACGGCTCGATCCAGATCTCGTCGCCGTCCTTGTAGTGCCGCATGTGCAGCTGGCACGTCGCCGCACCGTGCTGCGGGCCGTGCGGGACCCCGTCGATCACGACGCCACAGCAGCCACAGATGCCCTCGCGGCAGTCGTGCTCGAATGCGACCGGATCTTCGCCGGCCTCGGTCAGTTGCTCGTTGACGATGTCGAGCATCTCGAGGAAGGACGCGTGTTCGCTGATGTCCTTTGCCTCGTAGCGAACGTATTCGCCCTTTGCCGTCGGACTGGCCTGACGCCAGATGTGCAGAACGAGGTTCATTACTTGTAGCTCCGCTGCGACAAGGGGACATTTTCAAACGTGAGCGGCTCTTTGTGCAGATTGGGAGCCGACCCCACACCCGTGAATTCCCAGGCGGCGACGTAGGCAAACTCCTCGTCGTTCCGCTTGGCCTCGCCCTCTTCCGTGTGATGCTCCTCCCGGAAGTGACCGCCGCACGACTCCTCACGCATCAGCGCGTCGCGGCACATCAACTCCCCGAGTTCCAGGAAATCCGCCAGCCGTCCGGCCTTCTCGAGCGACTGGTTCAGCTCTTCCCCGTTACCCGGAACACGGACGTCCTCCCAGAACCGCTCGCGGATCCCGGGAATCGCCTCGATCGCCTTCTTCAAGCTCTCGGCATTCCTGGCCATGCCACAGCCATCCCACATGACCTGACCCAACTCGCGGTGCACTGTGTCGACCGTGGTCTTGCCATTGATCGACAACAGCTTCTTGGTCCGCTCGTCCACCTCGCTCACCACCTCACCGAACGCCGTGTGGTTGGGATCCGTCTTCGCGGGACCGACACGCGCGAGGTAATCGCCAATCGTCGACGGGATCACGAAGTAGCCATCCGCGAGACCCTGCATGAGCGCCGAGGCGCCGAGCCGGTTGGCCCCGTGGTCGGAGAAGTTGGCCTCACCCGCAACGAACAACCCCGGGATCGTGCTCTCGAGATTGTAGTCCACCCAGAGACCGCCCATGGTGTAGTGCGGCGCTGGGTAGATCCGCATCGGGACCTTGTACGGGTCCTCGCCGGTGATCCGCTCGTACATCTCGAACAGGTTGCCGTACCGCTCGGTGATCACGTTCTGCCCGAGCCGCTCGATGGCATCCTTGAAGTCGAGGTAGACGCCGTTTCGCATCTCACCGACCCCACGATCGTCATCCACCACTTCCTTGGCGCGGCGTGACGCGATGTCTCGTGGCGTGAGGTTCCCGAAGCTCGGGTACAGCCGCTCCAGGTAGTAGTCGCGCTCGCCCTCGGGGATGTCACCCGGCGCGCGTAAATCCTGTTGTTTCTGCGAAACCCAGATCCGGCCGTCGTTCCGTAGCGACTCGCTCATGAGCGTGAGCTTGGATTGGAACTCGCCCGCTCGCGGAATACAGGTCGGGTGGATCTGCGTGAAGCACGGATTGGCGAACAACGCTCCGCGCCGGTGGGCCCGCCACACGGCCGTCGTGTTGCAGCCCTTCGCGTTGGTCGAAAAGAAGAACACGTTCGAATAGCCACCCGTTGCCAGCACCACTGCGTGCGCGGCATGTGAGCTGATCTCGCCCGTCACCATGTCGCGGACCACGATCCCGCGGGCTTGCCCGTCGACGAGCACCAGATCCAGCATCTCGGTGCGTGGATACATCTTCACCTGGCCGAGTCCCACTTGCTTCGCCAGTGCTTGATAGCATCCGATGAGCAACTGCTGCCCGGTCTGGCCACGCGCGTAGAAGGTACGGGACACCTGCGCACCACCAAACGAGCGGTTGGCGAGCAGCCCACCGTACTCTCGAGCGAACGGCACGCCCTGCGACACACATTGGTCGATGATGTTGTTGCTCAGCTCGGCCAGTCGGTAGACATTGGCCTCGCGCGAGCGGTAGTCACCACCCTTGACCGTGTCGTAGAACAGGCGCCAGATACTGTCGCCGTCGTTCTGGTAGTTCTTGGCCGCATTGATGCCGCCCTGGGCCGCGATGCTATGCGCGCGTCGCGCGCTATCCTGGTAGCAGAAACACTTGACGTTGTAGCCCAGCTCACCGAGTGATGCCGCTGCCGCGCCACCCGCCAACCCGGAACCCACGACGATGACGTCGTACTTCCGCTTGTTCGCAGGGTTGACCAGCTTCAAGTCGAACTTCTGCTTGGTCCACTTGTCCTGGATCGGTCCGGAAGGAACTTTCGGATCGAGCTCCATATCGCCCCTCCCCACCTATGACAGGATTCCGGTGATGACCGACACCGGAATCGCCATGAAGCCGACGAAGATGATCCCGGCCACCGCAAGTGCGACTGGTCGCCGGTACTTGTTGTAGCGCGGGTGGCTCGCACCCAGCGTCTGCATGGCGCTCCACACCCCGTGGTACAGGTGGAGACACAATGCACACATCGCGATGCCGTACACGATCACCACCGGGATCGACTGAAAGCCGGCCACCAGATTCCCGTAGGCGTCACCGTGCACGAAATTCGGGTGCGCCGTACCGACGGTGAAGTGCAGCAGGTGATAGATCACGAACGTGATGATGATGACCCCACCCCATCGGATGGTGCGTGAAGCGTAGGTCGATTCCTCAGGCCTGAGGCCTTTGGCGTACTTGACCGGTCTGGCCTTGTTGGCCCCCCACCACAGCTGAAGCGCCATGAGCATGTGGATGCCGACCGCCAACAGCAGCGTGATCCGCATGATCCACAGCAGATGCCCGTGCGCAAAGATCGGGGCACCCATCTCACGGAAGAACTCAGCGTAGTGATTGAAGTACTCGGGACCGTAGAACGCCTTGAGGTTCCCGTACATGTGGACTAGAACGAACGACACGAAGATGATGCCTGTGACGGCCATCAGAATCTTCTTGCCCACAGACGAGCGATAGAGGTTTAGAACCCGGCGCATCGTCTCTCCCCATCTCTCCCAAAAAAGGCGGGTCGTTTAGAATGGAATGATGATAGCGCGGGTGCACAGTTGGTTCAATGAAGACCGCGTGAATTGTGGCTGAAGAGCGAGGTACAGAGTACTCTGTACCTGTACTCTGTCCGGAGGAATGCATGTTTGGCCTTCTCGCCGCCCTTGTGCTGAACACGGCAAACGTCGGTGCCGCTGATTCCCCTTACCTCTATAAGGTCCTGATGGCTCGGGCGGCCCCAGGGGAGCTGCTGTCACTCATCGAGCTCTACACCGACCGGACACCCGTCTACGAGGCGTCTGACGGGAAGCCCATCATCCTGCGGCACCGCCAGGGCGACCAGTGGGATCTGTTTCTCCTGTTTCCCATGGAGAGCTTCCCGGCGTACTACTCACGGGAGCACATGGCCGGGCGGGATGGCGCGGCGGCAGGATCCAGGATATCCGACGAGGAGTTCGAGCGGGAAGTTGCCGCCCGGGTCTCTTGGCGCGAGGAACTCTACGTCGAAGGACCGCCCCCCGACGAGGTCCGCGCGATTGCCGATGCCGGGACGTTCTACCACATCGAGATGTTCATCGCCCTGCCCGGCAAGTACGACCTACTCCTCGAGCAGCGCCACATGGAGAACGCCTACCTCGGCGCGCTCGACCGGCCGACCAACATGATCTTCACCCGCGTTGCCGGTGCCGCCTGGGACCTGTTCACCCTCGGCGTGTACCGCGACCTCCCGCATTACGCCGAGAGCGCTAACATCCCGCCTGACCGCGCCGATGCCGCAGCAAAGGCCGCCGGATTCGAAGGGGATGACACGATCGGGACGTACATGCGGGAGCTGATTCTGTACCACAAGGACACGCTGCTGGGGCGGGTGCGATAGAACATCGAACGTCCAACATTCAACATCGAACACCCAACACTGAGCGTCCAACGACCCTTTCTTGCAGAGATCGTTGGACGTTCGATGTTGGACGTTCCCTACCGGTTACGGTAGGCTTCCCAGCTCCGCCTCGCATCCCGGCACGTCGGCCATTCGCGCTGCTCACCGGTCCTCGGGTCCACGGCAAGCTCCCGCCGGTCCCGAGGGATCCGCTCCGGCTCCTCGGAGGCCATGTAGGTCAGCATCGCCACCAACGTCGCGTTGTTCTTGAGATCGTCGAACACCAGCTTGTCGAACGTGTCGATGTTGGTGTGCCACGTGTAACGGAAATAGTCCCAGCTGAGTGAGCCCAGGCCGAATGCCGGTGCTCCGGCGCAGATGAACGACGCGTGGTCCGTCCCGCCGCCGCTCGGGTTGCCCGGGAAGCTCAGGTCGATGTGCTGGCTGATCTCCTGCGGCAGGGCCGACATCCACCGCCCGAAGAACGGGGCTGCGCCTGGCAGACCGGACGTCGAGACGTTCACGACTCGCCCGGTGCCGTTGTCCTGATTGAACAGCGCTTGCATCCCCTCGAGGACCTCCGGGTGGTCGGCTGCAAAGGCCCGTGAGCCGTTGAGCCCTTGCTCTTCGCTGTTCCACAACCCGACGATGATCGTGCGCTTGGGATTGGGATACACGGCCTTTAAGATCCGCATGGCTTCCAGCATGGTCACGCTGCCGGTCGCGTTGTCCGTCGCACCGCTGCCACCATCCCACGAGTCGTAGTGGGCCGAAAGCACGATGTACTCGTCGGGCTTCTCACTACCGGGGATCACGCCGACCGTGTTGAACAGTGGTGCACCCGGTGAAAACTCCGCTTCGGCCTCCATCTGCAGCATCGGATGCTGGCCGTTCTCGGCCAACCGATACACGAGTCCGTAGTCCTCACAGCTCACGTCGAAGGTCGGGACCTGCTCGGTGCTGGCGGAGAAGATCCGATCGACTCCCCAGCCACCCGGCCAGTTCGACGTGATGATCCCCACCGCGCCGGCATCCTCGAACCGACGCACCAGCTCGGCTCCAGTGAGTTCCGTACCCGACGTCCGGCCCCTCCAGGCCTGCTGCGCCTCGCTCCGAGCGGCTCGCATGCTCTGGAAGGAAGTCGGCGTGGCAAACTCGTCCCAGTTGGCATCCGGTCGGCAGGTCGGCTGGGCGAACGACGTCAGCACGAACTTGCCGCGGACCTGCGGGAGCCAAGCGTCCAACTCCGCGACGTTGGCAAGCTCGGGGATGATCACGGCTTCCCCGGTAACCTTGCCGTCGGTGCCCGGGCTCCACGCCAGCATCATCCCGTTGAGCGAGCGTATGCGCGGCTTGATCAAGTCGATGTGGCTGATGCCTCGCTGCCAGCCCATCCACGTCCCGTATTGCTCGTTGCGGGCCTCGATGCCCCAGCCCTGCAGCATCGCCACCGCCCATTCGTTGGCCGCTATCAGCTCAGGAGAACCGGTCAGCCGTGGCCCGATGGAATCGAGCAGCGCCTGGGCAAGTGGGTACACCTGCGAGTTTTCCATGCCCTGTTCCCAAATCCGTTCCAGTATCGGGTCCGAAGTGGGAAAGGTCTGGGCTGACATCCTGCCCAGCGGGGCCGCAAGCAGCAGCCCAAGTCCAAGAACAAGCATCCGTCTCCGCATCGTCCCCCCAGTCAAATATTGAATGTTCAATGTCGAATATTGAATAATGAACGCTGAATACTGAACGGTGGAGTCAGGGGAACGCAATCTCACCCCTAGGACTTCGACATTCGATATTCAATATTCAGTATTCGACATTTGGTGCTAGGCCCACATGACATCTGACGAGACCATGGACCGTGTTCGCCTCGATCGTTGGCTTTGGGCGGCTCGGTTCTTCAAGACCCGGTCGCTGGCCGCTGCTGCCATCGACGGAGGCAAGGTGCAGCTC
>Ga0255055_10002447_pt1 | contig 13103 bp, 12 predicted proteins | sample JV7_2_27_MG_FD_188633 | JGI IMG/M metagenome (GOLD analysis project Ga0255055, IMG submission 188633) | Seawater microbial communities from Jervis Inlet, British Columbia, Canada - JV7_2_27 | ecosystem: Environmental > Aquatic > Marine > Inlet | place: Canada: British Columbia | collected...
TATTACCGGGGTGGATACCGCTATTTGTGTGGATAATACGCTTATGGATGCGTTTAATATCGGCTATGACGTAATACTGGCGGAAGATGCCACCGCTTCTTCATGGGAATTAATAGGGCAGGCCACCGTAAAAAAAGTAGCAGGTTCCTACGGTTGGGTTATCAAGACGCAGAAACTTATTCATTTACTACATACGTGCCAGAGCGGACCCGGCACCTTTAATTTTTCTATAGACCAGCTGGAATAGTAGGACAAACCTATTCAAAAAAATCGGACAGCACAACGACGTTAAAACCAGCCTCTTTCAGGTAATCCATCTGCTCGTGGAAATTGGCTATAGGCGTGGAGGTTGTTTCCGGGCCGTCATCAGCGATATATTACGCATTATCGCCTTATATTTGCATTATTTTGGGGATTTGCATATATTAGTAGGTATATATCTGGTCATTATTTTCCGTGGGAGGTGCTTTATGCTTGATGAACTTGGGCAGAAGATAGTACAGGAATTACAGGCAGATGCCAGGCAGAGTTATCGGGAGATAGGAAGAAAGCTTAAGGTTTCGGAGGGAACCGTACGTAACAGAGTGAGGGGTATGTTAAATACCAATACTATCAAAATAAGCGCCATACCCAATCCTGTGCAGCTGGGCCTTGATTTTATGTGTATTATGGGTATTGAGACTAAGGTAGGCACCGTCGAAAGCGTTGAAGAGCGCCTGATAAAATGCCCCAACGTATACTATCTCTGCGGCTGTACGGGCGACATGGATATTATTGGCATTTTTCTCTTTCGCGGGCCATCAGAATTCGACGATTTTGTGAAAAATGAGATAGCAGGTATACCTGAAATTATCAGAACGAGGACGTTCGTAGTGATGCATATTTCAAGAAGTCCCTGGGAATATAATCTGGATATTGCAGCCCTCTGCAAGAGCTAAAAGTCGGTATGATTCTCTAAACATACCCGTGAGACGATTCTTATTTTGAGGTGACGTATTGTCGGAAAAGAAGAAATCTCGTCCTCGCGTATTCTTCGGATGGTGGTCCGTGTCGTTTATCGGAATCGTAGCTGGTCTGGGTCATGGCTTTAATACCTACGGTATCTCGGTGCTCTTCCTGCCGATTTCGCAAGAGTTGGGGCTGAACCGGGCCGCTACCTCCTGGGCGCCCGGTATCGGACGGCTGGAAGGCGGTATCACTTCGCCGCTGGTAGGCTGGCTCTCTGATAAATTCGGTCCGAGATGGATTGTTGTTTTCGGTATCATCGTAGCCGGTGCCGGTATGATAATGATGAATTTTATCACCGAAGTCTGGCAATATTACATTGCCTGGGGCGCCCTGATAGGACTCGGACTTAACATAGGCCTGACGGTCGCTGTTGATAAAACCGTCAACGACTGGTTTATGCGTCGGAGGGGGTTGGCTCAGGGTATCAAGTTTGCTGCCATCGGTATTCTCGGAATCATCGTCGTACAGACTATGACTCCGCTGATGAAAATATCCGACTGGCGGTTCACTTGTCTTCTTTTCGGCATAATCATGTTAGCCAGTATCCCCCTGGCTTATATCTTCGTAAGACCCCATCGTCCGGAACACTACGGGATGCTGCCAGACGGCGCCGATACCGGTGAGCGAAAGGAAGATGAGGGGGTGGACATAGAAACCAAGGGTGCCGGGTACGCCTCCAGCTATGAGGAGATAGAATATACTTTCAAACAGGCGATTAAAACCAGAACATTTTGGTTACTGAATGTTGCTTTCGGCGTGCAATATATTGTTGCCGGGGGCTTTAATCCGCACGTTCATCCCTTTTTAACTGATGCCGGTCTGACCGAAACAGCCGCTAGTGGTTTGATGGGGATTATGATATTATTCACTCTGCCCTCCAGGTTTTTCGGGGGCTTGTTTGCCGACCGTGTACCCAAGAACCGTGTCCAGTTCCTTCTAACAGCAGCTTTCTTTTTCCAGGTTATCGGTCTGGGTACTTATCTCTTGTTTCAGAATATACCGTCAACCTATGTTTTAATGGCATGCCATGGCTTGAGCTCAGGAGCGGTCACGCCGTTAGTACTTGTCATCTTGGGGCGTTATTTTGGCAGGAAAGCTTTCGGTTCTATACTCGGTACAATGGTAGCTTTACTGTCGCCGGTAGGAATGCTCGCCCCTGTTTTTTACGGCTGGGTGTTTGATACCACTGACAGCTATAATAATGCTCTTATCACGGGTTTGGTGCTGGCGGTAGTCGCCGTGATGGTAAGCTGCCTGGTGCGTACCCCGAAATTGCCCGCTGGAGAACGTGATAAACTAAGCTGGTAAAACGACTTGATACTTAAATATCTTCCTCTTTTCCGTAAGAAGGAAGTACATAATCGCCGTCTTTGGCGTAGTCTGGGTATTCCGGGGGAATATACGCTGTCCAGTCGGCGACAGTATTAGGGTCCAGCATCCTCTTTATTTTCCTCAGGTAGACATCGTAGTTATCATACAGCGGTCCCCAGTTCTGATGAATATGGGTGACCGGTTCTATCTGTAGGCAGCCTCCCCGCGAGGGAACACCGTAACGTTTGAAAGGACTCTTGGGATCGAATAATTCATCGATGAATTCACGGGCGGCGGCCAGCGAAGCCGGGTCGTAGGGGTCGTATTGGGCAGTGGATATTCCCTGTGCCCCGATGGATAGGTGCTCTTCCGGTCGCCAGGATACCATCCTGCCTCCGCCCATCGAGAGGAAAGCCCCGCTTTCTTCGTAACGTTTTTTCACTTCGCCTTCCTTGAGAGCCAGGTTTTTCAGCATAGCCGGTGAGCCGTCCGGACTGGAGGATGATGGTAAAAAGTCGCCGGTAGCCCGCAGGTTTACGCCGTTGGACCACATGATGTCGGCAAAAGCCCGCGCCAGCGCTCTCGACTCGTTGAACTGCTCGGAAAAACTACCGTCCCATTTTTCGGTAATTGCCCGCATGCATTTCTCCTTGTATTCCAGTTCTCCGGCAGACTGTCCTCCGATAACGCATACCACCGAGTTGGCTACCGATATTCCACCGGCGGGGTCGAAACTCTGTCTCGCTTTCTGCATCGCTGCCCATTCCTCGTCGTTACCTTCCTGTATCTGGGCTGTGCCGATGATGCCGATGCCGAACGCGCACAGGATTTCGGCGCGGCAGAGTTCTTCGGAGGCTTCCAGCGTGGTGTCCAGATCGGCAAAGGATGGCACAAAGACCTTATAACCGTCCGGGACTTTTTCCAGCTGTCCGAAGGACGGCGGTTCGCCCGGTTTCTTGGTCTGTTCCCATTGCGTCGGGCCGTACCAGGGGTACAGCTTCACGCTGGCTTTGGTGACCACTCCGTGTCCGCCGTTTGCCCCGGTCCGTCCTCTTAAAATCCCACGCAGACTGAAGCCCGGTCCGTCGGCGGAGAAAAGGTCGCCGCTCTCACCCGAGCCCATGTTGAGTATTTCTCCGGTCGGTAGAACCCACTCAACACCTAGTGTGTTACGTCCGTAGCCGCTGGTAAATACCATGGTATGCTGGCAGCCGTGATGACAGCACTCGGCGGCAATTACCCCGGCGCTGTAGCCGACTCCGATGCGACCGGTATAGAGTCCGTGTTTGGCGGCTTCCATTTGCAGACGGTATACCGAGACGTACGGCTCGACGACCGCCCTCATATTTTTCGCGTCTATTTCCAGGATTTGATTCATTCTTTTCAGGTCGAGTAGTATGCCCCTGGTGTTCGCCAGCGAGAGAGACAGGTACTCGAATCCCGAAGAAAAAGGCTTGAAGAGAATGCCGTATTTGTTGCACACCTTGACTATTTCTGAGATTTCGGCGGTATTGACCGGCAGCAGTACTGCGGCGGGGCGCACCGAGTGTTTTTCATCGAAAAAGAACGCGTTTCCCCACACCTGGTTATACGTATCCAGTATTACCGGTTCCCGGGTGATATACTCTGAACCCACTATATTTTGAAGGGCTTTATATTCCTCTTCAGCCAGTTTCATAACGTTGCCCCCATATCTTTTAAGGAGTTGTGCTACATTGCTTTTTGAACAAGTTCGATGATGTCATAAACCTCTATATCATCGTCGCTCTCAGCGGCGGCGTCCAGGAAATTACGTTTGCACCACCCGCAGGCGCTGACGATAGCTTCAGCCCCGACGGCGTGGGCTTCCTTGAGTCTCTCGGCGCCGGTCCAGACCGCGAAATCAGGATGGGTGTCGATAACGCCGCCCCCGGCCCCGCAGCACCAGGTATATTCCTTGATTCGGTACATCTCTATAAAGCGCAGACCGGGAATCGCTTTGAGGATGTCCCTTGGAGTCTCGTAAACGCCGTTGGCGCCGCGTCGGAATTTCTTGGGTGGATCGTGGATAATCATCGGGCCCATGGCTTTGGTCTCTTTACCCTGCCAGTGTATCCAGGGCTCTCCCAGTCTTCCCAGGTGGCAGGGATCGTGGTAGGTCACCGTTACCGGTACTTCTCTGGTGAATCTGATTTTTCCCTCTTCTATCAAACGATGAATATACTGGGTAATATGAAAGACTTCCATTTCCGGTTTCTTGTCGATTTTGTCATAGAGGACTTTAAAAGCGGCGTAGCAGTCAGCGCAGGGTGTAACCAGCGTTTTCACCCCGGCAGTCCGTAAAGTCTCGATTTGATGTTCGGCGTATTTGGTAAGCTCACCGGCATACCCCAGTTCGTAAGCCCGCCCGCCGCAGCAGGCTTCTTCAGTGCCCATGATGCCGATGTCGACTCCTGCGTCTCTCAGGAGAGTCAACCCCGCCCTGGCTATCGACTTTAGCTCTTCATCATAGGAATATCGGCAGCCGGCATGGTAAACGACTTCGGCGCTTTCGCTGGAGAGGTCTTTAGTGTTAAGTCCTTCAGTCCACTTGCCCCGGTCGGCTTTCAAAGCCTGCATCATGTTATCTTCTTTGCGCAATCCTTCAATGACCAGCATATGAACGGGCAATAACTGACCCTCTTCGACGCATTTGATTCTCAGTTCCTGCATTAACTGCAGGGGTTCCAGGTCTTGCTGTACCTTACAGGAAACATCGCAGCTGCCGTCCATCTGGCAGTGATAAAGGACATCCAGGAAGGTCTCGTCGATTTCTATTCTGTCTTTGAGGAGTGAGTAGGCTATGTTGAACTTGCCACTGGCCGAATAGGCATGCCAGTTATACCGTGCCAGCGACGGACACCCCTCCATGAAGTCGGTGCTTTTCATGTACCGATAAGGTATCCACTTACAGTAGGAGCATCTCGTGCACCGCTGCATATCATGAGTATAGTCCTGGTATGTCATTACTCGTCCTCCGGAGTTTCAAATCATCAAAAACACAGCTTGCCCGGATTAAGAATTCCATTGGGATCGAACAGTTTCTTTACTTTTCGCTGCATCTCAGCCGTGCCCACAGCCTGCCGATAGGCTATATCTTTCCAGGCGGAATAGGGACGTGAGAAGAAACCTCCCATCCTCGCTATCTCTTCACAGGCTGTAGTTAACATCTCCCGGGTCTTGGTTACCTCGGTCCGTGAACTGGGATCGTAAAACAGGTTAAACTCGCAGTGGCAGCTCGTACCATGGACTATCGGTTGTATATATACCCCGATGTCCCGGGATGAGTAATTATAAGATTCAGCCAGTTTAGAAATTTCCACCGAGAAATCCAGAGTCTTGTCGATTGTTGTCAGGAAGAAAATATCTTGGTTCCCGCCTTTATATCTGGTTTTCCAGTAGGGTTCGGGGGAGGGCTGCGTCAGTAGCTCCGACAGCTTTTCGACGCTAGCATTGCCAATAACCCTTACCGGATTTAATTTGCATTCCGCTGCCAGGATCTTAAAATCGGCTTCCTCGCTGGCAACTTTCTCCTCGGGAAGGATGCCGTAGCCCTCGAAGGAGGTTAACATAATCCATGCAGGCAGGTCTTTCTTTATCTCCTGAATCTCTTCGTTGTTATTTCCCAGCAAGCAAGCCAGATTGAGAGCATTAACGATGAAGATATCGCCGCCGAACCTGAATTTTGCTAATTGATAGCACAAATCTATCAAAGGCTCAATTTTAGGCGACGGTACCAGATACGCCCGGTTTATTTCCGACATGTAGCTGCATTTCAGCGTTATCCAGGTAACGATGCCCATCGTGCCCTGGGCGCCGGAGAGCAACCGCTGGAAATCGACGTGGCTGTGGCCAAAGGGATTCATCTGCACCCTGTCCATCTCCCACTGCTCCTCGATGGTATCTGGCCCCGATGCTTCACCCGTCCGGAATCTGTCGCCATTCCCGAAAACAACCTCGGCACAGAGCAGCGGGTCGGTGCTGTCCCAGTGGTGGCCCGGTCGGGTTATTGGCTCCCTTTCCAGTACGCTGCCGACTACCGATTTATTCCGGCGTGGCAGCAGGGGTACATAAGCGCACAATCCTTCTTTAGCCAGCGCTTCCTGCAGCTCTCCGAAGGTGATGCCGGGCTCTATCATGGCGATTTTATTCCGATTATCTATCCTGATAATTCTGTTCATCCGGCTGAGGTCAACGATAACTGATCCATCGGCGGCGGGCGTCGTATCCCCGCGACCGTGCGGTGGTCCTGAGCTTACCGGTACCAGCGGTGTCCGGGTTTCGTTGGCCCACTTCACGATTACCTCTACTTCGGTGGCGTTTTCCGGCCTGACGACGCATCCGGGTGTTTTTACGGTAGTCCGGCTCGATGCGTCGGTGTATTCTGCCAGTAAGTCCGGTTGGGTCAAGACATTATCATGTCCAACGATTTTTTGAAGTGCTATTTCAACCATCGTCGTCTCCTTATTAATCAGGCAGGATAAAGATTTTGATATGTATAAAATATATCGTACTACGACTATCAGTCATTATGCCATTTGCCGGAAAAAGCTGTCAAGCCAACGAATTAGAGGAAATATGTGTATATTGACGCCCGGCCGTATTATCGTTATTATCTGATAGTATACGATATGAAAAATCTGAAAATATCCGAAGACTACCGACTCTGGTTGCTACTCAATAAGACGCGCTCGGCGATATTTAAGCTCAGGCACAGGAAGGTGGGACAATACCTTCCGCCCAACCAGGCGGCGGCATTAGTGACTATCTGGGCTCTATCGGGACAGGTGACGCCTGCGGAATTATCGCGTCAGCTTTTCCTGGAACCTCACTCGGTATCCGAGCTCATCGTCAGGATGGAGAAGAAGGGACTGGTTACCAAGGCAAAGGATAAAAACAGGGGAAACATCGTGAGGCTTACTATCACGGACAAGGGACGTAGGCTTTGCAGTAAAGTAATGGGCGAGGACCTGATTCATAGCATCATGGCCTCGTTAACCGATGCGCAGCAGGAGCAGTTACGGTTATTTTTAACGACATTGTTCGCTGCATCGTTAGCCGAGCTCGGTATGGAAAATGACGATTTGCTTCTGCCGTAGCCTATAACAAAGCCCCCGGATAACTATTGACATTGTTATATAAAAGTATGTATAATAGCAACTGGTTGCAATTACAATGAGTTGTACTACTGTTCTCAAGCAAAAAGGTTTCAAGATGACCCCTCAGCGTCGTCTTATCGTGGAATATATTCACGACAACCAGTCTCATCTTACCGCCGATGAGCTTCTTAATTTCCTGGAGACGCGGGCGCCCGGTATTAATAAATCGACCGTTTATCGCACCCTTGACCTTCTGGAGGAATCCGGATGCGTGGTAAAAAGCGAGATGGACGGACGGTTTATCTATCACCATGCCGAGGAGGGTCATCATCACCATCTCGTCTGCCGTGTCTGCGGTAAAACCCGCGACTGTAATGAAAATCTCTTTTCGGGGATTAAGGATAACCTGGCGGATAAATATGATTTTCGGGCCGATTTAAAGCATGTAATGATAACCGGAGTCTGTTCCACCTGCCGGAAAAAGTACGGATAGAACGGATTTTTTTGTCGCGACTAGGCGTATCTGAAAATCAATAACCAAAATAAAAAAGACAGAAAGAAGAAATATTGAAGAAATTATCCGGTATTTTGGCCATAATCATTATTAGTGTCTTCGCATTATCACTTTTGCCTGGTTGTACCGATGAAGAATCCACCGGTTCTGAACTTAACGTGGTCACAAGTACTTCTCACCTGGAGCAACTGGTACAAAGGATAGGGGGCGACCGGGTTGACGTGATTAACATTGTGCCCCCTGCCTCGCACCCGGGTGACTTCGATGCTAGCCCCGGCGATATTCGGAAGCTGGCCGATGCTGACCTCTTTCTCTGGCACAACTGGCCGGGCGAACTTTACGTACCCGGCCTGCTCGAATCTGCCGATAACCCGGACCTGACCGTTATTGCCATCATGGTTGAAGGCTCCTGGATGACCCCGCCGGTGCAGCAGCAGGCGGCCGACTTAGTAACGGCCGCTCTCAGCCAGGTGGATAATCAAAACAGTGCCGCCTACGAGGAGACCACTGAGGCCTATAAGTTAGCCATACAGGCCGAGGAGTCTGAAATTCGGGCCAAATTGGCCGGAGCCGATGTTTCCGGAGTAAACGTTATCTCCGCTGGCTGGCAGGCAGGCCTCCTTGGCTGGGCCGGCTTTAACATCGTCGGAACCTACGGCCTGCCCGTAGCGCCGACCTTGGCCGATATCGAAAACCTGGTGGAGCTGGGTCGGGAGACGGGGGTCACTTTAGTCGTCGATAATTTGCACGATAACCCGGATGCCGGCTTACCAATAGCTGCCGAGTTGGACTGTGCCCGGGTGGTCCTGCTCAACTTCCCCGGTGTTGATGCTGAGACCAAGACCTGGGAAGGGGCTGTGAACCGTAATATCGACCTGCTGATAGAGGCGCTATCGGAGTAAAGTAAGAGAATGAGCGATTCGATTATCAGTATAAAAGATGCCGTTGTTTCCTTCCGCGAGGATATAGCTCTAAGAGGGGTATCCCTCGAGGTGCAATCAGGGGAATTTATCGGTATTGTCGGCCCTAATGGTGCCGGTAAAACCACCATCCTGACTGTGTTGAACGGTATCGGGAAATTACGTCACGGTCGGGTCCGTGTGCTCGGTCAGTTAATCGGAAATGGCAACGGCAACGGTCATGGGTTGAGGAAAAGGGTAGGCTATGTTGCCCAGTTGCAGAATATTGATCCTAGGATGCCGGTGAATGTTCGCGAGGTCGTCATGATGGGTCGGTACGGCGCTATGGGGATTTTCCACCGTCCCGGTAAGGCCGATTGGAAAATAGTCGACGAGATGCTGGACCTGGTGGGTATGACGCATCTTGGCTCCAGACCTATCGGCCATCTGTCCGGTGGCGAGCAGCAGAGAGTAGCGATCGCCCGCTGCCTGGCTCAGAAACCGGAGATACTGCTCCTCGACGAGCCGACCGCTTCTCTGGACTGGCGCGCCAAGAGTGATATACTGGAACTGGTCAGGCTGATACACGATACTAGCGGACTGACTACCCTCTTCGTGACCCATGACCTCAGCGCTTTACCCGTCGCCTGCGACCGGATAGTGCTGATGAAGGAAGGGCTTATCTGGAGCCAGGGCACCACGGTTACCCAGCTTACGGATGAAAAACTCAGCGTTCTCTATGATATCCCGGTTGATATCGTGAGAAGGCGGCGGGAACAGGAAGTAACGGCCTGAGGTAGTACGACCGTGGATTTTTCAATATTCGGCTACCAGTTTATGCAGAATGCCATCCTTACCGGTGTGTTGGGTGGTATTGCCTGTTCCATTATCGGCGTTTTTGTGGTCCTGATGCACATGCCGTTTATCGGGGTAGCCATGTCCCATGCTGCCTTTGCAGGCGCCATGTTGGGATTATGGCTCGGTTTCAACCCTCTGCTCGGGGCTTTTCTGGTGAGTTTGCTGGCGGCGGCAATCGTCGGCCCCCTGGCTGACCGTGGAGAGCTCAGTCCCGATACATCGGTAGGAATAATCTTTTCGCTGATGCTGGGTCTTTCTTTTCTCTTTATCGGTCTAATGCCGGGCACCAAATCCAGCGCCCTGGAACTATTATGGGGTAGTATCTTAACCAATACTCGCGGCGACATTATCCTGCTGGCTATCGTTGCTGCGGTTATCGTCGGACTGGTGGTGCTTTTTTTCAAAGAAATACAGGCTACCATATTCAACCGCGACATGGCTCTTTCGGTGGGCATCCCCGCTACGATTATTCTTTACGGTATTCTGTTCCTCACCGGTGCCACCATCACGGCAACGTTACGCTCTATCGGTGGGATACTTATTTTTAGCCTCATTCTCAATCCGGCGGCGGCTGCTTATCAGCTTACCTACAGCATGAAAAAGATGTTCGTCCTTTCGGCATTATTCGGGGTACTGTCCAGTCTTATAGGGCTTTTCCTATCGTATTACTTTGACCTGCCCAGCGGCGCCACTATCGTTGTAACGTCCTCGATTGTATTCCTGATAGCGGTTATCTTCTCGCCCAAGCGCAAGGTAAAACGCTGGCAGCAGAAACCCGTACAGGAGAATATCACGTGAGTAAGGAATATTTTAATGCCCGAGCGACTACCTGGGATGAAAAGGTAGCGGAAAGGGATGTCTCTAGGCTGGAGGCAATGCTGGCCCGCATTGAAATATCACCCGGTGATGCCGTTTTGGATGTGGGGACAGGTACCGGCGTTTTCGTGCCGTTTCTTTTAAAAAAGATAGGGAGTACAGGCAGGCTTGTTTGTCTTGACTTCGCTGAGGGTATGCTTGATATTGCCCGCGATAAGAATTTCGATGATAATATCAGGTATTTATGCGTCGATATTGAAAACTCCGGTCTTCCCGATGAGTCGTTTGATGTCGTGGTATGTTATTCCGTGTTTCCGCACTTTCAGGATAAACCGAAGGCACTCCGCGAAATATGCCGGGTACTTAAAAAACACGGTCTTCTGTTTATTGGACATACCTCCAGCCGACAGGCTATCAATGAAATCCACCGTACCTTACCTGAAGTCTGCGACCACCTCTTTCCGGAAAATGAGGAGATGCAACGTCTCCTTTTTGAAGCTGGATTTGTAGATATTAATATTTCCGAAGGACAGGAACACCATTTCGTCAGCGCTCGCAAGCCGGCATAGGTGATCTTTTCCCTATGATTAGCCTGTTGATATTTAAGGCAGTGATGACCTAATTACACATCGTTGACAAAGCAACGTGGTGAATGGTAGATTTAGGCATCAACGTCCCAACCCGCAGCCAGGCGATAGATAATCCAAATACACGTGGAGAATAATGTCTTTTTGGTATAATTCCTCCGTTTTTAAATTAGGCGTGAAAATCCCCGCTGTCTATCTGGCCAGGTATTATCGGAATCTCCTCAAGATAATATCACCGTCACCGGTAGACGTTTCGCTTAAAGTAACCGAGAGGTGCAACAGCCGCTGTATCACCTGTAATATCTGGCGGGAGCAGGCGGATAAACCCGAATTGACAATCGAGGAACTGGAGAATATCTTTTACCAGTTTAAAGCGGTAAAAATAAAGACAATCGGATTTTACGGGGGCGAACCTCTATTAAGGGAAGACATCGGTGAAGTAGCCAGGAAAGCCAAGTCTATCATGAAAGAATCGAGGATACTGCTCATTACCAACGGCCTGCTCCTCAAGAAGAAAGCTCAAGAGGTATTGGACAGCGGAATTGATATTGTCTGTATTTCCCTGGACGGCATCGGCGACGTAAATGATATGATACGGGGAGTCCCGGGATATTATGAAAGAGTAATAGAAGGGATTGAGGAGCTGAAAAGGATTGATAGCAAAAAGAAGGTTAGGATTAATATCGGTACCACCCTTGTATCTCATAATATTCATCAGGTTCCTCAACTGATAGATTTGGCCCGGGAACTGGACATATCTTGGTCGTTCAACTTATTCGATACCAGCGCCTATCATTTTACCAACCTCGATGATCCTCTTTCTCTAAAACAGATAGACGACGACGTAATAGATGAGACTATCGAATATATAAGTAACGAGAGAAAAAAATACCCCAAAACAATGGTCGGCATTGACCCTCTGGGACTGGATTTTGCCCGGGAATATCTTAAAGGGAAAGAGCCGCCCTTTCATTGTATCCTGGGTTATATCAGGATTTACGTAGACTCTTTCAAGAATGTCTATTCGGGATGCTGGGCGCTACCTCCGATAGGTAATTTAGGTCAGGAGGAATTAAATAGTCTTCTCAAGTCCCGTCAATACAAGGAAAGACTGAAGAAAATGTACCAGTTGCAATGCCCCTATTGCACTTGCGGATATCTGATTAACTGTTTGATTAATCATCCCTTTTCGGGGATTCAGTTTATATTTAGAAATATATCCCTGGTCAAGAGTTGAGTTCCGCCTGGTATGGTTATATAATAGTCAAACATACAATACCTGAATAAAAGGAGAATGATATGAGACCGCTTCAAACTGACCTGTCCGTTTATAGTCAATTGAAACTTGAAAAACAACCTGTTGCCATCAATTACTGTTTACACAAGCCCGAAGGAATCGAGAAGCTGGATAAACAACTAGGTTTCTGTGAAATGGTCAAAGAGGCCCAACAGAGAGGAACACCTTTTTATTTTACTAGAGAAGATGAAAATTGCATCGGAAAGTTTTTCCTCGGCATGAGGGACGATATACCGCGTAGTAATGATGGTGGAATGCTGGGGGTTAAACTGGAAATCTTTCAGGATGGACGTGCCAATGCCCGACATCGCACTTTCGTTCCCCATTTCGATACGGGGATGGTCAACTATGTTGCATATTCGCCGCTAGACAAATTACGGTTCGAGCCTGACCTTCTCGTTATCCTGGCTACTCCCCGCCAGGGGGAAACAATTATGAGGGCGATGATTTATTCCACCGGTGAACTGTTCGAGAGTCGGGGGACGCTGGTAGGCAATTGTGCTTCGCTTTATATCTATCCCTATCTTAGCGGTAAGGTAAATTATATGGTAACCGGTATGTCTTATGGTATGAACGGAAGACGGGTTTATCCGGACGGAATGATGCTTATATCCATTCCTTACCAGTGGATATCCACCATAACCCAGAACCTGAAGGAAATGAAATTGGTTCCCCACGGATATGAGATACCCACGC
>Ga0255055_10002448_pt1 | contig 13100 bp, 13 predicted proteins | sample JV7_2_27_MG_FD_188633 | JGI IMG/M metagenome (GOLD analysis project Ga0255055, IMG submission 188633) | Seawater microbial communities from Jervis Inlet, British Columbia, Canada - JV7_2_27 | ecosystem: Environmental > Aquatic > Marine > Inlet | place: Canada: British Columbia | collected...
CCCTCAAAATAATGACGCTGGGCTTCGGAAATATTCGAACCAAGAGCCGGTACGTACATTAAAATCAGGAGAATAAAAAAGGGTATTAGTGAAAATAATGGTTTTATCTTCATGGATAAATCAATTGTTTTTCTGATTTAAAAATAATCTTCAATTTCCCTGAGATTCAGAATCAATCTTTTCAGCACTCCATTCACCTGAAAACTCGTATAATGTGCCCTCGGTATCAGTAGCAATAATATTCCAAGTTCCGAACGCTTGTGTTTTAGATAAAGTCCCTATCATTTTGCCGTCAATAGTAGCTGAACCAGCACTTACATTTGCATATCCCCCCATGCGGACATTAAAAATACCATCTTTAACCTTACCCTTGATTCTAGCATTCATTGTCCCGCTGCCATATTCGCCAGAGACTCTTCCTATATCTCCCTTAAAAGTACCTTTAACCAAATAAACATCTTTCTCTTCCTCAAATCGTGAAAAGAACATCTTAAGATCTGCATCTATCATTCCGGTTAATTCCCCAACCCAAGGCTCCCAGTCAGTGCCTTGTTCAGCTTGCGTAGAAGCACAGCCAGACAAGAAAAAAAGAGTAAAGGGTAATATGAACAATATAACAAGTTTTAGAAATAAACTGGTTTTATTCATCAGCAACCTCCAGTTAAGTATAAAAGAGAATAATAAAATGTTCATAATTTTCGAGAATGCACCGCAAAACCCCGTCTGTCGTTGGAGACGCCTCGGCCGTCAAAGAACTCGTAGCCGCAGTCGAAGTTGAAGAACCAGGCCATCGACGAAATTGACCCTCCCGTCCCGCGATCTTTCCAATTTTGATAACTTACAATAAGCACAACCCGAAGTTGGATTGTCACTATTACATATATCCCAAAATCCATTAAAAATCAAAAAGGCAAACCCTGTTAAATGGATTCGCCCTTATTGAAATGTGATATCATAACTATTTTAAGCCTTCAAAAACCTGCCATATATTGCAGGTATCAAAAGTGTAGATAACGTCGTGAACAAAGATTCGATGCGATTCGAACCATGATAGGTTACTCCATATACTGATAGGATGAAATTTTGGTATATTGAGATAATCTGCAGAAAACCACCCCTTTGAAACCCTCCATCATAAAATATCACAAATTGCCCCAAACTACAGATATGTAGATGTAATCACTATTTTGCAATTTTACAGATATAAAAGCAATATCAAAGCTTTTTAAAGATTTCAAAAGTACTGATTAGTTGGAGTTATCACAAAAATGAGAAGGCAGAGCCGTGACCCTGCCTTCTGGACTGGTTAGGGGCTTACTCGTCCTTAATCGCGCCGCGTACCGTTTCCACCAACTCTGGGGTTAACTCGATCGTCGGGTGGACCTGAGCGGCGTGCGCCTGAATTTTTGCCATGACTTCGTCTTCTGTTTCTCCGCTGGTGTTCCAGTCGCAGTCGACCCCGACGTCACGGCAGGTGTAAGTCTTCGACATGGTGTCCTCCTCCGTATGCTGAGTGATAAGAAATCGCTTTAGGAAAGTTCGCTTTGCTTAAAGAATTAGGCTCCCAATAGATCATAGTCCTATTAGGAGCAAGACAAGCACATTTTGAGGGGTTTCTCCATTTAATCTCTATTTACTTTTTAGATTAAAGTTTACGGGAAACCAGAATCTGTTTCAGCAGGAAGAGTCGCTTCAAGAGAGAAGATAAATCCAAAAAGGAATACTCGGTATAGTTCAATATGAAAAGCCACTGTTTCTCCAATGCCACATAGTGGTAATGGCTGTCAAGCGAATTTATTGAACTGGTATTGGAAATGATGTGATGGATGGGTCGGGATTAATGGAAAGCCTACTTAATTCGATAAAGCCACTACATGTTGCGGTTGCTTCTTTAACGGTAAAATTGCAGATATCGTAATCTGATAATCCCGGTAGGAACGCCGGTTACCCGGCGCCCCCCGGACAGATCCCAGCGTGCGGGACTACCGCACTGGGCTCCTGCCTTAGGTAAAGACGCGTAGGCGCTGCTCAGGATAAGGATGCTTCTTATCCCTTTGTGCTGCCTGCCGTATCCGTCCCAGCTCTTGTTGCAGGTCTTCCCGGCACTGCGTCCGCTACCTGGTTTGCTGATACGAATTCCCCTTGGCCAGTCTCCTTCCCTCCACTTCCTCCGCCGACGCCAGCGCACCGCCGTCCTTGTTCGAAAGCTTCGCAGGTACTATGAAACTGTCTGACTTCCCACGCCCGTTGATCGCTGTCGTGCTCCCTCAGGATTCACAGCGCCGACCCCTGGGCATCACCAAAGGCCAAACGTGGGACCTCCCGGTTCCCGAACGAAAAACTTGTATACGTGCACAGGTTCTCTGACCACGCAGGGTCCAGCCGCATCTCGCCATAACGATGCCGCTGATGTTGCCTTCCGCTCTTGTGAACGACGTCGGCACCCTGAATTTTATAAAAACTTTCGCAGCTCAATAGCCCGGCCCGCATACCCCCTGTCAACGCTTCGCTTATACCCTTACGAGCATAAACGCATGACTCGGGGCCGATGTGGGCTGCTAACCCTTCATCGTATGGAACTTTCATCCATTGCTCCTCGACGGTTTCACCGGCGCACTCACAACATTTTTATGGTCTTAAAAACCTTTGAAAAGTTGGAGATACATCAGGTTTTATGACAGCAAAGAAACCTGTGTTATTTAGTAGTAAAATGAGTTTTTTAACTCTGTCAATTAAGATTTCTTACAAATAAAATATTTTCACAATTAAACTCAACTTCACCTATCCCTGGGATCGGAGTAGATGAAGTGGTTGTAGTGAACTTACCCTTATATTTGCCATCGGTTATATCTGTTATCTTAACAACTATATCATAGTCTTCAGTTTTTAATATTACTTCATCACCGACCTGAATTTCTCTTTCTTTTAATCTTTTACCCGTACCACTGAAAATAGGATTATCTGTATCTCTCTTCAATAGGTCCATATTACCCCCAGTTCCTCTATTCTTATGTAATTTAAAAAATGTTCTTTAAAATTTTATAAAATTGATCATTTAAAATTTCAGCGTTAAGTAAAAAATTAGTAATCTTCATCTTTTTGTTTCTGTTCTAATTCCCATAAATTGTATAGCGGATCATAAGGTTTATCAGGTCCACGTACCTCCTGCGGTACCGGTCCACTCTCATTTCTTTCGAAATATTCAAGCAGCAGAATACAAACCGTACCCCAATGAAGTTTATCACAATTTTCGAAAAGGAATCTTAAAGTCCAAGGTTGTGTGAGCGCAGCAACTGGTACATATGCGCCACCTTCCCACTGGCCAGCACCATTAGCAATTAGGGTTTTATAAATTTTCAGTAGTGTTTCACGATTGGCTGAATGTGAATCTATCACCCTGCGGAGTTCAGCGTTCGATTCACAAAAATCTAATAACCCTTCAAGGGCAATGTTTTTCTTTGAACCGTCTTTTGTTTTTATTGAGTTTATAAATTCTGCCGAATTAAAAGGCCTACCCAATATCTTCGAAAGTCTCTTAATCTTCCGGTGTCTGCGGAATGAATCAAGTAGGCCCATTTCTTTATCCCTACTTAATATTTTTAGCACATTGTTAAAGAACCCAATTTCATCAAATTTTTGCAATGTTGCAGATATGAAATGGAAATAACAAAAACCCCACCTCTCAATATGAAAAACGGGGTCCTAAAAGTTGGAGCATACGCCCTCCGGTATTAAACTATTTTCTTCGCCGAGTGATAAACCAGCTAATAGAAATTATCAGGATACAACCAATAGCCCAAACAACGAATGTGTAAATCGGTGTAAGCCAATAAAGAGACCTGGCAGCGCTTTCAAGTTTGTTTCCATCTTCGATAAATGGAAGTGCAACAAGGGGGAGACCCCTACCAACATCGAATTTTGTTACAACAAACAAAATGCCTCAAGCAACCTGTAACGGTGACGTTACGGGCGGATCTACGGTCCGGGGAAAAGCTTGGGGTTTTTTGTTTAGAGGGGAGACTATCATGGAACATCAAATTACAACCGTTCAAACGGCCAGTCTTTTTTGTAGCATGGACAAACTGGAGGCAATTGGTAAGCTTATGATCTATGTTAGCCCTGGTAAAATTTACACAAGTATTAAACCTGAGGAAGTCTATAAAAATCTTGGCGAACTTATTGAGGAAGAGGCCGGGGAAGTTAAAGATCTTATCAGCCAAATTGAAAAGACGAGTTAATGTAAACCATCGGATAGGCCGACGGGCTGAAAAGGTATGACCCTGATACCCTGCCGGTAGGATAAACCAAAGTGGGACGCACGTCCCACAGGGAGAAAGTGAGGGGCTTATGGGAAGCATTTACAAACGTGGAAAAATTTACTGGATCAAGTATTACCGCAATGGTAAACCCTACCGGGAATCCTCAGAAAGCAAAAAAGAAGCTGATGCAAAGCGTTTATTGAAAAGGCGCGAGGGTGAAATATCGCAGGGCAAGCTGCCAGGAATCTATTTTGAAAAAGTTAGGTTTGATGAGCTGGCAGAAGGCTTTTTGACCGATTACCGGATTAATCAAAAAAAGTCTCTTGAAAGGGCTGAGCACAGCGTAAACCATCTAAAAAAGATCTTTGAGGGTATGCGGATTGTAGATATCACCACTCCCCGAATACAGGCTTACATTGAAGGTCGTATGAAATGGACTTGCAATAATTGTAATGAAGGATTTCACGCTCAAGATTGCTGTCCTCATTGCAGTAGCAAGGATCTGAGTCCGGGAGCAACAAACGCCACAATTAACAGAGAGCTTGCAGCCTTAAAGCGCATGCTCAACTTAGGAGCACAGCAAACACCGGCGAAGGTGGACAGAGTACCTTATATCCCCATGCTTAAAGAAAACAACATACGCAAGGGATTTTTCGAGCACGAAGACTTTTTAGCTTTACGGGATGCCCTACCCTCTTATCTGAGAGGCTTTGTAACATTCGCTTATAAGGTAGCCTGGCGGGTGTCGGAGATTTCGGGATTGACCTGGAAGCATGTTGACCTTGCAAATGGTATTGTTAGACTTGAAACCGGAGAAACCAAAAACGAAGAAGGACGAACCGTTTATCTTGATGATGAGTTGAAAGAAATTTTCAACCGGCAGTGGGAAAGCAGAAAGCAAAGCAAAAAATTAGCAAGCTATGTATTCCCCAATGGAAACGGAATCAGCAAGATAAAAGATTTCAGGGGTTCATGGAAAAAGGCTTGTGTAGATTCTGGTATCGGTAAAAGATATTTCCATGATTTCAGACGAACTGCGGTCCGCAACATGGTTAGATCCGGTATCCCTGAGCGTGTTGCCATGATGATATCAGGGCATAAAACAAGGTCCGTTTTTGACCGCTATAATATCGTAAGCGATACCGACCTTAAGTTAGCCGCACAGAAACAACAAACCTACCTTGAATCGCAGACGGGCACAATTTCGGGCACAATCCATGATTTTGGCACCAAAAAAGGGATTAACCGAAATGGTTAACCCCTTGATATCATTGGTGCCGGAGGTCGGAATCGAACCGACATGGATGCAAGATCCGCTGGATTTTGAGTCCAGTGCGTCTACCAGTTTCACCACTCCGGCAAGGCAGTGAGTTTTATACCGTTTTCCATAATAATGTTCCGGGCCACCGACCACCCGCGGAGCAGGTGGCTTGGGTTTTTCCGCCATAGATAGGCGGGAAAAAACAAAGGCACTGCAGTGCCTTAATCGGTGCGGGTGTAACTGGGTGCAAAGCACCCGGTTTGAAAACACCCAAATACGGATGTGCGGCATAAGGGGTTGTAGAAAAAAACGTTTCAATACCGCAACGTTTTTTTGACAACCACTATGTAAGCAAATTAATGAAGGTTGTCAATAGGTTGAAACCCGGCTCAGGACATCGCTGGTGGTAACCGCACCTTCTCTTAAAATCCGCGGCGGCTCCACAGTCACATCGACAACAGTGGATCCGATACCGCCTGCAAGGGTGCCGGCATCCAGGATGAGGTCAAGCTGCCCGGTAATTGTCGGATCCAGATCTTTTGCCCGGCAGCAGCCCGGCTGCCCCGATAAATTGGCACTGGTTCCGGTAAGAGGTCCCTTAAAATGTTTAACCAGAGCAAAAGCGGCCGGATGCCCGGGAAGGCGCACGCCGATTTTACCGGTTTGGGCGGTCAGTTGATCCGGCAACGAATTGCGGGCTTCAAACACAAGCGTCACCCTGCCGGGCCAGAAGGCTTCCATTATGGCATCAGCAGCCGGCGGAATATGCATTACCAGAGACTCCAGCTGCTTTTTGGAATCAATTAGCACCAGGATTGGATTCTGCTCCGGGCGCTGCTTTATTTTAACAACCCGTTCAACGGCGTCCGGATTAAATGCATCTGCACCCAGACCATAAAGGCATCGCGTTGGAAACGCAATCACCCCACCCTGCCGGATAACAGCCGCCGCTTCCGCTATGATTTCAGGTTCGGGCGCTGTTGTGTTTATCTTTCGAATTATTGATGGGCGCATTACGTAGATTATATCTGTTTCCGATTTTAAATTTAATTTTTTAGACAGGATTAACAGGATTGTCAGGATTTCTTTTGGCCGTTCTCCGGATGAGAACGGCCAAACCCAATCGCCTTCGGCGAATTAAAAGGAACACATAAACCAGTGGTCAAATTAGATCATGTCAAATCACGCAAAAAACCACCATCTTGCAGAAGACAATGATTTTACCAATTTTATTCCGCCGTTAGGCGGATTGAATTTCAGCACTTTCTTCTGGAAAGTGCTGAACTAAAAATATCTAAAAAATCCTGTAAATCCTGTCTAAATTGAATTCTCAAGCTTCTTTGCTTTTTGTTCAACCTTGGCAGCCATATTCTGCTTGTATTCTTCAAGCTTTTCCGCGAGCACCGTATCGGCAAGGGCAAGGATTTGGATCGCCAGAATCCCTGCATTTCCGGCACCGGATTTTCCAATAGCCATGGTGGCCACCGGAACACCGGGTGGCATCTGGACAGTCGCTAACAGCGCATCCATTCCCTGCAGGCAAGATGAATCAATGGGGACCCCGATGATCGGAAGACTGGTGTGAGCCGCCATGGCTCCAGCCAGATGGGCCGCATGGCCGGCCCCGGCGATAATAACTTTGATGCCGCGCTCACGGGCAGAGGATGCCCACTCGGCTGCCCGCTGCGGGCTTCGATGTGCCGAAGCAACCGTTATTTCGAAAGCAACACCAAATTCCTTTAAAACATTCGAGGCGCTTTCCATCACACCAAGATCAGAATCACTCCCCATAACAATGCCAACTTGCGGTAATCCTCCGGAACTGCTTTGTCTTTTCTGTTCTGCGCTCAAAATCTCCTCCTTTGCTGTAATTCAGATAACCAGAAATTACGAAATGGGAAAAATAAGCTCGAAAGCTGGGACTGATAAGCGCGTAAGCTAACAAGCTGGTAAGCTGATAAGCCAATAAGCTGGTGAGCTCATCGGCTCAAGAGCTTAACAGCTCAACAGCTTAATAGCTTAATAGCACACTAGCCTCCAAGCCTTATAGCCTCCTGGCTTCATAGCTTTTCAGCTTCCTGAACGAGCTGTTCTAAAAGTGCCTCTTTTTTCTGGTCAAGTACCTCCCGGCTGATCCGGGCACCCTTGACCCCACCGTTTAGTGCAATCTCCGACACATAACATTCGTTGTTTTCTAAAAGCATCAGGTCAATGTGGGCAAAGGGGAATTTGCCCCGCTGCATGACGGATCGGCAAAACGCTTCCATTTTCTCATCCATCTCGATTGGAGATCCGATTGCGCCCAATGTTATATTTGCTCTGAAGTTATGGGGATTATATCGGGTATAGGCTTCGACATAGTCTCCCACGATGATAGCGCGAACGTCGGTAAATTTCTCCCGAAAGGGCTGCAATACAAAAGGATAGGAAGACTCAGAAAGTGCAATGAAACTGTAAAGGGTTTCAATGGTATCCCAGCGGCGGATTCCATGGCCGCAGTGCATGCCGTCTTGTTTGGTCACCACGGGCCCGATGTTATGTTTATTGAAGGTATTGACTGCTTCAATCAAATCCGAGCGGCGGCGAATTGCAACCGTAAGGGGAAGCATCCATTCCTTCAATACAAACGCCTGGGTGGCTTTGGAACTGTTAAGGATCTGAGAAAGCGGTGAAGGCAGGCAGCAGATGCCGCGTTCGAGCATATCGATGAGCATCGGATGTTTCAGAAATTTCATGGACAGGTTACCGATAAAAACATCGCCGGCAGATAATTCATGGTACAGGGCCTTTAGCTCCCTGTTACTTTTGACAATCATTGAATCACCTGTTCTGATGCTCTTCGATGCAATATTCGATGAGTTGATCAAGAAGACGGCTGAAGCTGAATCCAGCAACCTGGGCAGCCTGCGGCAACAGACTGGTTGCGGTCATGCCCGGTATGGTGTTGGTCTCAAGCACGTATAGCTCCCCATCTTTTAAGATCATATCCGTACGGCTGTAACCTTTGCAAAAAAGGGCTTCGTGGGCGGCTTTGGCGTAAGTCTGGGCCTTTTGTGTCATTTCATCATCGATGCGCGCCGGGCAGATTTCCTGGGTAACGCCGGCAGTATATTTAGCCTCGTAATCGAAAAACTCATGTTCATCATCCGGAATGATCTCAATAATCGGCAATGCGAGAAGTTCTTTATTTCCGAGTACCCCGGCGGTCAGCTCGATGCCCTCAATATAGGCTTCAATTAAAACGGTGGTATCATGTGAAAAGGCTTTTTCCACGGCAGCTTCTATCGCATCCATTGATTTAACAATGGTCATACCGACACTCGAACCCGCTTCGTTCGGCTTGATCACCAGCGGCAAACCAAACTGTTTTTCCCAGGATTTAGGATCCAACGGATCGCCCTTTTGCAACGCTACATAGGGCGGAATGGGCAGATCGGCTTTTTCATAAAGATACTTGGAAGCGAGCTTGTTCATGGCAAGGGAACTGCCGAGAACACCGGATCCCTGATAAGGGATGTTGAGCAATTCAAGAAGCCCCTGAACCGTCCCGTCTTCACCGTAAGGGCCGTGAAGAATAATTAAGGCCGCATCAATGCCGGGAGCATCATCCACCAGACGCGCTAAGTCCGTTTTGAGGTCATAACGGATGATATTGTATTTTTCTTTGTCCAGGGAATCGTAGACCTGGTCTCCGCTACTGAGGGAGACTTCCCTTTCCGAAGATATCCCACCCGCAAGAAGAGCAATCGTCATTTTTCCCATGGCTTTTGCCTTTGTCTGGTGTTCTATTTTTTGACAGGATTTTCAGGATTTTCAGGATTTTTTATTCTTTCTCACCTCCCGCCTGCCCGCCATCGCGAGCAGCTCAGGCAAGGCGGGCGGGGAAGGAAGTGAGAAAACCTAATCCACTTTCAGCGGAAAATTATTTTAGTGATTATTATGTGCTTGTAAATATTTTTGTAGTGCCCGTTTAATTACCTATAAAGCTATGAGTTTGTCCACCTTCGCCGAAGGCGATTGTGTATTTTCAGTTTCGTCCGGAAACTGAAAATGAAAAAGAAAATCAAGTTGATCCTGTTAATCCTGTCTAATTGAAAAATAAGAAAAGAATCCAATCATTAACTAAATGATAGAAAAGATCGATTCAGGCTATTTGTTCTTCTTGGCCCTTGAAGCTGATGATTCGAGCTTTTTAATCAATTTGTCCGAATACTTCTGGGGTTCTTCAAATTTGATGGAGGTACTCCGTAAGGTATTTAATTTCATAATCAGAAAGTTGAGCTTTTTCATTGTGCGGTACTTTTCGGCGGTAGCGGTCATTCCGGCAAGAAGCTCTTCGGTCTGATGAATCTCCTTTTTTATTTCGATTTCAGGCGGGAGGCAATCGGCATTTTTTAATATCTTATAGGCCAGATGCAGTTCTTCGGCCACCGCTTGGTCGTCTGCAAGGTTCAAGGGTTCCCCGGTACCTTCAAGATCATCAAATTCGCCTTTTTTTTGGGCCCTGCGAATCCGCTCTTCAACAATTTTAGTAAATCCTGGTATCATAACAACCTGTGTGTTTGTTTTATTTAAGGGCATTCAACGTCTACCAAGTAAGTTTATATCACTTTTGTTCATTTTATCAAATAAAATTAGGTTTGACCGTGGCTACTGCTATTTGATAATAAAACCTAAATTGAGCGTTTCAAATTTTAAAAAGGGATCATTTATATTATAAATCATGAAAGGAACAGCGAATGAAAAAAATTGCCTTTGCCGGAACAGATGGCCGGACCTTATTGTGCGCGCTGGTAGTCTCCACCGCCACCAGTGAGCTTTATGAGGACCAATTTAGAGGAATCGTGGTTCGCGGAACGCCATCGATGCCGAAATTTGCAGAAACCATGAACTGGCCGGTTGAGTTTATTCCGACCGAAGGCAATTCTTACAACGAATATGCGGAGGTTATCATCAACGCCCTGACAAAAGGCAAGATTGATTATGTCATCCCAATGCCGGAGGCACTTTTATTTGAAGGACTGGTGGATCAGGTTGAAGCCGCTGGTTTTGGAGATCGCATTGTTGGGCTTAAAAAAGACGCCGCCTTTATAGAAGGAGATAAAATCAAATGCAAGGAGTTATGCCAGAAAGCCGGCATTCCCGTGGCAGCCTTCTGGTCGGAGGTAGATGCAAAGGACTATGAGACCGTATTGCATACCTGTTTGAATTATATCCAGCAGTTTGGCGGAGCTGTTTTAAAATACCCGTACAGTGCCGGTGGGAAAGGCGCCCGGATTATTTTGAATTCCTGGGAGATCAGAGAAGTATACGATACCTTAATAAAAGATTATAAACCCGATTATAAAAAAATGTACGGCGGAAAAGGGAAATGGCCTCTCTTAATCGAGTCTCTGATGTCCGGGGTGGAGATCAGTTTTACAATCCTGGTAGATAAACACGGCAATTATCAAATACTGCCCACCGCCATGGATTATCCGGAACGATTTGAAGGGCCGGCCAGCAAAATAAATCCGATTACCGGCGGGATGGGTGCCATATCACCGCACCCCATGGAAACGCCCGAGCTTATTGCACTGGCCGGAGAGCTCATTGCCCGCCCCCTTATCCAGAAAATGAAAGAAAAAGGCTATTTGCGTCCCTGTATTTTGTATCCGGGCTGTTTTGTTTCACTGGACAGCTCCAAGCAACCCACTAACATAAGGGTATCTGAAATAAATATTCGGCCGGGTGAGCCTGAGACCCAGCCGGTCGCGCGTCGACTTCGAAATTTAGGGGTGCTCGTTCAAGCCATGTTTGAGGGCAATCTAAATGAAATAAAACCGGAGGTAAGAGACGACCAACTGGCGATCTGCACCGGACTGGTGACCGGCCCCGGGGGGCCTGACGGTCAAAAAGGATATCCGTGGTCGTGTACGAAAGGCGAACCCATCGAAATCGATTTCAACTATATCAGAAAAAAAAACATCCAGGTTATCCCTTCGGCGATGACGTGTTCCATAGAAGACAATCGATTTATGTCGGACGGCACCCGGGTGGCCTGGATGAATGCAAATGTAAAGATCAAACCCAATGAAAGCCGCGGAGAGGCCGCGGAACGGTTCCGAAATAAACTCATTGCCGCTTTTGACAACGGTAAAATCCGGGTGATCCCCCGGGAAAATCCCCAGAGTAACCGGCTGGATTTAAGAAGGGATATTGGGTTTCATTACCTTAAAGAGGAACAAATATTTCCCAACAAATGAAGCTCCCCGCAGCAAACTGCGGGGTATCAGAGCGGAATTGCGCCGTAGCCTAACCCGCCTTCGCTCTAACGAGCTTCGGCGCGGTTCGCCTTGCCTTCCATCCCTGCAGTCCCGCTGCAAGCGGGACAGGGTATTCAGGCGAAGGCGAATAAAAAGCCCTTCAGGATTTCATCTATCCTTGAAGGGCGTTTCCAGTCAGGAACCAGTGACAGGCTGCCAGTAGCCAGAAAGTGGTGGCGATGCAGGGAGTCGATAAGTATCTGTAACTATTTGAAATTATTACAAGCGACTTTTTCAAGGTTGCGCAAATTTGGGGCTGTTTTGCACCCTATACGCACCCATTTGCAGGGATTTGCAAAGGAGGCAATAACCCCGATCATTACGGTCGGGGTTTTTATTACCATTTGATGATATCTGCAATTTTCTAAAATTTAATATTACATCAGCACATCCAACAAATTTTCCCTCCCTCCAAATTCCACATTCGGCACGCAATGTAAACAAAACCAACACCTAAAAAAGTGTAGATTTGTCATGCGCAATCCATAACTCAATCCGAAAATGACAGAACACCATTTATCGTGTTTTAATGATTTAGCATTTTGTTAAATCTGCAGTTGTGATAAGACATGCATATCGCAAAGAGTAAGGTCCCCTTGAAATTAGATGTATTAGCACCCCCAAAAGGTAAAAAATGATACCTCATGAAATCAAACAGGTTGTCAAAAGCCGCTACAGCAAATTTGCTGAAACAGGCGGCAGCAAAGATTCCTGTTGACCCAGCAAACAACAGCCCGGTTCGGGCTATGCAATTGATCAAGGGCTTTATAGCCAAGAAGAGCTTTCCTCAGCCCCGGAAATAGCTCTTAACCTCTCACGGGGCTGTGGAAATCCCACTGGATTTGCGAATCTTGAACCCGGAGATGTTGTTGTAGATTTCGGTTGCGGTGGCGGGATTGATGTCATTTTGGCTGCCCACAAGGTTGGAGAAGACGGTAAAGTAGTGGGAATAGATTTTGCCCCTCAAATGATTGAACGAGCAAAGCAGGCGGTGATTGAGTCTGGATTTCAAGAAAGGGACATTGAACTCCTTGTTACAGATATGGGGAAGTCGCAACTGCCAAAAGATTTTGCAGATGTCGTTATATCCAACTGTGTCATCAACTTATGTCCTGACAAAGTATCAGTCTATGAAGAAGCGTTCCGGATACTGGGACCCGGTGGACGGCTTGCAATATCGGATATTGTCCTAACTGAAAATATAGATTCCCAATTGCGAGAGCAATTTCAGGCAACATGGGCTGGATGCTTGGGAGGAGCTATCCTTGAAAAGAG
>Ga0255055_10002449_pt1 | contig 13098 bp, 8 predicted proteins | sample JV7_2_27_MG_FD_188633 | JGI IMG/M metagenome (GOLD analysis project Ga0255055, IMG submission 188633) | Seawater microbial communities from Jervis Inlet, British Columbia, Canada - JV7_2_27 | ecosystem: Environmental > Aquatic > Marine > Inlet | place: Canada: British Columbia | collected...
TCTTTGTTGACGGCAGTTACCCCATAGAGTATCTGCTCTATTACAAAGAAGGAGTGAATACAGAACAACTGCGTACGGCCATGAAAGAGCTTTCATCCGATTTTTGGCCCTTGTTCGGGAGATATGATAGGGGACAGATCTACTTTGAAAAGTATTCAGAGCAAGAACATTTCGATGAAGAAGAGTCTAACCGGGAATTCAACCGGAAAGCATCAGAGAAGGATGTCCATGAGCACTACGGTCGAATGATTCCATCTGAGTGGGAGACCCAGTTTTTTCTTAAAGTTATTCAGTATCCCAATGGGATGGTTCTGATCCCCAAGTTGAAGCATCTGGCAGGAGACGGCTACAGCTACTTTTATTTTCTATCGATATTGGCGGCACTGTCGAAGGGAACCCGCATGACCGCCAGTAAGAAACTGATGTATTCTCTTTACAAACCGCATCACGAGCGGACAGTCCTCAAAGACTTTCATTTCAGCGGGATGGAGTTTGATCCTTTTGAAGATAAAAAAATCACTGTTTCCGAGATGAAAAAGATACCAAAATCAGATATCCGGACACGGATCAAAAAAATCGCTTCTAAATTGGATCAGAGAGTGTCTTCCAATGATATTCTTTCTGCCATGATCATTAAGGAACTGGTCTCGAACAAAAAAGGTTCTTTTAGTGAAACATTCCAACTGGTGATTCCCATAGATGTCCGGAAACATATCAAGGAATACGGGCTCAAGTTTATCGGAAACGCTCTCTTTCTCAACTCCACCCATTTCAAGAACAAAGATGTCATGCATTCCGGTGTGGATGATATCGCTGTCGAGATCAGAAGATCCATGCCTTCTGTGACCAAGGAACTCTATCTGGAATATCTTGTCCGATTAGAAGACTATATTACCAAGGGACAGAAGGAAAAACTGAGAGCTTTCGATCCAGAAGAGGAGTTTTTAATAACGAATTTATCAAAACTCCCGGTGGATCGGCTTGATTTCGGAAAGGGTCCTCCAGATCTCATATTCCCATTGACGATTGAGAAAAACGCAGCAGGTATCATGGCAGACGAAGAGAATTATATTTTGAGATTCACCTATTGAATGATGACTGGATTATTCAGAGCCGAATCAGGGCTATTCACTCTTCTCTTCAGCAGAAGAGAAGAGATCCTTCATCCTCTCTAAAGCATTGTAATCTGTGGTGTCGATGAGAACAGGTGCTACTGTTATGGCCCCATTCATGAGTGCGACAAGATCTGTATCCGTTTCTTCTCCCTTATATACCAATTTCGCGTTGAACCAGAAATAGGTCTTTCCTGAAAGGTTTTTCCTGGCGGTATAGTGCGTCTTCCATCGCGATCTTGAAAGCTTCGCCACTACGATCTTCCGGCTTTCATCGATCTTGCCGGCGGGGAAGTTCACGTTCCAGAGAAGGTGTGTTTCTCCTATGCTCAAAGCTTTTTCTGCGAGAATACGAGTGATTTGGGCTACTCCTTGATAATCGTTGTTCTCTCCTTGTGCCATGTAAGAGACAGCCAAAGCGACTGCACCGGAAAGAGCCCCCTCTCTGGCTGCACCCACGGTCCCGGAGTAATGGACGGATTCGCCTGGATTCACACCGATATTAATACCTGATAGAACAAGATCGGGGATGCGCCCATCGAGCAAATAGTTGATAGCCCAGCTTATGCAGTTGACGGGAGTATTATCCACCCAGTAGGCTTCAACTCCAGGGAGAATGTCCGACTCCCCGTAGAAAGTGGCTGTCCTGGAATTCTGACTGTGAGAAGAACCGCTCATGTTGTTTTTCGGGGCGACGACCAAAACCCGGCCCAGTTTGGTCATCTCCTCGGCAAGAGCCTTGAGTCCAGGACTTGAGATGCCGTCATCATTGGAGACCAAGATAAGCGGCGTTGTTTCTTCACCGGAAAGAAACAGGCACAAGAATAAAAAGATGAAACAAACCGAAAATATTTTCTTTCTCATAACATGCTCCGTTGGTTCCTAATAGTCTGAGAGTGTATCATTGTATATTGACTGTCAAAGATATTTCAATTATGTCACTTTAATACACAGGAATTACCGCAATGAAAAATTTAAAATTACATCATAAAAAAATGATAATTTTTTATTTTTTGGCCTGGTCAATGTTGTTGAAGTGTCCCATGTAATAGCATAATGATTCGAGTCTTTTTTGCTTATCCACGAATTTTGTTTATCAACTCTATAACATATCCTAGATGATTGAGTATCACCTTTACTACCTGGGAAAACTTGCCCAGCGCTGAATTTTGGAATAAAGTATATGTGTTTAAAGTTTGGTATCTGACTAGGTCAATCACGGCAAAATAAGGAGTGCCAATTGAAAAAGATATTTAAAAACTGGATAGTCCGTGTCGCATTGGTCCTCATATTGGCCTCTGTGGTTTCCTATACACTTCACTATTTCATTTTCCATGATGTTCACCATATCTTTATTTATATGATCGGAGATTTTGGATTCCTGTTTTTGGATGTCCTCCTGGTCCTCCTGATCATCGAACGGCTTTTGTCCAGCAAGGAAAAGAAATCCATCCTGCATAAACTAAATATGGTCATCGGCACCTTTTTCAGTGAAGTGGGGAGGGAGCTTTTACGGCATTTCAGTGATTTTGTAATAAATGCAGAGGAGCTCGAGGGAGAATGTTTGATATGTCCTGAATGGGATAAAAAGAATTTCCGTGAAGCTCGTGAGAAAGCCGAGGCGTTTGAATATAAAATGATGTTTGATGTCAAAAAAATGGAAGAGCTTCGGGATTTTCTGTCCTCGAAACATTCTTTTCTGGTGCGTCTTCTGGAAAATCCGATCCTTCTGGAGCACGAGCGTTTCACAGATCTGCTCTGGGCTGTTTTTCATCTCTCAGAGGAGCTGAATTTTCGGGAATCTTTACAAGGCCTTTCGGATACAGATATCGCTCACCTTAAAATCGACCTTCGACGAGCCTATTCCAAAATCGTCTCTGAGTGGATCGCGTACACCGAACATTTGAAAAAAGCATATCCTTTTCTTTTTTCTTTGGCGGCCCGCATCAATCCCTTAAATCCCAAAGCCTCTCCCATCGTCCAGGAATAGGGGGTCGGACCGCAGCAATTCTATTTATTGCAATAACTTAGCCTATATTTTGCCTCAAAAATCGCCCTTAAACGAGATTTCACAGGGGTAAAATCGCATTTAAGAATTTGGATGAGTTAGTAAAATCAAAATGTTCTTAGAGACCATTTTGACCCCCCTAAATTGAGCTCTAAGGTCTAAAAATGACCCCAAATACAAGATTATCTTGTTGATAAAATTATAGTTGCTGTGGTCCGACCCCCTAGTTCTTTATTGAATCTCTTGATTACGACATTCAAACCACGGATCCGAAAATAGTGGAGGAATTTGACCTAACAAAGTTGAAGCTCGGAGATCTTGTGGCCATCAGGGACCACTACGACTTCTACGGAGACGGAAGATATGAAGATGCTGTGACCATTGGTGTCTGTATCCACGGATTCAGCGAATCTGCAGGTCATGGACCAGGCTTGAATCCGGTTCTGAGTGCCCTCCCCGGCAGGATTAAAAACGAGATCGATCCACACGCCAATATAGCCTACTATCTAGGAATCCTGACGAAACCAAAGAAAACATAATAGAGCAAAATTATTATTCAATAGAATGGTAGTGTGAAATCTTTAATTTTCATCTGACTGCTTTTTCGATTTAAGTTCTTGACAATCAATTGATTATTGCATATATTATGGAGGTAAGGATGTAAGAATGTAAGGAAAAAAGGAGAATATATGAGCTACATCGAAACTGCAAAAGTGACATCAAAAGGACAAGTGACAATTCCACTCACAATCCGGGACATCCTTAAACTAGAGCCAGGTTCATCAGTCATGTTTAAAGTAACAGATAAAGGTGTTGTTTTATCCCCTTGTGAGATAATCGAGAAGCCTGTTTTTACAGCACAGGAATGGAGAAAAATCGAGAGGATGGTAGCAGAGAAAGGGAAGGCTTATAAAACTGTTCAAAATGCAAAAAAACATATCAAATCTTTATGAGATTTGAATTTAAACCTTCCTTTGATAGATCCGTCAAGTCGCTTCCCTCAAAAACCAAACAAGAAATAAAAGACCTATGTATATGTCTGATAGATATCCTTTCTGGAAAAGCACTCTTTCCAAGGGATTAGGCCTCAAAAACTTAAAAAAGAATTACTGGGAGATAAGAAAAGGTTTAAAACTGAGAATCCTTTTCCGATGGCATGCTGATCTCGTTGAGTTTATTCTAGCGGGGACGCATGACGATATCGAGAAATTTCTAAAAAGATAATCCTTGTTCGTTTAACGTCCTCTACAACCCAGCTAATCTCTTTCTCGCATCCTCGACTTCAGGGATTCCTGGATCGGCATCCTTCCAGAGGTCGAGAAATTTCTCATAATTTTCTAAGGCCTTGGCTTTTTTACCTTGCTGTTCATAGATCTTGCCCAGCATGTAGAAGCTTTTGACATAAATATCATTGCAGATGAGTCTTCCAACAGTGAGAGACGTAATCTTTTCATACACCTCTTGTGCCTTAACTAAATCCCCCGCTTGATAATAAGCGAGAGCAAGAGAATCAATGAACAGGGCTTGTGAGTGCCATTCAACTGACTCGCTCGGCAATAATGCCACTGCTTTCTCGAAAAGATCGCTCGCTTCAGAAAAATTTCCCCTCTTGAGAGAAATTATATCCATCAAGTGATAATAATACCGGATATGCTTCTTGTTCAGCCATTCATCGACCAGTCTCTTCAACTCGACTGCTGTATCTTGAGCCTTATCAATGACTCCCATTTCAACATGGATCAAACCCTTTAAATGCAGGGATCTCCGCTGCATCGTAAGATTTTCGACTTCAACAGCCAAATCAAAGGCTTTGACCACTTCGCTGAGAGCCTGAACAGAATCTCCTGTCCTGAGATAAACCGAGGCAAGGTTAAGATGTCCTTCTGACTCCCAATCCTTCTGGCCGGCTTCGATTGAAAGCTCAACTGCCTTTTTTGCCTGCTCCAGCGATTCTTGGAACTTACCCTGCAGCGTGAACAACCTGGACAATCCTACTCTTCCCATTCTACGGGCCACAGGTGTTCTGGGTTCGATAAGCTTTCTGTATTCTTTTTCTGCCTGGATCAGATCCCCCTTACACAGGAGAATATCTCCTTTTAAAGAAAAATTTAAAGGATTAGAAGGGGACAGAGAAAAAGCTTTCTCCATTTCGGCTAAGGCTGCGTCAAAGTCTCTCAAACAAAGATAGGCCCATGCAATATTATCTCGTTTACCAGCAGAATCTTCGAATTTGCTGATATATTCTTGAGTGACTTTGATGGCCTCTTCATACAATCCCTTTCCACGCAAGGCAATAGATAAATTGCCGTAGGGATAAAGGAGTTCTCCTGCTTTATTCCGGATCTGGATCATATACTGTTCGATGGCCTTATCCCATTCCTCCAAATCCCGGTATAAATTTCCCATGCTGTTACACCCGGCCAGTTCGTCAGGGTAGAGTTCATTCAGTTTTTTCGAAGCCTCGATCGACTTCTCGTATGTTTTTTCTGATAACCTGTAAAAGTATTGCTGAGTATGATAGAGCTCCCTATCCGATACCCTGTCGGTCAGTTCCATCGCTTTCTGCATGTACTTCCGCCATTCTGCTCTGTATCCCATATTCGAATACGCGGCAGCCAAACTTCTGTAAGCCGTACAAAATCCAGGATCGATATCAATAGCTTTATTCATTAAACTTATGGCACTCCAAAAATCTCGACTATCAAAATGTTTACGTGCCTCGATATAGAGTCTGTATGCTTCGGGAGAGCTGGTGGTGATCATCCCGATATTTTTGTCAATGTCGCCAGCTATTTCTTCGGCCGACAGCTTGAAATCCACCTTCACCTTTTTGGTCAGCTCGTCCACCATGGCAAAGATGCTCTCTTCTCCCACTCCCTCAAATCTCTCAGACCCGATGATTTTTTCTGTGTCTATCTTCTGAAGCGTGTAGTCGATCCGGAAAGCCTCGCCTGCTTTCGACAGATTCCCCTGCAGGATATACCCAACCCCTCCTTCTGAAGCCACCTTTTCCAGGTCTTCTGCCGCATAGCTGGATGCCTCCAGAAGGTCCAGTTTTTTCAAGATGCTGTAGAGCCTGTTCGTGCTCAACACAGATAAATACTGTGACTGATTCAGGTCGGTGACGAGCGAATCCGATAGAGCTTGTCTCCAGAAGTCTAAATCCTCATCTCCGGTGTTATTCTTGAAGTACATGACGGCCAAAGAGGGTTTATCTGTTTGGATTGAGATTTGTTTTCTTGGTGACCATGGACGCCAGATGATCAAGACCGCAATGATGAGAAACAGGACAGCAACAGCAGGAATGACGAGCTTTCTGATCCCGAAGGTGACGGTGATTTCTTTAGATGTGAGAGGCTTTCTCTTGAGTTTTTCTTTTTCTGTGGTGGGGATGCCTTTTTCGATATTCTCCAATTCTGACCGCAGCTCATCTGTACTCTGGTACCGGCTTTCTTTCTCCTTTTCCAAACATTTGAGGATCACTCGGTTTAAGTCATCGGGTATCTGGGGATTGAATTCTTTCGGGCCTTTCGGAGTCTCGCTCTTCTGTTTGACTCCCACGGCAAAAGGCGTGTCTGCTTCGAAAGGCAGTTTCCCTGTGGCCATCTCGTACAGAATGATGCCCAGAGAGTAGATGTCAGACCGTTGGTCCGCGTCCTTGGCTTCCACCTGCTCTGGACTCATGTACTCAGGTGTGCCGATCATCACCCCGGCGCCTGTGATGCCTTTTCCTTTCAACGAGCGAGCGATACCGAAGTCCATGATCTTGATGTCGCCCTCTCTATCGATCATGATGTTGGATGGCTTGAGATCGCGGTGGACGATCCCCATCCTGTGAGCTTCAATTAATCCCTCGCATATCTGCTTGGCGACCATGATCGTCCTGGCCACGCTCAGGGGAGCGGACTGCTTGATCAGGCCCTTGAGGTCCTGGCCCGAGACATATTCCATGGTGATGAAGTGAGTCCCTTTCTCCTCCATGAGCTCATGCACCCGGCCGACATTCTTATGGCTGATCTTCCGGGCCAGCTTGATCTCTCTTTTAAAGCGTTCAACCGTCTTTTTATCCGATGCGATCTCAGGCTTGATGAGTTTAAGAGCCGCTTCTTCGTCGAGTTTCTTATCTGAAACCCGATAGACCCGTCCCATACCGCCCTTACCCAGTTCTTCGATGATCTCATACCTTCCGGCAAAAGTGCTTCCTCTGGTCAACTCCTGTGCGGTTGTTTCCATGGTCTTGGTGTGCACGGCTTCCCTCACATCAGGAAGGGGAGTGGCGCATTCTTTGCAGAACTTGGAGTCATCAGGGTTATGTGTTTCACATTTGGGACATTTCATGATTCTCTATCACTCCAATCCTATCTTCTTCATAAGTTGGGTAAATCTCGGATCTGAGCGCACGCTATCCATTAATGGGTCCACTTTTAGAAGAAGGAGCCAACTATTGTGATTCTCATAGGCTTTTTCAAGCCACTTAAAGGCCTGATCGTTCTCTCCAAGGGAGATATATACCCGTGCAATCATAAATGGCGTGAGTGGTTCTTCTGATCGTTCCAGTAACGCATCTAACACCTTTTGGGCTTCATTTATCTTTCCCATCCGGGCATAGGCAATACCGAAAAATTGCTCTATTCTTGAATCCCAATGGTTTAGCATGTTCTTTTCTTTTTGAAACTCTGTCAGAGCTTCTTCATACTTTCCTTTCTGTAAATACGCCATTCCAATGTATAGGTTCGTTGTTCTAAATGTTGGGTTCATCTCCCGGGTTTTCTCCAGAGAGTCTATGGCTTTGTCGTACTGCCTGGCATAGTAATAAATCATTCCCATATATCTGTTAAAAACAAGAGAAAAAGGTTCAAGCTCAAGGGCAAGCTTAGTCTCTGTGATAGCCTCATCCACTCGGCCCATATGGTTTAAATAATAAGCGTAACGATAATGAGCTGCAGCATAGGCAGGATCGAGTTCAATGGCTCGGAGAAATTCTTTCTCTGCGCCTTCAAAATCCCAGTCAAGATTTTCCAGTATTATGGCGAGTGAGGCATGAGCCTCGGCGAGCGTGTCGTCAATCTCCAATGCCTTTTGCGCTGCCTCCTTGCCTTTCAGAAATGATTCTGTTTGGTTGGAAAGTTCATAATCCGGAAGGGCCATGTATACATCAGCTAGTCCCGTGTATGCTAGTGCATAATTTGAATCGATTTCAATCGCCTTCTCGAAGTATTCAATGGCTTTTTTCAAATCTTCTACAGTTCGTTTGTTCCAGAAATACCTGCCCCTCAAATAGAAGTTATAGGCATTAATATCTTCTGCCGGTTTCCCATGAATTTGATCTTTTTCTTCAGGTGAAAGCTCCTTCTTCAGTGCTATGGCTATATTCTCAGCAACATTGCTCTGTATATAGAAAATTCTATCAATTTTCATCTCGTATACATCCGACCAGATTTGAAAGCGGTCCTTAACATTAACCAGCTGGACATTAACCCGAATATCATCCTTTTCTTTTTGGATGTCTCCTGTGAGGATTTTTGTCACGCCTAATTCCTGTCCGATCTGTTTAATGTCTTTTTTTGTGTTTTTAAACTGCATGACTGAGACCGTGTTCATCACTTTCCAGCCTTGCAGTCCGGATAATTTGGTGATGATCTCGGTCGTCATTCCATCACAAAGGTGTTCCTGATCCTTTTGTGGACTTAAATCAATGAAAGGAAGTACAGCGATCGAGGCTTGTTTCCGGGGAAGCATCTGCAGAACGATCACTACCGTTATCACCAGACCAGCTAAAACTAAGGCAGGGAGGAGAAGCTTCCTTAAGCTGAATGTGACAGTCATTTCTTTTGATGTTTTGGGCTCTTTTTTGGGAACGAGTTTCTCCGTGGTGGGGATGCCTTTTTCGATGCTCTCCAATCCCGAAAGAAGTTCTTTTGTGCTCTGGTACCGGATTTCTTTCTCCTTTTCTAAACATTTAAGGATCATGCGGTTGAGGTCATCGGGTATCTGGGGATTGAATTCTTTTGGGGCTTTCGGAGTCTCGCTCTTCTGTTTAATGCCCACAGCAAACGGCGTGTCCGCTTCGAAAGGCAGTTTTCCTGTGGTCATCTCATACAGGATGATGCCCAGGGAGTAGATGTCAGACCGCTGATCCACATCTTTAGCTTCCACTTGCTCAGGACTCATATACTCAGGTGTGCCGATCATCACTCCGGCGCCTGTGATTCCTTTTCCTTTCAACGAGCGCGCGATCCCGAAATCCATGATCTTGATGTCGCCTTCTCTGTCGATCATGATGTTGGACGGCTTGAGATCGCGGTGGACAATGCCCAGCCTGTGGGCTTCAACCAAGCCTTCGCATATCTGCTTGGCGATAATAAGAGCTTTGCCGATAGATAAAAGACCTGACCTTCTAACAAAACTCTTTAAATTTTCACCCGAAACATACTCCATTGTGATGAAGTGAGTCCCTTTCTCCTCACCCAGGTCGTACATCCGGCAGATGTTTCTATGGGAAATCTTGCGGGCAAGCTTAAGCTCGTTGCCGAATCGTTCTATTGTCTTTTTATCAGAAGCGATCTCTGGTTTTATGAGCTTCAGGGCCATCTTCTCCTTGATCCTGTTATCGACAGCTTTATAGACCCGTCCCATACCACCCTTGCCCAGTTCTTCGATGATCTGGTAGCGGCCGGCAAAGGTGGAGCCTGTGGTCAGCTCCTGTGCGGGTGTTTCCATAGTCTTGGTGTGGACGGCTTCTTTTATCCCAGGAAGAGGAGTGGCGCATTTCCCGCAATAAGCAGTATCAAAAGGATTTTCGTGCTGACACTTGGGGCACTTGATGGCCATTATTTCCCCTTTTCTAAGCGATATTAGGATATGGATTTAAGAGGGAAGTGTCAATTGCTAAAGAAAAGTCGTGTTCCATGACAATCAAGGTGGAAATGGAAGCGGCTATCCTTTTTATATGAGTCCAGCACCTAAGCTTCCTTCAGAAATGTCCAGTTAAAACTTCTGACACTTGGGGTATTATTGATTTGATTGATGGATAATACAGAAAATACAGATTTTTAGTCTAAAAAATCTTCCTTTTTAAGACCGGATTGTCTCAAAATGGAGTAAAATGTCCCCCTTGGAATTTCTTTTCTGGGATCAGGTATGATAACTGTAAAATCGTCTTTCTTTAACTTCTTATGGCTTCCTTTTTGTCCGACTTGAGTGAAACCGTTTCTTAGAAGTATTTTGATAATATGCTTTGAAGAATAAAGCTTAGACATTAACGACTGTCTCACCAAGAAGAACTTCATCTATTTGAACAACTTCTTTGATTCCCTTTTTGTCCTCAAAATAGAGTTCAAGAGCCTCTTTCAGATTGCCTTGAGCTTCCTGAATTGTGTCGCCAAAACTGGAAACATCCACATTTAAACACTGGCCAACAAAATATTTTCCTTCTCTGTAGATAATGTATTTGAGTGTCATTTTTCCCTCTCTGACTTTATTATACTTATGTTTCTCTTGGCCTTCAATGAATTTCCTGATGGATTTCTTTCCTGGATGTAATTTGATTTCAATCCATCTAACCTCTTCCTCGTATCCGCAACATCAGATATCTTGAGAAGTTTCCTTCTTGAATGGAATGAGTTTATTGTTGAGCCCTTTATCGGGATTCGCCCCGCTTTAATAACTGCTTGAATCTGGGATAGTCTCGCAGGGGATCCATCATGGGATCGATCTTGAGAAAGTCTGTAGATACAGGATTGGGGATGGACAGCAGATATTCGAGCTGCTCCAAAGCTGCATCCTGTTCTCCTACTAAAATGTATATATGGGCTAATAACATCACTTGAGTCGGACCATGAAGAGCATCCTTTTCCACAGGGAGCAGCTCCACACCGCGTTTTCCCTCTCTGATGGCATCTTCTTTATTCCCGAGACCGGCATGAAAGAGGCCCAGGGCTATGTGTAGGCGACCATCTTCAGGCCTTTTTTTAACCTCGTTATTGAGGATCATGAGGGCTGATTCATAGGAATTTATTGATTTCTCATTTTCACCCAAGAATCGATACATAAGGCCTTCCTTCTCTGCCCTGACATCAATTCCAGAAGGACTTTCTCGGATATCCTTTTGCCAAGAGGCAAGGATATCTAAAGCTTCCTGGAAATTTCTTTCCATGGCGTTCTGGACGAACCAAAAATATGCGGATACATCATCTGCCCTCTGGGGCATCGATTCGAGAACAGCTCTGCTCCTTTCCAGATCACCATACCCATACAAATATACAAAGGATTTATATAGATAAGCTGGACGATCATCCGGAGCAAGGGATATGGCTCGGTCTAAGTAAGAAAGGCTTTCTTGGTAGCGGCGCATATTTACGAGGGTGACTCCTATCTGACCCAAAAGATAGCCATCTCTCGGACTCAATTTTAGTGCTTTCAAACTGTAATCCAACGACTTTTGCCACTGGCCTTTCCTTCGAAGGATCCAGGCAATCGATCTGTATATAAAACTCTTATTAGGGGATCTTGCTTCAGCCGCAAAGAATACTTCAAGGGCTTTGTCATAATCACGAAGACCCCAATAATAATAATAGCCCAGAGCAATCTGTGCTTCAGGCAAGTCAGGTTGGAGCTCCAAGGCTCGATCTAATGAAGATTTTGATTTTATCAGACGTTCCTCGGAGCGATCCATTCCCAGGTTTATCATCTGAGAATGTGCAAATGAAAGTGAGGCATGTGCTTCAGCAAAGGAGGGATCCAGCTTGACAGCACGTTCGAACATTTGAATTTCCAGTTGTCGCATCTCTATCGAATACTGCTCTTGGACTGCATACTTGAGTCCGCGGAGATAGGCTTGGTAGGCATCCATATTGTTCGTTGGTATAGCTTTAAGGTAAAAAAGATCCTCTTCCTGCAAGGTGATGTTCAATTGTTGTATGACCTTTTCAGCAATTTCAGACTGCACCTGGAAAACATCGGACATGTCTCTCTCATAAACATTTGCCCAGAGTTGAGTGGCATCAGTAACACTTATAAGCTGAGGAGTCACACGGATACGGCTCAAACCTTCTTGTGATTTTTGCCACCGGGTGGTCCCTCTGAGGATATAATCAACACCTAATTCTTCTGCGATCTCCTGGATGGATTTACTGGTGTTCTTGTATTGATTGGCGGAGGACTGAGCGATGATCCCAATATCAGATATGCTGGATAATCTGACCATGATTTCTTGGGCCATGCCGTCTCCGAAGTATTCATCTTCAGGAGAGCCCAGGTTCTCAAAAGGCAATACCGCGATCATTTTTTTCTCGGGAAGAGGGGGTGGCTTTTTTTGGATGAAATACAAAACAGCTAATCCAGCCAGAATAACAACGGCGGCCAAAGCGGCAATCATCATCCAGCGTCTTCCGAAGGTGACGGTGATTTCTTTGGATGTGACAGGCTTTCTCTTGATTTTTTCTTTTTCAGTAGTGGGAATGCCTTTTTCGATATTCTCTAATTCAGAACGCACCTCATTCACACTCTGGTACCGGTTTTCTTTCTCCTTTTCCAGGCATTTAAGGATCACTTGATTCAGGTCATCGGATATCTGAGGATTGAATTCTTTCGGATCTTTCGGAGCCTCGCTTTTCTGTTTGATGCCCACGGCAAAAGGCGTGTCTGCTTCGAAAGGCAGTTTCCCTGTGGCCATCTCGTACAGGATGATGCCCAGAGAGTATATGTCAGACCTTTGGTCCGTGTCTTTGGCTTCCACCTGCTCAGGGCTCATGTACTCAGGTGTTCCGATCATCACCCCGGCGCCTGTGATGCCTTTTCCTTTCAACGAGCGAGCGATACCGAAGTCCATGATCTTGATGTCGCCCTCTCTGTCGATCATGATGTTGGATGGCTTGAGATCGCGGTGGACGATCCCCATCCTGTGAGCTTCAATTAATCCCTCGCATATCTGCTTGGCGACCATGATCGTCCTGGCCACGCTCAGGGGAGCGGACTGCT
>Ga0255055_10002450_pt1 | contig 13093 bp, 13 predicted proteins | sample JV7_2_27_MG_FD_188633 | JGI IMG/M metagenome (GOLD analysis project Ga0255055, IMG submission 188633) | Seawater microbial communities from Jervis Inlet, British Columbia, Canada - JV7_2_27 | ecosystem: Environmental > Aquatic > Marine > Inlet | place: Canada: British Columbia | collected...
TCGCAGCCCAAGGCACTTACCTTCTCTTCCAACCAAATAACTGATTTTACCGAAAAGAAGAAACTATTTTTTAATCAACTTTAACTATACAAGGCACTTCTAGAAGTACCCGGAATTTTATTTAGCAATAGCAATCGATTTTAACCTGTTTGCTTCCTGCTCTTTTGAGTTAAGTCGTCAAACGTTTATAAATTAACGGCAGCATGGTCGGTAATGCGTCCAGATTCTCAATCAGAATATAATTGGATTCGCCATACATATACGGCAGATAATCCCTGCTTTTTTTATCAACCGTGATACAGAAAAAACTGATTCCTTTGCGCCGGCCCTCCCATAACGCCCTGCGCGTATCCTCGACGGCATAGACGGCATCTCCGTAATCAACATCGTAAGGCCTTCCGTCAGAAAGCAGAACCAGAAGCCGAATGCGAGAAGGCCGCCTTTCCAGCAGGCTGGTGGCATGTCTGATGACGGCCCCCAGCCGGGTCTGTTGCATTGGGCGCATGCTTTCAAGGCGCATCTTTACGTCTTCGGCAAATGGCTTGTCGAAATCGCGCACGATGTAAAAGTCCACCATGTCCCGGCGGCTGGTTGAAAATCCGTAAACGGCCCACTGGTCGCCAAGGCTTTCAAGGGACTCCGCCATCAGCACCAGCCCTTCCCTTTCGACATCGATGATGCGCTTCCCCGAGGGCAGCTCGTCCCCGGTGGAATAACTCATGTCCACCAGGAAGGCGACCGACACGTCCCGCAGGTTTTTTTCACGCCGGATATACACCCGATCCGAAGGGGTAATACCCGCATGTCGATCCACGACCGACTCAATCAGAGCGTCAAAATCAATGTCATCACCGCGTTCTTCACGGAAAAAGCGCTGTATGCGGTCGGGCCTGAGGAGGCCGAAATATCTGCGCAAAAGGCTCACCATGCCGTAATGTTCCTCAATGGTCCGATCATAGAAGAGCGCCGGACTGGTTTCAGGCATATCCATTTCTCGAACCCGGCACCACTCGCGCTTGTAATCGTCCAGCTTATTATCCCACTCGCTGTAGTAAACCATCCGCCGGAGGTATTTTTCACTCTGCATGTCGGCCAGGACCTGTTGAATCCGCTCGAAGAGGTCTTCCATCACTTCAGGATCATCGAGTTTCCACAGCACCATATCGGATTCCAGCGCTTCCGTATCTTCGATGCGGTTGAAGGCCTCCTCAACATGGTCAGGGGTTGTGTCTATCTTTTTGCCAGCCAGCCGCTCGACCATATTCAGGATCAGCCTTGACATATCAGACCGCGTATTCTCTACCAGTGCAAAATCGAGTACCCCGCGGTAAAAAAGCCGGTCTCGCGTTTCATGGCTCTCACAGGCCGTACCGTCACTGTTTTTTTCAAGATCGCTGCAGATTTTTACAGTTAAATCAAGGACATCTGAAGTTGTGTATCCGGGAGTTTTTAAAAGCGGCAGTGCACTGCGAAGTGCGTGCGTCAGATGATCATCGTTGCCGCCCAACAATAAATTATCGGTATTTTGAATGGCACTAACACTTACGGACTCAAAAACGGACATTTTATGCGCGCTGCTTTTTTGTTGCTGAAGATAAGTGTTCAAAATAGCACGCCGGTCTTTTTCAAGACCGGGATACTCGGATCCCATCAGATAATCCACGCGTTCATCTTCCAGGAATTCAAAAATTTTGAACGCTTGAACCGAATCGTTAAATTCATCAAGCCGCTTGAGGTCGTCAACGCCGGCATCGAAAGTTCCAAACTGAAGATGCGCCATCTCATGGGCCAATGACAGTTTATAGGATTTAAAGTTAAGCTCCCGGTCATTAAAGATCGCCACGTTTGACGGTAAAAAGACGCGCGTTCCGTCGGTCACCGAGAAATACTTGCCGAGGCCGGGAAAGTCTTTATAAAACAGGGAAGCCGACCGTAAGAGCACCCTTTGGCCGGTTAGCGCCTCGGCATAGGAACGCAGAACCGTATGAATGTCTTTAAGTTCAAGCCCTTTGACCAGCCCGTCAACCGCGCTGAGGCTCTTTCCGGTCTGCAGAGAAAAAAACGCATTGCCCTTTTCTTTTTGATCGTCGGTAACTTTCAGCCCCTTCTCAACCCACTGTTCTAAATCGTTAATTGTAAGACGACTGAGAATCTGAGGCGCCGACTTAAAGTACTGGGTGGCCAGGTCCATTTTTTTAGCCTTGCCGGCAGCGGCTCCCTGGGCCAGAAGGCTGTGGGCGCCATATCCCGCCTTGATGCTGGGGCTTTTTTTGATCAGATGGATGCCCAGGCGCGCCCACTGCTCAAGGTCGCAGGGATCAATTTTTTTGATAACTTCCGGGCTGGAATTAAAATATTCCTTTCCGGCCTTGCGCGACAGCCCGGCAATCTCCATGCCCAGAGAAGCCCATTGATTAAAGTTATCGATGCCGAGCTGTTCAAGAACTGCGGGGCTGGATTCAAAATAAAGAATTCCGGCATCCAGGGCCGTATGGCCGATATCGTGACCGTGTCTCAGCCACTGAACGGTAAATCCGGATTCCATTTCAGATATTTGGAATATTGTCTTTAAAGCAGCCCGGGCAACACTCCACTTGGCCTTTCCCATTGACAGAAAAACGTTAAGGGCATCGAGTCGGGTGGACTTATCCTGAATGGCCGATAAGATGGCAGCGCCTGAACGCAGCAGCCGGGTTGAAAATGAAGGGTCAAAGGAGACGAACAGTTCGACCACTGAAAAATAGGCTTCCAGCCCTTTTTCATCGAGCAGAGGGCTCAATTCTTTTAAGCTCTGTGCCAATAAGCCGGCTTCTCCGAGCTTTTCTTCCAGTTTTTTTGTGACTGGAATCATGGGCTACCTTAAACTATTGAAGAAGCGATTTCTTCGAGGGTTTTTTTGATCTCCGCATCGTCTGTGATTGGATCTATCATGGCAACTGAACAGGCCCGCCGCTGCTCAACGCCGTTTCGAATCAATACGCCCGCGTAAATTAAAAGGCGGGTGGATACTTCTTCGTCCAGGCCTCTGTTTTTCATTTCCCGGAACTTTTCCGCTATTTTTCTCAGATCAGCGGCATTCTTTTTATCAACTCCGCTTTCATGTGCGATGATTTCTTCTTCCAGGCTGGCGGAAGGAAAATCAAATGTAATGGTGATAAACCGCTGTTTGGTGCTTTGCTTCAGATCCTTAAGTACGGTCTGGTAGCCGGGGTTATAAGAAACAGTCAGCATAAAATCATCGCTGGCTTCCATGATCCGGCCCCGTTTTTCCAAAGGCAGGATCCGGCGGTCATCGGTAAGGGGATGGATCACCACCGTGGTATCCTTACGCGCTTCAACCACTTCGTCGAGATAACATATGCCGCCGTATTTAACCGCCAGGGTCAGCGGACCGTCCTGCCAGCGGGTGGAGCCGCCGTCAAGCAGGTAACGCCCGACCAGATCGCTGGTGGTCAGATCTTCATGGCAGGCAATGGTGATCAAAGGCGCACCGATTTTATAGGCCATATGGGAGAGAAATCTTGTTTTCCCACAGCCGGTGGGGCCTTTAAGCAATAGCGGTAGATGGTTTTCATAGGCAATCTTAAACAATTCTACCTCGTCCTTGACCGGTAGATAGTAGGGTTCTTCATTTATGCGGTAATCCTGCATGCTTTTTTCAATTGCAGTGGTCTTCGAGATGTCAGCCATTTCCTTTCCTCGCTTGGTGCGCAGGAGGCCTTCTATTCTCCGGTTTTTTCCTCCAAGCCGAATTTTGCGCGTACCGTTTTTACAGAGGCCTCGGTGGCGTTTATGACCGCCTCTTTGGTCAATCCATAGATCACCGAGTTTACAACCAGTTTGAAGTGATTTATGGGTTCTCCATCTCTGCCTTCGACCGTCACATCGGCAGGGTCGCCCAGGGTGTCGGCATGCAAAAACCCGTTATCGTGTTCGATAAAAGCCTTAATGTGACCGATATCCTTGGCGCCATCTTTAATGCAGGTGCCGGAGATGGTAGTCATCAGCTCGGCGGCGAATTTGCGCAGCTCATCGGAGCTTATCGCTTTTTGCCTGGTTACCAGACAACTTAATCCATAGCTGCTTATACCTTCATGCAGCGGACTTATGGGTGAAAGAAGATTATTTACGTCTTTGGGGTTCATGCCGTAAAATCCCGCACGGCCTTAATAATTTCTTCGACGCCCTGCCCCGTGCGGCTCGAGAGCTTCATAATTTTTGCATCCGGATTGATATCCTGTACAGATTCCTGAGAATATTCAATCTTATCTTCAGGTGCAGCATCGACCTTGTTCAGAGCGATGATGTCCGCATCCTTCAATTGGGTGGAAACCAGCCGTATCAGGGTTTCGTAAGTCAAGAACTTCTCCGCCCGGGTGGTGTCAAACAGCACAATGGTGGGGCCAAAAGTGATCTGAAATTTTGCCACTTCCGGCCCAACCGCTTCTTTGATGGCATTGGGTACCGCGATCCCGGTAGGCTCGATGATGGTGATATCCGGTTCATAATTTTTGGCGAGCAGCCCCAGTGTCTTGCGCATATTGCCAGCCACCTGGCAGCAAATGCAGCCTCCGCCGATATCTTTTACCTCGAGACCGTACTCCTGCATCACCTTGCCGTCTACCGGCACCTCGCCGACATCGTTAACCAGTATGGCCACCTTTTGGCCCCCTTCTGATAGGCTTTTGCTGATGGCCAGGATCAGGGTGGTCTTTCCAGAACCCAGATACCCGGCTATTTGAACAAGCTTCACGTCACCTCTGTTGGTTTATTTTAGGGCACTCATCATTGCTTCCATATTTTCTCTGGGCACCTCGGGCCATATATCACAACCGGGCCATACCGCATCGGCGCCCCCTTCCAGCGATGCCTTCATCGCCGGCCCCACATCTTCGGGTTTGCCCTGATGAAGGACCTTCACCGGATCAAAATTACCAAGAATAATGACATCGGGTCCCAGTTTTTCTCTGGTGTCCGTAATGCAATTTTTATGATCAACGCTAATGGCATCGGCTCCGCAGTCCGCCATGTCTTCGACGATGGAATTGGTATCCCCGCAGATATGCAAAATAGCAGGACGGGGCATTTCTGATATAATTCTTCTCTGGTGAGGCTTTATGAGGCTTTTGAAACTCCTGGGGCTTAAAACATCAGAGGTGGCGCCCATTTCACGCAGGGTGAAATAGTCCGCCCCGGCATCTTTGTAAATATGGAATACTTTAATGATGGCATCCGAAAGTTTCTCCAGCAGCAGATTCGTCTTATCAGGTTCCAGAAACGATTCTTCCAAAAGATCATCGAGTTCTTTCACCTGGCCTGCCAGGGTAAAGGGCCCAATGACATAAGTCCCGATGGCAACCTCATCGCCCAGGTCCTTGCGAATCGCTTTTATGGCTTCGGTTACGACCGGAATTCTGCCTGCATTTGCCATATCCGAAGGAATAACCAGATCATCGACATCTTTTACACACTTTTCCTGCATGGTTGGATAGAGAAGACCTTCCACGCCATCATAGAAATTCATGGTGGCCCCGAGTGCTTCAGCCTCAATCCCCAGATCAAAGGGAACGACAGCGCACTCATACCCGAATTCCCGGTACATGCTCGCAGCCGCCTTGGCCATCAACTCAGCGTCTCGGTGAACTTTGGAAAAAACAATATCAAATTTGTCGAGCACCGGAACAATTACATTTCCCATTCCGCTGAAAATCGGTGGTCGATCCACCTTTTCTCCATTCAAAAGTTTCAAAACCCTTTCCCTTGGTGTTAACGATTTCATAGACATGCTTTCTCCCTTTTGCTAAATTTTGCCGAATGCCAACTTCAGCTTATTTCGAAAAGTTGGATACATTGAAAGGATTCGATATGAATTCTTCTGAAATGTGTTTCCAAAAGGTAATGAAACAAAAACATCATTACAGAGAATGTAAGCTTTAGGTTGTCAGACTAAAAAAATAAGTGATATGTGCGCCTATTCCGGTTGATTCTGCCTTTCCCGCTGGCGCTGTGCGATCTCATCTTGAAAAACCCAGTCCCGCGGGATCTCTTTGTCCTTCCATTTCTCCTCAAATAGGTAAGTGGAAATCTGGGCTGCAAAGATGTGTTCATATTTGGAAAACGGGATATAGGCAATAAAGGAAAAAGCAAAAAGGAAATGGATCGTCCAGATACCTATGTAAAGCGGCTTTAACGCTTCTGCTCCGACCAGCGCTTTAATCAACGCGCCGCAAGCAAAGCCAACGGGGGACCAATCAGCTGCGGGAGGATTTAAAGCGGCAATCCGAATGCCTTCAACGAAAAATCCGGAAATAACGACCAAAAAAAGAAGCCCCAAGAGGATCCCGTCCTGGGAGCTTTTTACCATTCGCTCCGGTTTGCCGATATATTTCCGGTAAAGCCCATAACCGGTACCAACCAGGAGGATGACTCCGGCAATATCAAGTACCAGCGAAAAAAGAAGCCATATCCCGCCTTCCAGAAATTGCACAATATAATAGTTCAGGCTCCGGCCGGCCGTGCCCAGAAAAAGGAGGGTAAACCCCCACATAATCCCCATAAGCATCAGTCCTCTGATGATGCTTCTGGGAAAAACGCGTTTGGCAAACATACAGTCGGAGGAGAAAAACTTGATCGTGCTCAACCAGATGAGCCCAACAGGGCCCATGCCTTTTAACTCTTGATCGACATCCATCCCCTTGCTCCAGATTCTGACCTTATCCCAGAATCCTAAAATAAAAATAATGACCGTCAAACCGGCAAGGGCATAAAATGCTTTAATCAAACCATCGGGAATGTTCCAAAATTCTGTTGCCATTTCCACCACCTTTATTATTCAGGTTTATTGCCGAACACAAAATTTTCCTGTCTTCTCAATATTCTTTTAACGACAAAGGGAACATACCTGCAATTTTTGCAATCTTCTCCAAAATCGTTAATCCCCGGACAGAGCGTCCCACTGCCGTAATTCATGATCAACTTTCCATCATACTCCTCAAATTTGTCATACGGATGGAAAAATGTCATGTCCAGTATTTCCTTCTCTTCCGGTGTAAACCCCTCAAGATGTACTTTACAAAGTATCATTTCATCTCCTTAATTTCATAGCAAGGCGGCTAAATATTGGGTTAAATCGTTGATCTTGAGCGGATCCTCAAGCGCTCTCCATTCATCCACCACCGCATTGGGAGCTGCATGGGTTTTGGTCGCAAGATTGAGATAGCACACCGGACAGTTGGTCAGCATGGTATCCGCACCGGTTTTCTTGGCTTCCAGAAACAATTCCTTGGCGATATTGGCTGATATGTCGGAATTAACTGCTCTCTCACCGGCCGACCCGCCGCAACATCGACTCAGTTTGCCGTGTCTTTCCATATTCACCAGATTCATACCGGGGACTGCATTTAGTAATTTGCGTGGCTCATCAAGGATCGGTTTTCCCATAAAGGGCCTGGCCATGGCACATGGATCGTGATAGGTGACGGTTTCTTCAACTCGTTTGGTGAATTTTAACTTGCCTTCTTCAACCAGATCAGCCAATAGCTCCGCGGTGGTCAAGACCTCGAAAGGCAGTTTTTCTCCATAAAAATACGGCCAAAGGTATTTCATAATATCAAGGCACATGGGACAAGAAATCGCTAAGCGCTTGATGCCTTTATCTGTGAAAGCCTTGACCATGTGGTTTGCCAGTTCCGCCATAATGCTCCAATCCCCGCTACCCGCTGCCTGGGGAAAACCGCAACACCATGACTTGTCGGGATCCAGCATGGTGAAAGGGCCGGCGGCATTGAGCAACCGCACCGCACCCTCGGCCATCTGGGGCGCATCCCAGGTGCACCCGCAGCCTTCATAATAGCCGATCTCGGCTTTATCTGCCATTTGGATATCATCCGGAAACCAGATCTTGTACTTGTGGACCAGCTCAAATGGAAAAGGCGAGCGGACTTTGTAGTAATTTTGTAAAGGACCCTTTTCAAGCACTTCGGGGCATCCCACTTCTGATTCTGCAAGCTTGCGGCGAACACTCCACCACAATTTCTTGGTGTCGATACCCACCGTACAGACCTCACCGCAGGTTCCGCAAAGGGCACATTTCCATAAAGAATCCTTAAAATTCTCCAGCTCTTCTTTACTCACACCTTTTGAACGAAATAGCTTTCCTTTTAACATACGCGTTTTTTCAATATAACCTTTGTACGCATGAATTCTTGCCGGGGGCGATATATTAGGATCGTCGGTAACATCCTGGACCGGGCACCAGGCCAGACATTCATTACAACGGGTACATGCGTCCAGTTCGATGAGCTCCTTTTTGGTGAGCCCTTCCATAAAATCAAAAGGTTTTTCCGCCATTGTATAATCCCTCCTAGTTTAGCGATAAAAATATTTTTGGATTGCCCTACCACATTGTAGTAGACCTGTCAATGGAAAGATAATGCATCGACACCAACGAACAGAAAACCACAGATTTACAGCGAATCCTTTGTCCGGTTTTGCGGCTTGCCGATCGAATGGTTCAATATAAGTGGTTGTAGAAAAAAAACGTTTGAATACCGGAACGTTTTTTTGACAACCACGATATGCGGCCATGAAAACCGGATATTCATTTTGTTATTGACAGCATTCAATTTATAAAGTACCACATTGTAGGACTTCATTTTGAAACAAATTTAACCCAGAAAGGAGTAGGCGATCATGCCATTGGTTAATGGATTGGAAACAGAAAAATTAATGGAAGTGGTTGATCAAGTTAAGCAAAATTGGGAGACCGGAAAAACCGTCTGGCAAGCATCGACAAAGTGGAAGGGGGGTTTTCGAGTGCTGACCTGTTCCAGAGAGTTCACATTGAGTGCCGACGAACCGGATATGCTCTGTGGAACCGACACTGCAGCCAACCCGGTGGAGATGGTTCTGCAGGCCTATGGTGCCTGTTTGACCATCGGCTACGCCATGAATGCTGCCGTAAGGGGTATTAATTTGGACGACATTCAGGTAGAGCTTGAAGGTGATATCGATTTGCCCGGCTTTCTTGGGCTGGAGCCGCCTGAGAACTTAAACATGGACAAATTGCCCGGATACAAAAGCATCAAGGCCAATGTCAAACTTAAAGGCGACGCCGATCCGAAGGCGCTTCAAGAATTACACGAACATGTCATCAAGACTTCACCCGTTGGCGTAACCTTAACACGACCGATAGCTGTATCGACTTCATTAGAGATTGAATAGGGGGAAGGCGCTTATTTTGCCTTGAGATAGTAACGCGTGAAGCCATCATCATCTTTTGAGCCGATGTATTCATGCCCGGTTTTACTGGCGAAGGCAGGAAGGTCATTCGCGGTTGCGGGATCGGTGCCCAAAATCTCGAGTATTTGACCCGATTTCATCTCCGCGAGGGCTTTTTTGGTCTTTAAAATCGGCATAGGACAGTTCAGGCCCTTGCAATCCAATGTTTTGTCCGGTTTGATATTCGCAACCATTTAAGAAACCTCCTAGTGATCAGAGTTTATTTTAAAATCAATAACCCCCGGTTAAAACTTTATACCACAGAGTGGTATTTCTTGCAATGGAAATGCTTCTGCGGCAACTTTTCCGTTGAAATCTATACCACCTCGTGGTAGATATCCATCCTAAAAACCGATAATTATTACTAAAGAAAGAAGACTGGTATGACTCTGTCAATCGTGATCATCTATTTATCGGTGTGTATGTTATTGGGATTTGCCGGCAAATTGCGCACCAAAACCTCGGAAGATTACGCGCTTGCCGGAAGAAAGATGCCGGCGTGGATGGCAACACTGAGTATTGCCGCCACTTTGGTCGGTTCGGGAGTCACGGTGGGCGTAGGGGAACTTGCTTATTCCATCGGGATCTCAAGTATTTTATATCCCACCATTCTTGGAATCTGCTTGTTTTTCAGCATGTGGCTCGCTGCGGCTCGCTTCCGAAAATCCTTAAAATATACCATCCCTGAAATGCTTGAGGACTACTATGGTTCTAATGCCAGAATTATAGTAGCCATCATCGGAATAATTATTTTTATCCCACCAACTGCAGCTCAATTCTTGGTAGCGGGAATGATTTTGTCGACCCTGACAGGAATCTCGCAGGGGGTAGCCATTAGCATTGCCGCATTTGTCATTATTGCGTATGTTATGATCGGGGGGATGTGGGCAATTGGCTATACCGATGCCTTCCAAATGCTCTTCATTTATCTCGGTCTCACCTTGTTGGCGATCTTTTCTATTATAAAATTTGGTGGTTATGGGACTATACTGGCCCAGCTTCCGGCAGGTCATAGCTCGTGGTCTGCCATAGGACCTATTCGTTTAACCGCATATTTAGGCGTGTTATTGATGTTTGGCTTTATAAGTCAGGCGTGGATCCAAAAGTCCGCAGCTGTTGAAACCCCTGCCAAAGCAAAATGGTCAGGACTCATCGCCGGACTCCTTATCTTCCCTGTCGGTTTTTTAGCGGTATTTGCTGGTTTGATTGCCCGGATCACTCTTCCGGAAATCAATCCCGCAATGGCAGTCCCCAAAGTCATGCTCACCGTATTTCCGCCTGTGATTGGGGGCATATTTCTAGCAGCGGTGATCGCTGCCTGTATGTCTTGCGCTGATTCATGGATCCATTCTTCGGCAACTGTATTTGTAAGAGATATATATCAACGCTACATCAACCCCCGGGCTTCTGATCAAAGGGTATTCAGCTATTCTGTGCTTGTTTGTCTTTTGTATGGCGTTCTTGCTTGGTTGCTTGCATTGACGGCCCGGCAGGAAATTATCATGCTGGTCTTGCTTTTCATTGCCCCCGGGGCGCTTTTCATTGGGCCTCTGTTGGCCGCCTGGTTTTCACCGCGTAAGCTGAAAAAGGGAATCGGTTCTGCAATTATCCTCGTGGTGGCAATCCTGGGTATTCTTTTAAGCCTTAAGAGACCCTTCCTATGGGGTGTGCACCCGGCCTTTTCCACAACGATAATTGCTTACGTCCTCACCGCCCTTGGTTTGTTGCTGCCCTGGACTTCTTATCAATCCCAACTATCAAAACAAATTGGCAAATCTACATCCACCGTATCATAAAAAAACAACATGATGATAAATTTGTAATCAGAAAAGAAACCCGAAAGGAGAAATTTATGACACCAAAAGAGATTGTGCTTAGCGCTTTTGAAGGCGAAAAACCAGAAAGGGTCCCGGTAACCCTTTTTGGTGGTGGCATGTGGAGCATTCATAACCGGGGCTCAACCTTTGAAGCGCTCTCAACAGATGCCGACAAGATGACTCAGATGCTTGTCGACAGCAGTGAAACGCTCCAGTGCGATATTGTTTATGCAGGCTCCGGCTATAACAATTTCCACACAGCGGCCCTGGGTGGCAAGATGAAGTTTCGTGAGATGGGTGCACCGGATCTTGAAGCGCCTTTAATTGGTTCAGAGGAAGACCTCGCAAAGCTCGATATAGCAGATATTGATAAAGACGAAACCACCAACACGGTAAAAGAAGCTTTGCGGAGGACCCAAAAAGAGATTGGAGATCAGTTTGTGGTTACCCTGACAGCCTGGGGCCCCTTTACGAATGCTGCCAGGCTTTATGGAGAAGAAGTCATGATGAAGGCAACCTATAAAAATCCAGCCCTGGTTGAGAAAATCCTCGATTTTGCCACCGAACTGCTCATTCACCTCTATGAACCCGTTGTAAGTGATGGAACCCTGGAAGTAATCAGCCTGGCTGATCCCACCGCATCAGGGGATCTGGTATCAAAAAAACAGTTTGAACGGTTTGTCCTGCCCTATTTAAAGAAGTTCACGGACTGGGCCAAATCAAAGAATGTCCATACCCTCTTACATATATGCGGTGATACCACCGACCGCATTGAACTGTTCCCTGCAACGGGGGCAAGCTGCATCAGTGTGGATCACAAAACAGATATCGCCAAGACAAAAGAGTTGCTGTACGGCAAGATGTGTTTTGCCGGTAATGTCAATCCTGTCGAGGTCATGCTTCAGGGCAGTGTTGAACTCGTAGAAAGCACCTGTAAACAGATTGTGGAGGCTGCCGGCACGGATGGGGCTTTTGCACTGATGCCGGGCTGCGACATCCCCCCCGATGTTCCTTATGAGAACATTACGAAATTTATACAGGTGGCACAAGAGTGGAAACTATGATCTGTCAAATCCCACCAGGAAAGGAGGTGTAAAGAGATAACCACTGACCCTCATTAGGGAGGTAAAAATGGGAATTTTAGAAACCATTAAATCATTTCTGGCCATGCGGCCGGAAAGTACAGAAAAGGAGAATACCATGACAGAAGAACAAAAAATGACTGCGGCAGAAGCCGATCAATACATGGAAGACCATATGCTCTTTACCCCCAGAATGTTCAAGGTGATTAACCAGCTGCACCCCCTTGCAGGTAAGACCTTTGCCGATTTTTATGAATCGATCTGGGGGGATGGAGCCCTTTCGCGAAAAATTAAAGAATTGATTTTTATGGCCGGCGGTGTTGCCTACATGTCACCCCGCTGTATCATTCATGTAGTTCCGGCTGTGAAGGCCGGCGCAACAATCGGGGAGGTTTTTGAGGCCGCCGCGGTGGGTATGATGTTGGCCGGCTTCGTCCCGGGCGGTAACGGCATCCCCTATGCATTTGAGTATGCCGCCAAGTGTGTTGATATTGCCCAGAAAATGGAATCGGGTGAAGACTGGGAATACCTGACCCCGCCGAAGTTTGACAGAGGAATTTTCTAAAGCTGGTTCGTTGAGAGTCTTATGAAACTTGCAGAAGATCAACGTTTTTAAGACAAATTAATCGGACCAGAAACACAGCTGGGTGCAGGTCCTGGGGCCTGCACCCAAGTTCACCATTATTAAACCATTTTGATCAACCTGACATTTTATACCGCTTTCCATAATAATGTTCTGGGTCACCGACCACACGCAGAGCGGGTGGCTTGGATTTTTCCGCCATAGGCGGGAAAATACAAAGGCACGGCAGTGCCTTAATCGGTGCGGGTGTAACCGGGTGCTTTGCACCCGGTTTGAAAACACCCAATGACGGAATTGCGGCATAAGGGGTTGTAGAAAAAAACGTTTGAATA
>Ga0255055_10002451_pt1 | contig 13093 bp, 11 predicted proteins | sample JV7_2_27_MG_FD_188633 | JGI IMG/M metagenome (GOLD analysis project Ga0255055, IMG submission 188633) | Seawater microbial communities from Jervis Inlet, British Columbia, Canada - JV7_2_27 | ecosystem: Environmental > Aquatic > Marine > Inlet | place: Canada: British Columbia | collected...
AAACGTTCATCGCCGAGGTCCGATACAGGTATTGCCTGATCTACGAGCGCGAGTCTTTGGTCGGTGCGGCAATCTGCCAGATCTGGGAGCGGTCGGATCGGGTCTTCGATCTGGATGATTGCATGCTCGGGAGGTTCAAAGGGCTCAGCCGCCGTCTGGGTGTCTCATTTCTTCCGGCATACGTTTGCGGAACGCTGAAGGGATGTGGAGAGAATCTTCTTGTCGATGAGTCGATGGAGCCGGATGCCAAGCACGCTGTCAGCCACGAGCTGCTCGACGCTATCGAGACCGACGCGGTCGAGTTTGATGTGCCCGTGGCCTTCGCCAATGTGGTCGAGTCAGACAACGATCTCGTCAGATTGCTCCGCGACAGGGGGTTTTGGTCGACGTATGACCTGCCGGTGGCCTGGATGGATGTGTGCTGGTCGTCGTTCGAGGAGTACAAGGCATACGTCAGACAAGCCAGTGGATCGAACCGATTTCTGAGAAACGAGGTCAGTCGCTTCCGCAAGAGCGGAGTGCGGGTACAAAAGCTGACAAAAGGGTCGAAGCTCAGTGGCGCGCTGCACGAGCTGTTACAGCAGAACTACCTGGTCCACAACGGCAAGAACTACCCTTTCGAATCAGGCTTCTTACGGGCGCTGAAGGAGAACCTCGGCGAGGATGCGGTCATTTACCTGGCCTCCAAGGAGAGCACTTATCATGGAGTGTCGCTGATGCTCAAGCGGGGAGCCGTGGGTCACATGGCGGCGATTGGCATCAACCACGCCGTCGCCGGTAATGACTTTACCTACTTCAACCTCGGCTTCTATGAACCGATTGCCGACGCCATCGAGGGCGGGCTGGAAAAGCTGGAATTCGGTACGGCTCTCTATGCTTCAAAGCGACGGAGAGGCTGTCGTACAGCTGAGACCTATCTGTACTACAAGCCAATGCGAACCAGGAAGCTGTTCGCGACGAGGCCTGCCTTTCATGTCCATTCTGCAATCAAGCGGATCGTTGTCTCCCGGAAGGCTTAGTCGGTGGCACTCGCTGGTGACGCTAGTTGGCTTCAACGGGTCCTGAAGAAACTCGATGATTGGTACGCTTCCACCCGGCAATTTACATGAGGAGATTTAGGTCATGCATAGCAATTTTTCAATCGTTGCCGTCATTGCCATGGTGGTGCTGGGGGTGGCTTGCGCCCGGCAGTCCGAGGAGACCACCGGTAGCACGGAGGATTCGGTGGAGGAGGGCAACATCTTGCTGGCGGAGTGGACGGGTCCCTACGGTGGCGTGCCCCCGTTCGACAGGATGGACCTCGAGGACTTGCAGCCGGCTCTCGAGTCCGGCATGGCGATGCAGCTCGAGGAGATCGACGTGATCGCAGACAACCCCGAGTCGCCGACCTTCGCGAACACCATCCTCGCGATGGAGGGCGCCGGGAGGGATCTCGACCGCGTCATGCCCCTCTGGGGGATTTGGCGAGGCAACCTTTCGTCGCCGGAGTTTCGAGAGATTCAGGGTGAGATGGCTCCCAAGTTGGCGGAGTTTCGCACCAAGATCACCCAGAATGAGGCGCTGTTTGCGCGCATCAAGACCGTCTATGAAAGCGACGAGATGGAGTCGTTGCGGCCCGACGTGCAGCGTCTCGTGTGGCTGATCTATGATCGGTTCGCCCGCAACGGTGCGACGCTCGAGGGCGCAGCCAAAGAGCGCTACGCGGCGATCGACCAGCGCCTCGCGGAGCTGCACACACAGTTCGGCAACAACGTGCTCGCCGACGAGGAGGGGTACGTTTTGTACTTGACGCAGGACCAGCTCAGCGGCCTGCCGGATTCCTTTGTCCAAGCTGCGGCCGCTGGCGCCACGGAGCGCGGGCACGAGGGCGAGTACGCCATCACCAACACCCGCTCGTCGATGGATCCCTTTCTGGCCTTCTCAGATGAGCGCGATCTGCGCGAGAAGGTGTGGCGAACCTACTACTCCCGGGGCGACAACGGCGACGAGCACGACAACAACGCGCTGATCCCCGAGATCCTCCAGCTGCGCAACGAGCGAGTCCAGCTCCTCGGCTATGACAACTACGCCCAGTGGCGTCTCGAGAACCGCATGGCCAAAACACCCGAGCGGGCCTTTGAGCTGATGGAGACGGTGTGGCCTGCGGCGCTGGCGCGGGTGGAGGAAGAGGTCGCCGACATGCAGGCGATCGCGGATGCCGAGGACGACGGGATCACCATCGAGCCCTGGGACTATCGCTACTACGCCGAGAGGGTGCGCAAGGCGAAGTACGATCTCGATTCCGACGAGGTGAAGCAGTATCTACAGCTCGCCAAACTGCGCGAAGCGATGTTTTTTGTCGCCGGTGAGCTGTTTAATTTCGCCTTTACACCGATCCCAGAGGGTTCGGTCCCGGTGTTTCACCAGGACGTCAAGGTCTGGGAGGTCACGGACAAGACATCGGGCGACCACATCGGTCTTTGGTACCTCGATCCCTATTCGCGAGCCGGCAAGCGTTCAGGAGCCTGGGCCACCGCCTACCGCTCCCATGAGACGTTCGATGGCATGCGGACGGTGCTCAGCTCGAACAATTCGAACTTCATCAAGGGGGCGCCGGGTGAGCCGGTGCTCGTCTCGTGGGACGATGCCACCACGCTCTTCCATGAGTTCGGCCACGCGCTGCACACTCTGTCGTCGACCGTCGATTATCCGACGCTCAATGGCGGTGTGCGGGACTACACGGAGTTCCAGTCCCAGCTCCTCGAGCGTTGGTTGTTGACCGACGAGGTGATTGACACCTACTTGGTCCACCATGAGACGGGCGAGCCGATCCCGGATGAGCTGGTGGCGAAGATCAAGAATGCGGCGACGTTCAACCAGGGTTTCTCGACGACCGAGTATCTCGCCTCCGCGCTAGTGGACATGATGTACCACACGGGCGATCCGGCGGGGCTCGACGCCGACGCTTTCGAGCGTGCCGCGCTGGCTGAGCTCAACATGCCAGACGAGATCGTCATGCGCCACCGCAGCCCACAGTTCGGGCACATCTTCAGGAGCGAGGGCTATTCAGCTGGCTACTATAGTTACATGTGGGCCGACGTGCTCACCGCCGACGCCGCGGAGGCTTTCGAGGCAGCCCCGGGTGGCTATTACGACAAGGAGCTGGCTAGAAAGCTCGTCGACAATCTGTTCGCAGTGCGCAACGCCGTCGACCCGGCAGATGCCTACCGCGCATTCCGAGGTCGCGACGCCGAGATGGAGGCGCTGATGCGAGACCGGGGCTTCCCGGTCCCAGGTGAGTAGCGCCTCAGCCGTTGTCTTTGTTGCGTTTCCTTTCGCGACGACTGCGGGCTTTGTCCTTCATGCTGTCGACGGCGCTATCGACGGCGCTGTCGACCGCTTTGGTTACGGCTTCTTTGCCCATCTCTGCAGCGGTCTGCTTGACCGCTGTCATATCGATGTCGACGTCCGGCTCTGCCATGGTGCCGCTGACGTCGAACGGGATGGTGGTCCACCCTTGCGCGTCCGTCATCCCATCGATGAATGGGTCCAAGACGCTGATCGACACCGACTCGCGGGGGAGTCGGATATCGAGCTGCATGTCGATAGGACCGGCGAGATCTACTGCGCCCGCCCCCGCTAGCTGCAGGTTCTCGAACCCCAGCACAAAGGGCTCGATCTCGGCCTTGCCGTTGGCGATATGGAAATTGACTTCCGTGCCCTCGTAGGGATAGCCCACGATGAGAGACTTGCCCAGGAGTTTCTCGATCTTGACCATCATGGGGAAGGCGGGAATCTGACCACTGTCCAACCGGAAGGTGCCGTCGGCTACCAGCAAATTGAGATCGGGACCCACGCCGTTGGCTGAGAACTCCAGGGCTGCCGGGCCAAATCCCTCTCCCTCGGCCTCCACCAAGCTATTGACATCGTAGCTGCCGCCCGCCTGCAGCCGATAGGGTGGAGGATCCTGCGTCAGGTCCGCCGCGAGCTCCGCGATCTCGAGGGCAGCGTTAGGCGTTTCGACGCCGATCTCGGTCACCGCGAGGCGCCCATGGTCGACGAGCAGGTCGCCCCGACCTCCCTGGATCTGCATTTCATCCAGCTGAATCTGGTCGATGCGAATCCCGCCCTTGGCGGCGAGACCCAGCAGCGGGGAGTCGGCGGTGGTATCGAGCATGAGGTCACCCAGCTCGAAGTCGAAGCCCTGAACCGACAGGCCACTGGAATCGGAGCCTTCGCTGGTCACCTTCAAGTTACCGTCCACGACGCGGATCTCGGAGATGGTGACGGAAGAGAGAAACCCACTCTCGTCCGCTTCTGCCGGCGCCGGCTCCAGTGCCTCTGCAGGTGCCTCTTGTGTGGGCTCGGCGGGTCGTGAAACCACCTCCAGATTGGGCCCCTCGATGAGAATCTGATGCACGACGACCTCTCCCTTGAGGATGGGCAAGAGCTCGTAGTCGAAAGCCATCCGACTCAGTTCCCCGGTAACGCTGCCGGCATCCAGCTCGCCCTCTAGATGTCCGTTCTCGAGTCGCAGTCCTTTAAGAGGTCGAACCTCGAAGGTCTCTGCGGTCAGACTTACACCGGTCTTCTCGTTGACCATGCCAAGCACCTTCTGGCCCAATTCCTCTGGATCCAGGGTCAGAAACACATAGGCGACGAAGCCGACGACCAGCAGCAGGATAATTCCGATAATGGTGAAAAAGATCTTCATTGTGGTTCCTTCCAGGTCTTCAGCCACGCTGCTCGAGCTGGTCGAGCGCCAGCTTGTAGGCCACGTAGTACTTGAAGATATTGCTTACGTACTGGACCGGCTCGCGTCCGACTTCTCGACCCACGACGATCTCCACGTTCTGAAACCAGACGTTGGGATCGAAGCCCTGTTCGGCGGCTTTTTTGCGCAGACGCGCGATGCGGTTGGGCCCGGCATTGTAGCTGGCAAAGGCGAACAGGTGCTTGTTGAGCTCGTCCATCTCCGAGTCGGCGAAGTAGTGGTCGAGGATGAAGCGCATGTATTTGTTGCCGGCGTGGATGTTGTTCTCCAGCACGTCGATCTCGGGGATATTGACGTTCGGATCGGCGGCGGTGCTCCGCAGCATCTGCATAACCCCGACCGCGCCAGCTCGGCTGACCTTGCTCTGGTCGAGTCCCGACTCCTGGTAGCCCTGGGCAGCAATCAACAACCAGTCGAAGTTGTACTCACCTGCATAGTTCCTGAACAGGTCGACCATTCCCCTCAGTCGCACCAACTCGTCTCTGGCGGTGGCGTCGTTGATCCACTTACTGTTGACGTAATAGCGCTTGACGAGCATGTTGCCGAGCAAAGTACCCTGTTTGTTTTTTTTGATAAACGCGTTCACCTCTGCGGCCAGCTTGGGGCTGTTCTTGCGGAACATCCAGCCGATCTCACCCCCCGTACTAATCGCGATGTCCGGGTGCAGCTGCAGCCCGTCAAGGACCTCGGACCAGGCCTCGGCGATGTAGTCGTCTGCAATCGTGACCCCGAGCAGTCCCGCTGCAACCATCTCGAGGAGGTACTCGGTCTCGAGCTGCTCTTCGGCCTTCTGGATCTTGACCGGCTCGAGGCCTTGCTGCTTGAAGCTTTGGTTGAGCTTTTGCAGGCTGTCGAAGTAGCTGCTCGACTCGCGCACCCACACCTCTTGGCCCGCCAGATCCTCGAGTTTGGTGATGGAGGGTGAATCCGGGCCGGTCACCACAATCTCGTCGACACCCGACCACCCGGGATCGGAGAAGTCCACCAGCTCCCGACGCTCGTCGGTGATCGTCAGGTTGGCCAAGGCCAGATCGCCGTGCCCGTCGCGAAGATGCGAGATCAAGAAATCGCGACGCACCGGGATCGGCACCACGTGGAACTTCAGGGTGCCTGTGCCCAGCTTCTTGTTGATCGCTTCCTCGAAGGCGTTCAGCAGATCGAAGCTGATCCCTCGCGGCCGGGCGTCCTCGTCGAAGAAGAAGTTGGTCGAGTTGTAGACCACCAGCGCCCGAATCACGCGGCGCTCTATCATGCCGTCCAAGTCCCCAGTCCAGGACTCGGCGGCCTTGAAATCGGAGAGGATGTCGTCGCGCACAGAAAGACCGCCTTTATCACCGTTCGCTGCCGGTGCCTCCCCAGCTCCGGTTGCGTTTGTTGCGGTCCCCTCTTCACCTCCCGCTCCGCAGCCGGTCGAGCTGACTGCCAGGAATAACAAGGCGAGAAGTGCCACAACCTGCAATCCGATCTTCAGGTTGACAGTCATGCGCATCCTCCTGTCCCAATGGAGAGAGACAGCACCTCGCAGTCGGAGATGCTGACTCTCATGTTCACCGGTAGATCCTTTGGATTCCCCAGGCAAGGTTACCAGAGCGATATCTACTCCGGCGCCAAGGTACCGGTGGCGTGTTGCCTTACTCCGCTGGCGGAATCCGCAAGACCTGCCCCGGATAGATCTTGTCGGGGTCCGACAGCATCGGCTTGTCGGCCTCAGTCCTTTTCGATGTCTTCGGCCACATCCTCGACCGGTTCCTGGGCAGCTTCAGCAGTCTCGTCGGTGGCGTCTCCAGCCATTCCCAGGGTTTCCTTGGCCTTGTCGGCCACCGAGCCTGCCGCACCCGCCACCGCGTCCCAGGCATCTCCAGCCGTGTCGGCGATCGCTTCGCCGGCATCTTCGGCCATCTTTCCGGCCTCGCCGGCTAGCTCCCCGGCCTTGTCCAGGGCGTCGCTGCCCATTTCTTTGGCCTTGTCGTAGGCCTCTTCTGCCATCTCTTTGGCTGAGTCCCAAGTGCCCTTTTCTTCATCAGACATTTCTCGGTTTCCTCCGTTTCAGAATTATCAGTCCTTGAGGACAAAGGTGACCTTCAGGTTGACACGGTACTCGGTGATCTCGCCGTCATCGACCTTGACCTTCATCTCGTTGACCCAGGCGCCCTGGATCTTGTCGAGGGTCTCGTCGGCCCGTTTGATGCCCTTTTTGATCGCGTCGCTGAAACTCTCCTTCGATGAAGCCGAAATCTCGGTTACTTTGGCTACAGACATGTTTTCCTCCTTGCTTCGTTGATTAGTCAGTCAATTCTTCTCGGACGTCTTGTCCTCGGAGCCGCACGCTGTCAATGCTAACAACACGCTGGCGATTGCCAGCCAGGGAAGCTTCAACCGAGAACTCTGCGTGCCAGGCCTACTTGAAGATGTTCAGAGCCTTGAGGATCGCGATCAAGACCACGGCTCCAATGACCGCGAAAACCCAGTGCATGAAGACGCCTGTAGCCGTGAGTCCGAGCAAGCCCGCGGCCCAATAGCCCAGAAACGAGCCGACGATACCGACAATGATGTTGGCGAGAATGCCCATCTGAGCGCTGGTCTTCATGATCAGACTGGCGACCCAACCGATGACTCCTCCAATGATCAGGGTGAGAACGAAACTCATTATGGCCCCCTCCTTTTTTTATTGGTGATGGCTTTCACCAGGCTAATCCGCGGCTTGGTTGACAACCTCCTCGGAGTCGTCCGCCTCCATCTTCGCCTGTTCTGCATCCTCCAACTCGCGCCTCGTCTGTCGGAGTTGGCTCCCCTTCTTCCATCTCGATGGGAGTCCGGCGGCGTATCCCAACAGGATCCCCACACCCAGGGTGAGGATCAGAATGAGCGCCAGCGACGCTTCCCATTCCCAGCCCAGAAAAGAAACCGTGATGGCACCGGAGTTCTGGATGGCGAAGATCGCGGTAATTGCTGCCAAAGCAATGGCGACGATCAGAAGTACAGGCACATCGAACCCCCCTTCGATCTCGACGTGGGTGCAACGCTCAGTGCTGGAAACTCAAATCCTAGCAAAGGACGAACGGCTCAGGCTATCCGATTTGCGCAACGGATCTCGATTGCGCACTTTGGCTCCAGTTGTCGCTGAGGTAGATGGAGGAAGCGGTTGCTGACGAAGGCACGGTTCCTGCAAAGCAAAGACACATAGGAGGTGTCGTCATGAAAAGGATCCTCTGTACCGTTCTAGCGATGCTGCTACCAGCCGCGGCGAGTCCGGCAACAAACATCACGATCCCCTTCGGAACCACGGTGTTTTGCGAGCTGGAACAGCGTGTCACCAGCAGGCAGAAGGATCCCGACGGGGTGCAGTCCGGAGACATCGTCCAGGCCCATATCTGGAAGGATGTCTGGGTCGACGGTCACCGGGTGATCGTGGCAGGCACGCCCGTTTACGCCAAGGTCGCGAGGATGAAGAAGGCGCGGCTGGCGGGGCAGAAGGGCGTGCTCGAGCTCGAGGTGCTCAATGTCCAGGCCGTCGATAGAAAGGACGTGGCTCTGGGTGGTGGCTACGACAAGTCCGGCAGGGGCAGAATGGGAGTGACCATCGGATTGGCAGTCGCGCTGGCGTGGCCGTTCGTCTTCATCAAGGGCAAGAACGCCTTTCTGGAACCGGGGACGATCTTCGATGCCGTCGTCCGCGCGGCGACCGAGGTGGAAGTTGTGGCAAGCTCAGAACTCGAGGAGGCCGAGGCTGTGCCTGCACTCGAGGTGGTGATTCCCTACGACGAGATCGACCTGACCAGGAAGATCAAGGAGTTGCCCCTGATTCTCCAGATCCCCGAGGGTGCTCTCGACAAGGCTTCCGTGGTCACCGTCAATGGGCAAGCGATCAACCCCATCCGGGTCACCCTCCTTGGAGATGCCGAGGAGGGAAGCTACCGCGCCGCCGTGGATTTCAAACTGCTCTCCAAACACTTCAAGAGAGGAATGAATCGCTTCGAGATCGAGGTGGGGGAGCTTCGGAGCGAGGTCGTACTGGAGATCGAGTTCTAGAGGTCCTCAGCCAGCTGGGGGATGTAGACTAGCGTCCCGTGTTTCCGCTGCGCGACGAGAATCCCACCGAGCTGATGCCGGTGGTCACGGTCGTGATCATCGCCATCAACGTGCTGGTCTGGGTGCTCGTGCAGCAGGCGGGCGCCGGTGAGGGCTTTCTCTCCACTCTGTGTACGTTCGGCGCGATCCCCGCGGACATCACCGGTGGGCTCACCACCGGTTCGGTGATCAAACTGGCCCCGGAAGTCGCCTGCACGGTGGGCGGTCTCGGCTGGGTGACAATTCTGACCTCGATGTTCATGCACGGCTCCTGGATGCATCTGATCGGCAACATGTGGTTCATGTGGGTCTTTGGCAACAACATCGAGGACTCCATGGGGCACCTGCGCTTTATCGTCTTCTTTCTGCTCTGTGGTGTTCTCGCTTCGGTGGCACACATCCTCTCGGATCCGAGTAGCGCCGTGCCCACCGTCGGGGCATCAGGGGCAATCAGCGGTGTCATGGGGGCCTACCTGATTCTCTATCCCAAGGTACGGGTGCACACCCTGTTCTTCTTCTTTATCTATATCCGGGTATTCCTGCTCCCAGCTTGGGTGCTGCTGGTGGAGTGGATCGTGATTCAGGTCGTCTCTGGGGTCGGCACCTTCGGTGCAAAAGGGGGAGGGGTGGCCTTCTGGGCTCACATCGGAGGCTTCGTTGCGGGCTTGCTTCTGATCAAGCTCTTTCAGCGCCCACAATTGGTGACTGCCAAGCGCCAGCATGTCCGCCTGCCCCGGGATGAGCGCTTACGGCTGCGCTGGTAGCGCTGCAGTAGACTTGGGCTCTGGGAGGGCGGAATCGTGGAGTTTTACTACAAAGACACGGATCGTGACGTTCTCATCCTGTCGGCGGATGGGGGTCTGAACAGTCACAATGCCGAGCAGTTCGTCAGCGAGCTGGCGACTCTGGTGGAAGCCGGCGCCAACAAGCTCATCGTCGATTGCACCAAGCTGAGCTACATCTCCAGTTTCGGGGTCGGAATTCTCATCCGCCTGCACAAGAGGCTGGCGGAGAAGGGTGGCGAGGTCAAGCTCGCCGTAGTCGACAGCCCTATCGTGCGCGTCCTGCGACTGATGCGTTTGGACACGGTATTCGAGATCTACCCCGATGTGGCAACGGCGCGAGCAACCTTCACGAACGGATCTCGGTAACTCGATGCGTCGGTCTACTGCCGCAATCAGCGGCTTGGCAGGGCTGCTGCTGGTTCTTGTTCTGGCGGCGAGTGCGCGGCTCGCAGCGTCGCCGGTCGAGGAGCCCGTCGAGCCCATTCTGATCCTCGTCTCCCTCGATGGTTTCCGCTGGGACTATCTGGATCTGGTGGACACTCCCAATCTGCAGCAGCTCGCGGCCAGAGGTGTGAGGGCAGAGGGACTGATCCCGGTCTATCCCAGCAAGACCTTCCCCAGCCACTACAGCATCGTCACGGGTCTGCACCCCGGTCACCACGGGATCATCTCCAACAATATGTACGACTCGGAGATCGATGCCGAGTTCCATCTCCACGACCGCGACGCTGTGGAAGATCCGCGGTGGTGGGGCGGTGAGCCGATCTGGGTCACAGCGGAGAAGCAAGGGATTGTCGCTGCGACGCTCTTCTGGCCCGGCTCGGAGGCGGAGATCGCCGGTATCCGACCCTCCTACTGGCAGCCCTATGACGAGAGCCTGGCCTTCGAGTCGAGGGTCGAGCGAGTCCTGAAGTGGCTGGACCTTCCCGACGATGACCGGCCGCGAATGATCGCCCTCTATTTCGAGCACCCTAATGATGTGAGCCATCGGTACGGGCCCGAGGCACCCGAGACTTTTGCCAGCATTCGTGGGGTGGACGCCAGGATCGGTGACCTGGTGGCCGGGATCGAAGAACGCGGATTCTCGAACCGGGTGAATCTGGTCATTGTGTCCGATCACGGCATGGCCGAGGTGGGGCCCGACCGGGTCGTCTACCTGGAGGACTATGTGGAGCTCGAGGAGGGGGAGGCTTTCGAGCTTGGCGCCATCCTGCAGATTTATCCGCACGAGGGACGAGAAGATCTGATCTACAAGGCCCTACACGGGGCCAGCCCGCATTTGGCGATCTATCGCCGTGAAGAGATCCCGGAGCACTACCACCTACGCGACCATCCACGAACCCCACCGATTCTGGGAGTGCCCGACGTCGGTTGGGAAGTGGCGACCCGCAGCGTCATGCAGAAGTACCGAGGCTCGATGCTGAAGGGCGATCACGGTCAGGATCCCGGCGATCCGCGGATGCACGGCTTGTTCGTGGCCAGCGGTCCGGCGATTCGATCGGGCGTCGTCATCGAGCGTTTCGAGGCCGTTGAAATCTATAACCTGTTGACGGCGATTCTGGGCCTGCAACCGGCCCCCAACGATGGCGATTCGCGGCATCTGGACGAAATCTTGCTGACAGCTCATTCCCCTGGCGGACATCTCAACCCCGAATAACGACAACTCATTCCCTCTGCGGACAAGTCCATGTCGTGGCAGTGCGGTTCATGGAGAGTCGTCGGCTGGAGTAGACTGAACGTAGATGACGAGAAAGCCCGGCAGATGGTTGCGTTGGATCGCCATCGTCGTAGTGGCAGTGCTTCTCGGCCTGGGGCTCCTGATCCTTGCGGTCTATTGGCGGCTGTCGCGCGGTGCGGTGTCGCTCGACTGGTTCGAAGTGCGGATCGAAGAGGTGCTCAACGCCGAGCTGGCACCCCTATCGATCGATGTCGGAGGAGGATCGTTCCGGTGGTCGGGTCTCGAACGGCCGGTATCGATTCGTTTTGCCGAGGTTCGGCTCTACGACGGGGAGAAATCGGAGCTGGCGAGCCTGACGGGACTCTCCGTCGATCTGTCTCCAAGAGAGCTGCTTCACCGCCAAGTCGTGCCGATTGGCTTGGATGTCGAAGAGCTACGCATAGAGGTGACCCGGAAGCGGGACGGCTCGTGGGAGGTCAACTTTGGTGACCGACAAGCGGCCAGCGGTGGAGCCTCCTCGAGCCTGCTCGACTCTCTTCTCGAACCTCCACAGCCGGATCGTCCGCTTGGACAGTTGACCAACGTCGGGATCCATCAGGCTGATTTGCGGGTCGATGACCGCAAGCTCGGAATCAGCTGGGCAGCGAGGGAAATTGATCTGAAGATCGAAAGGGCTACGGCCGGCCTCCAAGCCAGGATTGCTCTCGAACCGACCATCGAGAGGCCGTTGGGTCGTGTCACGGGCGAGGTGACGTATTCGTACAGAGAGAGCGGTCTTGACGCGCGAATCGAGTTTGATGCCTTGAAGGTAGCGACGCTAGCGTCATTGCATCCGGACCTCGAAGTATTGCGGGTACTGGAACCTGCGGTAAAAGGCTGGATCGAGGCGGACTTTGCCCAAGGTCTCGAGCCGACAAGCCTGCAATTCGACGTAACCAGCGATCCCCTTGGTCTCACCGGGACTGTCGATTTCTCAGCCGGCCTTCGTTCACCTTCGGGAACGGTGACGGTGGCAAGACTCGAGCCCTGGCGCTTCGCCACCGCGACAGAGAAGCTGGCCACGCTGGGCAATCTCCGTCTGTCACTCGACGGCACACTCGACGTCGTCTTCGCCGACGGCACCTTGAAGAGTGCCAAAGCAGACCTGAAGAGCGAGCCGGGGCAGTTGATCTTGCCCGGGGTCTACGATCAACCACTCGAATTGGGTCCGACGACTCTCAAGGCAACACTGGGAGACGGGCTGGAGTCGGTGCGGTTGGACGAGCTCCGGACGACTCTTGGTGACTCGACCCTAGGATTCGATTTGACCGCCGAAAAAATCGCGGGGGGATACCGGGGGCGACTGCACGGGACAGTGGACTCGCTAGAACTGGGGCGCCTTTCTACCTACTGGCCGCCAGATGCCGCGTCAGCAGCACGCACCTGGGTGGTTGCCAACATTCCGCACGGTGTGGTCAGCAACCTCGAGCTCGTTCTCACAGCGCAACTCGACTCGCAGGACGACCCGCAGAAGTTTCGGGTGCAAGACCTCGACGTCGCGTTCGATATCCACGATCTGAGCGTCCTTGCCCTGGCACCTCAGCCGCCGATCACTGGGATCGAGGGACGTGCGAGCCTCTCCACGAAGAACCTGACTTTCGACCTCCAGAAAGGGCAGCTTGGTGAGATCGAGATCGGTGATTCCACCGTCACCATCGGTGATTTCGACGCCGAACAGGTCAATCTGGCGATCCAGCTGGAGTGCAGCACGGACGTTGCAGTGGCGATCGAGTTGATCAGCACCGAGCCGCTATCGCTGATTGATGAAGC
>Ga0255055_10002452_pt1 | contig 13092 bp, 10 predicted proteins | sample JV7_2_27_MG_FD_188633 | JGI IMG/M metagenome (GOLD analysis project Ga0255055, IMG submission 188633) | Seawater microbial communities from Jervis Inlet, British Columbia, Canada - JV7_2_27 | ecosystem: Environmental > Aquatic > Marine > Inlet | place: Canada: British Columbia | collected...
GGTTCTCCATTCCTTTTCGAGATGTCGCAACTGTTGTCACAACAGGAATTCCAAGTTCCTTTTCCAAAGCTTCTTTATCAACTTTTATTTCAAGTTTCTCGGCTTCATCCATCATGTTCAAATCAAGAATAACTGGAAGCTCTGCTTCGAGTAGTTGGAATGTTAAAGGTAACATCCTTTCCAAGTTCTTGGCGTCAACGAGCTGGATTATAACATCTGGTTTTTCATTAAGAAGAATTGATCGGGCAACCCTTTCATCCTCCGTGATTGGGAGAAGGGCATATGTGCCGGGGGTGTCCACAACTTCAATTTCGCTATTTCCTATCTTTCCCTTACCTCTGGAAACATCAACAGTAGTTCCCGGATAATTGGAAACGGTAGCGTAAGAACCCGTCAAGTTATTGAAAATCACACTTTTACCTGTGTTCGGATTTCCAACCAAAGCAATTTTCTTTAAACCACCAAACGTCTCCTTTGTGGTTGAGTGGCAACCGTCAGCAATACGAAGTCTTCCCAAAATATCAAAATTAATCACTCTATTTCTCCCCCGATCATATTGGAAGATTTCACATGAACATGAATTGCCAGTTTTCGCTCTATTGCATGATGTTTTCCGTTAACGAGAATACTGAGAGGTGTAGTCAGGGACTCGTTTCTCTCAACTTTGACATTTGATTCAGGGAGGAGGTCTAACCTGCCCAAAATCTTCAGTGTGTCTGGTTTCTCGTTTGCAATTCTTACTATAACGCCTCCTTCCCCTGAATTCAGGTCTGTTAAAGGTTTTGTCTCTATTTCAACGAGTTTTCCTTTCTTTGTGGGTATTGGATTTCCATGAGGACATGTTTTCGGGTTTCCCAAAGCGTTTTCTAATGGATTAAGGATTTTGGGTGATAAAGCATGTTCTAGCTTGCAGGCTGCGTTGTGGACTTCACTCCAATCAAGCAGTAAAAAATCTGTTAACAGTCGTTCTGCGAGGCGATGTCTTCTCAAAACGTTTATTGCTATACTTCGTCCTTTTTCTGTTAGCTTAACTCCCCTGTATGGTTCGTGTATTACTAAGCCTCGTTTTTCTAGGTTTTCAATTGTGTTTGTAACTGAACCGGGAACCACCTTTAATTTTTTTACAAGCTCCATGGTCTTGGCGGAACCGGTTCTTTCTCAAGACGATAAATTGCTTCAAGGTATTCTTCAGCTTTGTCTGAGATTTTTTCTTCTCTATTTCCCATTTCTTTTCGCCTGAAATTACGAACACTCGTATTTATATATAACACAGTTATAATTAAACTTTAACCTAATATTCGTTCATAACAGAGAGTAACGTTGATCTTTCTATTCTGCCGGGAAAATCAACCCGCCTTATGATGTGCTAAACGCGACTTTACTAAACAGTAACTTCAAAATCACTCGTAATCTTGTTACGCATAATTTTTCACAGACGTATTTAGCTTCTGAAGTATTCTAGATTAGGAAATCTAAAAGAAATCCAATGATGAACGCAATAACTCCAAAAGCAGTCATTCTTAATCCTTTAATCCACGGATTCTTTTTTCCTATTCTACCCAAATAGACTCCGGCACCAAATAGAATGCTCAAGGCCAAGGCAACAGATAACCAAGAAGCAATGTTTATCTCCAAAATCTGCAAAGCTACTAGAACAAAAGGTAATATTGTAACCGTGCATGAAAAAATTGGCGTTAAGAAATTAATCACCATTGCCAGCATTGTGATGGATTTAGATGTTTTGCCAATAACTGTATCGTTCAAATCGGTGAGCATCGCCATTTCTAATCTAGAGATTTTTCTTTCCTGCTCAAGACTTTCCGCTTCGTAGACGCTAACTCCAGTTGAAATACCGAGGGCAAGACTGCTAGTCACCATGGTAATCATAACAATTCTGATACTGGCATCAACGGCAAAAGCGGCCCCAACAATTATACCAAGTAGCATGAAAGTTGAATCAAATAATGTGTTGATAAAGAATCTACGAATGATAGAACCAGCTTCTTCTGTTTTAATAATTTCAAATAAATTCGTCACACTCTACACCTTTTCGACATTAAACAAAACTTGGACATTTATATGAATTTGTGGGCACAATTAGAGCTGTTTGCACGTTAATTTCGGAATTTACGTTCTGTCGGGAGAAAGTCAACCCGCCTTATATTTAGTTAAACATGACTTTTCTAAACAGTAGGATCATACAATAATCCGACCGTTTAGTTTGAATGCCATTTCTTGTTATGGCAAATCTTGGAATTGTATGAAAAAGGCGTTTTCAGATCAACGTAGCACTATTCAAGACGTCGAATTATGTGTTACCCAAATAGATAGTTCGGATATTATTTAAGGTAAGGGGATTTAAACTCTTCGTAAACAACAAAAACCACAATTTCTGCACCTAATAAAACTAAAAAGAGGGCGAGCACGTTTTTCATAACCGCTTTATATCTAACTAAAAACAAACTCGCACGTATGCACCGGTCAAATCTAAAACTGCATATAACTCATCAGTTACCATTTAAGTAGACTTCTGGGATAGATTTGCCACTCCACATCCATAAGAAAGGGATTAGAACCCTGGGAATCTCAGAGAGCTTCGTCAAAGGCACGAATAAATATTCAACATTAAGCGGAGTAGTAATGCGAGCCGACATGATAATAGACGGATTCACCCACTCTAAAGTAACGGTTGGAGGGATGGATGCTACCGATAAAATCATTGAAATGTACGACTTTTTAGATAGAGAAGACATTAACGTAATACTATTAAATGGATGTGTCATCAGCTGGTATAATGTTATTAACCTCAACCAATTAGCTGATACCACTAAGTTGCCTCTAATTTGTGTAACTTACAACGAGTCTAAGGGTCTCGAAGCATACTTCAAGAAGAACTTTCCTCAGGACTGGAGGAAGAGAATAGAAATACACCACCAGAATGGCTCTAGAACACCATTAACCCTCAAAACAGGTCACATTGTCTACACGCGATTTCTAAACGTAAATGAAGAAGAAACATTGAGGCTATTAAATAAATTAACTCTTCATGGAGCAGTTCCAGAACCCCTGAGGATTGCTAGACTCCTTGCGAGATCCTTAATGAGGAGCAGAGTGGTTATATCCAAATAATTTATACTCACAATGACTTGTGGAAGCACATGCATTTACCGTTTTATTTCGGTGGCTCCAAACTGAAAACCAAAAGTTTTCTCGAACAGTTTTTGATTGATTAAAGTCTTAACATTCTTCAAACCATCAAACCCCGCATGGTCTTTTCTTCTTTAATCAAATCTCATATCTATTTTCCTATTCTTTTGCATATGTAAACGCACATTCACATTTTATGGTTTTTCCAGTCTCACAGAGCAAATAAAAACAGCTTTTTTGCGATTGAGAAAGCCAAAAAAATGATAGGGCTGTTCGTAACCCGCCTTATGATTTTGTAGACATGAACTTACTAAACAGTAAGTTATTCTCTCACATTGTGACGGTTCTAAAATCCCCCTTGTTAATTGTTAATTTTAGTATTAATATCCAAATCATCTTTAACCATAGTTAGTTTTAACTTTTGGTTCTGCATTCTCGGGAACGCATTATGCTGTTTTCTCCTTTGCGATCTTCTCTTCAAAGTAAATGAGGGAAAATATGTTAAATCAAAAAGATTGATTCTACTTCTCACTGTTGCTACTGGAATTACTGGTGTAACATCAATATACCTAACTACCTTGTTAAATGTAATTCCAATGATGCCCATAATGTATTTTGCCATAATTGTAGTGGCGATTCTTAATGGAGCTCTAGCTGGGTATTTGACGGTGATAATCTGGAACAGGTATCTTTCTCATCGTTTTCTTTGATGAAAAGCAGTTCAGACGGTTCTTGTTAATAGGAAAAAAGAATAAAAAAAGAGGGAAAGGTTAGAGTTATTCTGTTTTTGTTTGAAAAGGCTTTTCTCTTGTTTGATGTAATACAGATGAACTGATAATTCATAATTTTTATAGCGTATTAAGACACAACATAATTTAGGGAAGAAGAATACATAAAAAACTGGCTGTTTCAGGCTTTATCATTCTTATTCTGGGCATTTTTTTAATAGGTTTTTTTAAGGAAAGTTTAACTCAAATAGAAAGTTTATTGTTATTCCTCATTGGGCATGCGTTAGGTGTTATTGGGTTGGTTTTGGTTGTAATTGTTTTGGTTAAACTCTTTTCAGAAGGATTGTAAGTGAATAGAACAAAACTGAAAAAATCAGAGGTCAGAAAAAAGACAGCAGTTAAATTTTGACCCCCAACCCACATGCAAAATCAAAGGTAATATAGTCCGAGTGTACCCATCCTATGTTTTATTGCGTTACAACCGCAATTAGCGGATATTTTATCAAAAAACGACATACTGAGAAGAATAAAATAACATTTTTCTGAAGAGTGATGCAAGAAAAAACAACGAAAAACGTATATTAAACCGAAATAAAGAATAATAAACAGTTATTAACTGAAATAAACCTTTTTAAACGTTATTTTACGAAATTAAACGGAAAAACGCTTTTATTTGGCAATTGGCATTGTTTTTTCAGTGAAAAAACGAGTTGAAACCAACCTTGAACAAAAAAATAATACTCGCAACATTAGTTGTTACGGCTCTGATGGTAGCTTCAATGCAGATGGCTGTATTTGCTGTTGGAAACGGTGTAACTCCTCTTGGATTAGAAATTGCAGGAAAAGCCGATGAAATTGTTACTGGTCTTCAGACAGATATAGAAGACTTCATCACAGAACAACAGGTGATAATGGCTGAAACCCAAGAAGACCGATTAGCTATTATAGAAGAAAAAAAGGTCGAATTAATAACTGCGATAGAAGAGGAAAAAACAACAAGACAAGAACTAATTGCACAACTTAAAGCAGGCGAAATAACCGAAGAAGACTTTGCAGCAGAAATGAAAAGCCTAACCACAAACATCGCTAACTCAGCGAAATCAATGGGCGAACTTGGAGAATTATTTGGAGGCTTGGGTCAAGACTTAGCAGAACAACTGAAAGCACGTGCACAAACCATATCTGATGATATTGCCCAAGCAGAAAACGAGATCGCAGATGAAGGAATAGCAATAGCTGAAGAAATGAGCGGATTAAACCTCCCAATCCCTGACAACCTCCCAGGAAAACCAGACGAAATTCCACCAATAGACTTGCCTGAAATCCTAGATGAAGTTCCGCCTACAGAATTACCTGACCAAACACCAAACGAAGTACCTCCAACTGATTTACCAGAAGAAACCCCTGACGAGATTCCGCCAACTGACCTGCCCGACAACGTCCCTGAAGTTCCTCCAACAGAACTGCCCCCAGAAGTTCCCGAAGTTCCTCCAGTCCCAACATATTGAATCCTTTACCCTCCTATTTGGGATTTGGAGGAATCTCCGGGCATTTCTCCATTTTTTTATATAAAAAAAGAGTGATTTGCTGGATGAAGAAAATGAAAGAGATTGAAGATCTTAAAGATATAAAAAAACTTCTTTCCAAGAAGAAATATTCTTCTGAAGTCATTGAAGAGATTTTGATATGGTACAATCACAGTGAAAAGAAAGGTGTAGCAAGTTACTAAGAACTTTGAAAAGGTGAACTTTGAAGAAATGAATTATTCTGAATCATTATCTGTGCTTCAATTTTCTTAAATAATCCAAAAGTTATGGTAGAATTAAAAATGTTACGACAAAAAATTTTTGGATTATGTTTACTGGCTTTGTTCAGTTCAAGTTTGTTTATTCAGTTTGGGATATGTCAAGAGGGGTTGGAAGAGAGTACTACATATCAAATATCTATTGATGGAGCTGGTTCAGCCACTTGGATAATTGAACGAAGATTTATTTTGAGTTCTGAAGAGGAAGTAACCATTTTTGAAAGTTATATTATAGAATTTGAAAGTCAAAAGGTTGAGTATTTGGAAGAGTTCTCCAACGAGACTGAAATTTTGGTTGATCGTGGTAGCCTTATCACTGGAAGGAGTATGAGAGCGGAAAACTTTGATGTAACAATTGGATTGCTGGAAACTGCCACAGCATCTTATGGAGTTATTAAATTTCAGTATGATTGGATTGGTTTTGCTAAGATCGAAGAGGAAAGGATAGCTGTTGGAGATGTTTTTGAGGGTGGATTCTATCTGTACAAAGATGATACGTTAATTGTTGAATATCCTCAAGAATTTAGTATTCAAGCTGTCTCGCCTTTGCCAGATGAGGAGAGGGAGAGTGAACAGGCTTTATTGTGGTATGGAAGACGAAATTTTGGGGGTGGCGAACCAATAATAATTCTTATAACTGCAAACATTGAAAGTGAAAATAACCTTCAGAACAGTATGCTTCTAATTTTTGCGGTCATTTTAATTGTTCTATTAATTTTCATTATGCTCTGGGTTTTCAGGAGACGAAATGGCAAGAAAAAACTTGTTAATGGTTCTTTGAAGAAAGAAAAATTTGAAATCAAATCTGACGAAGACAAAGTTGTGGAATTACTCCATAATATAGGTGGACAAATATATCAATCCATGATAACTAAACGGCTAGAATTCTCTAAAGCAAAAACTAGCATTCTTTTGAAAGGTATGGAAAAGAAGGGGTTGGTAAAACGTAAAAAGATGGGCAGAGAAGTCATAGTGACTCTTCTCTGAAAAAGTGTACAAAGAGGAAATTTATAGACGAATTTGAAAAGAAGATTATCTATATTTTTAACTATATAATAAAGAAAAAAGATGGGCGTTTGTGTGAAACTTAGATCGTATAGTATTCCATGTTTTTTTGCCCAATAGTTATCGCTATAGTACCAATTCCCGAACATTACTGCATTGTCGTAGATAGGTACCTTATCATGTTATAACTGTCTGAGTCATATTGTTCCCCAAAGGCTGGATGCATTTCTGCAATTCCATTACTATCACCAAACTCATGCATTAAAACATAAAGGTTTTTAGAAAAGATTATGTATCGTCTACATGAACAGAGTTTGACCTTTTACTCAACCCCCTCAGTTCTTTATCTAAAAAAAGAACCAAAAGAAGATCTGTTTCTGAAATAAGATTAAAATACCTCTTTAGTAAACTTGTTATTATCAGAGGGATATTTAATCATGAAAAGTAAAGTAGGTGTTAATGTTGTTTTGTTGTCGCTTCTTTTGGTCATTAGTTCCTTGACTATAGTAATCACCCCTGTTGGTGCTAGTAAGGCAGAGGTTGAAGTGATCATAGGCTTCACTAATAAAAGTCAAGTTAGCCAAGCTGTTCTTAATTCTGGAGGAAGGGTCAACCAAATTTACTCAATCATACCTGCTATGTTCGCAAATATCCCTGAGAATGCTCTAGAAGCATTGCAACGGAACCCCAATGTGAAGTATATTGAACCCAACTCTGAATTTTTTGCTTTAGAAGAAACCATTCCTTGGGGAATTGACAGAGTTTTTGGGGATGAAGTGTATTCTTTTCCAACTTGGAGTAGTTCTATCGGGTCAGGTGTAACTGTAGCAGTCCTTGATACAGGCATAGACAAAAACCACGATGACCTTAACGTCCTCGACGGCACTAATACCATTGATAGTACTGATTGGTGGGTTGATGGGTATGGACATGGGACTCATGTGGCAGGAACCATTGCCGCCCTAGACAATGGGTTGGGTGTTGTTGGAGTCGCCCCAGATGTTGCTCTCTATGCTGTAAAAGTTTTAGATAATTCTGGAAGCGGCAATGTTGGAACTATTTTAGCTGGAATTGAGTGGGCTGTTTATGGACCTGACGGCGTGGATGGCACAGAAGACGATTCTAAGATAATCTCTATGAGCTTAGGTGGTGGTTATTCCGCTTCACTAGAAGCTGCGTGTAGTTCTGCTTTCTTATCTGGAAGTCTTTTAGTGGCCTCTGCAGGAAACAGTGGGAATCCTCCTGGTCGAGGCGACAATGTGGGCTATCCAGCGGGGTACAATTCGGTGATAGCAGTTGCTGCAACTGACCAGAATGACAAAAGGGCTCGTTTTTCAAGCACAGGAACAGCCGTTGAACTTGCAGCACCTGGAGTAGACATTCTTTCAACTTACCCAGGAGGGTATGCGATTGGTTCAGGAACATCAATGGCTTGTCCACATGTATCTGGTGTTGCAGCTTTAGTTTGGGCCGCTGATCCAACATTAACCAACGTAGAAGTTAGGGGAATATTACAAACAACTGCTCAAGATTTAGGATTATCTGCAGAACATCAAGGTTATGGTTTAGCACGCGCCGATGCTGCTGTAGACATGGCTATATCAACTGAACCTCCAACTCCTGTGTATTATGATTTGACGATAGCCCTAACTGGTTCTGGATCCACTGATCCAATTGCCGGAACTTACAGCTATGAAGAAGGGAGTCAAGTTTCTGTAACTGCCACCCCAGCTTCTGGTTGGATTTTTGATCATTGGCAGCTGGATGGCGTTGATGTTGGAACTGAAAATTCTTACACTGTAACAATGGATGCTGATCATTCGCTAACTGCAGTTTTCACCGAAGAAACGCAGCCTGTTTCCTACACCCTCACTATGGATCAGCCTACAGGTTTAGGTGCAGTTTCCCCAGAAGTTGGTACACATACATATAGTGAAGGTGAGGTAGTAACTGTCTCCGCTACAGCGGATGTTGGTTATGAGTTTGATCATTGGATAGGTGATGTTGCTGACACATATAGTGCTACGACTACAGTCACGATGGACGGTCACAAGATTGTGCAGGCTGTTTTCACCGAGATAACGTTACCGCCTGCTGGGACGGTAAGTGTTGAATCAATAACTTATGCTACGACAGGCGGAAGGAATCAAGATAGACATCTCCTTGTTACAGTCACTCTAAAGGATGATGCCGGTGTAGTGGTTTCTGGTGCATCTGTCTCAATAGATCTTTATTTAGGTAGTACGATTTTTGATTCTGCTACTGGCACATCTGGCGATAATGGAACCGTAACCTTCCAATACAACAACGCACAATCGGGTACCTACACAACAACAGTTACAAACGTTTCCGCAGACGGCTTAACTTGGGATGGCAATACTCCAACTAACAGCTTTAATAAATAAACCAATCCTTTTTCCCTTTTTTATTTAATCAAGCCCTTTTAAAACGGTCTTTCCCAAATACCGTTTCTTTGATTTTCGACAACGAATTTTCATTAACGAGCACACCACGAATCCCTACAATCTTGTAATCTATAAAGTAAGTCACGAAACGAACATCTATAATATAGACAGAGGAAAATGAAAGCAAAGAAAACATAAAATTAAAAGTTCTTAAATATTCTAGATAACTGAAAAATAATAGAATATTTTTAATGAGAATTCGTGAATCATGGTGAGCATATTACTTTAATTCTGTCTTTGCCGTTAAGCTGTCTACCATCATATAGATTCCCTGATAATGTGAGTTCAACTTCGTCACCATTACCTAAAATTTCTTGGACAGAACTTCCACTAAATTTCACCATTAAGTCAGCGATGCCATTCTCGTTGTAGTCACTAATTTCTGTTGGTTTTAATTCAGCCTCAATTAAGCCGTTTAGTTGCAAACTTGCTACATCTATCATACTAACGTCGTAATCATATCCAACGGGTAACTCTATGTATGCAGTTATCCAGCGAATCTTTGCATCTAGAAGTAATGTATCTGGGTCACAATCTACAGCTGTCGTTGTCTGTAACATTAACTCAGCTTGAGTAAGATCATTATCCGTAGTAATAATGACTTCAAATTCGCCATCACCATCACAATCCATTTCCAATGTAACTCCTTCTTCGCCCTGAGATAAAGCCTGCCAGTCAACAGAATAATGATGGACCTCATTAGCTGTTATTTGTATCTCAACTGCCCTAAAATCGGTCTGTTCTCCATTCTCGTAAGTAATTATATCAAGACTATAATGTCCTGTATTCGTACCGAAAACCTCGAAACTATAAAAATCAATAGGTGAGAGGATAAGAACTGCTTCATTATCATAGACTGAATCTGGTATCTCCTCAATCATCTCACCATTCACCAAACCAGTAACTCTTCCCGAAGAATCATAGACTCTGATTTCGGCATCGCTTCCTAAACCTGCAAACATAAAATTTGGAATTTGTACTTCAGAAGGAAGTTCTAGAATATACTTAACTGCAATCTTCGAGAGAAGGTGATTCGGTAAATCCCCGTGCCAAATACGCCATATAAAAGACCTATGTGAAGGGACCTCATCTAATGTTACACTTTCTACAGAGACCACACCGTCAGACATGAATAGACCAGTAGGTAATGACAAGGACAATGGATTACCAGCAATTGTTGAGTATTCGACACCTAAACTCTCTCCTGTTCCACCTTGATTCAGAGAATTAATGAAATATGATATGGGTAACATATCCAATACTGCAGGAGCTGGAAGAAATATTGCGAAAAACGCTAACAAGTCACCATGATTTGGAGTTCCAACCATTACAAGTTTTCTCACATCGTATCTATATTCTATTCCATATGGATTACTCCCAAAATCTTGGTTTTCTATATAAGCTCGGGATACCAATCCGCCCATGCTGTGGGCAATAATATCAACTTTGTTTACATCCTCAATATTTTTCATAATTTCAATTTCTGAAGATAAAACCGATGCATAAAACCTAATTTCTAGAAATGTAGGTAAATCGTTCCAGATTGCATAATTACTAATATATACATTACGGAAGTTATCATCTTTTGCCTCTAATTTCCAAAAATAATCCATAATTGGTTGGACATTTCCTATTTCATTGCCTGACAAGTATTCTGCCATTTCTTTCCAAATACTAACTGGGGAAAATGGAACATTTCCTTGAAAACCGTGAACTAGAAGAACTGGCATTTTCTTGTTAACTTGTTCGACGTTTATTTCTTGGCTTATACTATCCATTGCCCCGTTGTTGTCAGTTACAGTTAATGATACTTCGTAATTGCCCGATGAAGAAAAGGAGTGTTGCACTGTAACACCGCTTGCCATTGTGTTATCGCCAAAGTTCCACAAGTAGGAGACAATTTCTCCTTCTGAAACTGAAGCATCGAATTCTATTTCCTCATCCACAATGGGATCAGTGGGAGAAAACTCGAAACTAGCAACAGGACCCACTGAATACGGTTCCATTAAGGGATAATTATCTTGATTATTTACATCAATGAAATAAGGTGTATCACCTAAACCATCACTGTTTGAATCTACCCCTTCATAATCACTCCAATAATTACCACCAGATGGATACCCATCATCCCAAATATTTGCATCATAAGGGTATTGAATGTACACTTGTTGACTATTATAAACAAAGTTGTTATGGAAAAATTGATTATCAAAAGTTCTAGGAAAGACGCCATTATCATTATTTGTTATATTATTTCCAGAAACAATATTGTCAATACATCCTGAATAAAAATGGATACCATACACGTTTTCTGCTATGTTGTTCTCAAGAATCGAATTGTAATTAGAAGAAGATAGAAAGAGTCCATCATAGCCACTTTTTGTTATATTATTTCGAGATATAGTGTTATTATTACATGAATAAGATAGATAGATTCCTTCATAGTTGTTGGTGATGTAGTTTTCCTTAATGGTGTTGTTAGTAGCTGATTCATACAGCTGGATGCCTCTCTCACTGTTTGATTTTATGTTGTTTCCCGAAATTGTGTTGTTTTCTGACAATCGTAGAAATATTCCCCTGTTGTTGTTTGTCACGTTGTTCTTAGCAATAGTATTGCTCTCTGAAGAAACTAAAAAGATACCGAAAAGGTTGTTTGTTATGTTGTTCCCTGAAAAAGTATTATTATTAGAAGAATCAAGACGGATACTCATTTCAAAATTGGTGATATTCGTATTTTTGATTGTAATGTTGTTTAAACCATTCAAATAAAAACCATTTCCACTTCCGCTTCCCTGAAGTGAATATCCATTTCCGTCAATAACAATATCGTTTCTTTCTACGATAATACCTGAGTCATAAATGCTATTTGTGAATTTGTAGAGCTCTTCATCTCGTTGTATTGGTGCTGTTGAAGGATCAACAGAGCCATCTGGTCTGATGTAAATAGTTGCGGGAGTTTGGGCTTGGGTTAATTGGATGGAAAATATTGGATTTAGCATGCTAGTTAATAGTAAAATCAGGGCAACACCAAAAAAGCACTCATTGATTTTCATTAGTTTTCAGTCCCCCCGATGATAGATAACATGAGATTTTTAACAAATTAAATGTTTGGGGAGGAATTTTTATCAGCTGGAGATCCGAAGTTTCCATATTTTTATTATTGTAGAATGAATGGAACATTTGCCATTCTCGGAGACCAATCCTAGCGCATTTCTTAAATATTTAGCCAAAAGCAAGCAGTTCCCAAACTTTCGGGAGAAGCCTTGATTTCAATCGACTTTTCCATTCTACCCAAAATAATATCACCTTACTATCAATCCTAATTGTATCTTTTTAGCATTTAACAGTTGGTCCAAGTTTTCACTCCTTAACTAAACAACAGATGTTACAAGAGTACGTCCTTTTCGTTTGGGTTTGGGTTTAAAATTAAACCCCAAACCTAAAAACCCAACACATATGCAGAATCTTTGCGGTGTCAATGTTTCTTCATTAATTTCTCAAATTCTTCGGGGTGAGCTTGCCAATATTCTCGTATACATTTTCCCATAATTTCATCGTATAATTTTTCAGTATTTTCAAAGCTTTTCCCTGAAAATATGCCGTCTATTTTCCGCGTAAGTTTTAACCACTTGCTTTTACCTCTTGTAACTGTTTATCTAGTGACTCCATTAACCGTTTATGTTCCTCTGGATGTTCTCTGTAATATTGTCCTATGAATTCGGACATTTTAGCGTCCATCCACTCTTCCATCTTTTTATAAGTTGCCTCTGTGAATACACCGTCAGGAAATTCTTCTTTCAATAATCCTTCTACACGCTCCCACCATGCGAAGTCATCAAAATCTGAATCGTCCTCGTTTCGGTTGTGCGTCCATTCTGAGTCTATAATAACTTCTTGAAAGGCTAAGTTATCCATTTCAGTTAAGAACCATATAATGCGATTG
>Ga0255055_10002453_pt1 | contig 13091 bp, 12 predicted proteins | sample JV7_2_27_MG_FD_188633 | JGI IMG/M metagenome (GOLD analysis project Ga0255055, IMG submission 188633) | Seawater microbial communities from Jervis Inlet, British Columbia, Canada - JV7_2_27 | ecosystem: Environmental > Aquatic > Marine > Inlet | place: Canada: British Columbia | collected...
AGGGCAGGCCGAAGAGCAGACCGTCTCGCACTCCCTGCTCCGCGTACTGCAGAAGTTGGCGCAGCACGCGGAGCAGGGAGAAGGCCGCCGGAGGGCCGAGGCGGACTTGGCGCTCCGAGAGCAGGTGCGAGGTCTCATCTCGGACTGGGCACTGAGGGATCCCAATCCCGAAGGCTACCGGCTGACCCTGAGCCGGGTGGCTGAAGCGAAATCGGTATTCGCGGCTTACACGGATACCCGCTACGCACCGGAGCCGCGCAGGATCATCGAGATGGCGCTCGAGGCCGACGTGATGGGCGAAGCGGTCGCCGCTGCTGCTAACGCGCTCGTGGAGCAAGGAGAGCTCAAGTGGCTGCTCCAGACGCTCGAGACTTCGGGTACCGTCGAGGTCCCGCGCGCGATTTGGGATCTGTTGTGCACCCCGGAGATCCTGGAGCCGCTGCTCGAGGCCGAGCGCGTGGATACGGGACTACTCGATCTGATCATCCCCCACGCCACACCGGAGGCTGCCGAGACCCTGTTGGACATGCTGGCGGAATCGGACTCGTCCCGAACACGGCAGATCATTCTGGAACGGCTCTCGACTTTCGGACACGGCATCGGTGATCGAGCCAGTGCGCGGCTCACTGATTCGCGGTGGTACGTGCGGCGCAACATGCTGAAGCTGATCAGCGAGCTGGACGAGATGCCCGAGGACGTCGGGCCGGAGGAGTACATGAAGGACCCCGACGAGCGCGTGAGGCTGGAGGCGCTCAGGATTCTGCTGCAGCAAGAGGAGGCCCGAGAACAGGTGCTGGGGCTGGCCCTTGGTGACTCGGACGATCGCGTCGCGATGACGGGTTTGCGGACCACACTGACCAAGTGCCCCGAGTCGTTGATCCCGCGTATCGCAGCGATCGCCGTGTCCCGCCGGAGCAACGACGTGCGAATGCTCGCAGTTCGCGTGCTGGCCGGCACGGGTCACAAGATCGCCCTCGAGGCGCTCCTGAAGCTGACTGCCGCACGCCGTGGCCTATTCGGTTCCAAGGGCCCTGCGAAGACGCCGGTCTACCTCGCGGTACTCCGGGCGCTGCATAGCTTTGAGGACGATGTACGAGCACAGCGAGCCCTGGAGAAGGCTTCGCGTTCGCGCGATGCGGAGATCGCGGGCGCAGCCGCTGGCCCGAGCGCCAGGGAGCAGTAGTGGTCGATCCGATCCCGTTCCTGAACGCGTTCGCTCATGCGATGTCGGCGACGACGCTGTACCCCGAGGGCCACGCGTCTCGGAAGCGGGCGATCGAGTCGGTGTTCGAGCAGCTCCACGAGCTCCTCGACAAGGCATCACCGCTCCGGTTCTCGTTCTTGGGAGATGAGGTCATCCTCGACGACGTTCCCATTCGAGAGCTGCGTGGTTGGGAGTGGAGCGCGAAACTGTCGGGCATCGGCATCCAGCGGCTGCAGTTCGACACCACGGCCACCCTCGATGCGCTCGAAGACATGTTTGAGATGATCCTGGCGCGGGTGCAGCTGAAGACGATCGATACCTCCGAAGCCCGTCACACCAGGCCGACCGGCATCAAGTACGGCCTCGTGGGCGTCCGGGGCCTCGACCGGGCTGAAGCGGGGAGCAACATCACGACCGCGACGGTCGCCTACAACGTCTCCGTGGAGGCGGACGCGATCCGCTGGATGCACGAGGAGCTCACACGGGGAAAAACGCTTCCCCTCGTCGAGGCCGAGGGCGTTGTGCGCACGCTCGCGGTCGCGATGCACGGAGACCAGCAGATCATGCTCCCGCTTCTGAGGCTGCGTGAGTTCGACGAGTACACGACGACCCATTCGCTCAACGTGTGCGTACTCGTGATGGCGCTCGCTGAGTGGCTCGGTCTCGGTGCTCGGGACGTGAGGGGGTTTGGTATTGCCGGGCTCATGCACGATATCGGCAAAGTCAAGGTCCCGACGGAGATCCTCAACAAACCGGGCAAGCTGACCGTCGAGGAACGCGCCGTCATGAACCGCCACCCGGTGGAGGGCGCCCGCATCATCATTTCGTCCGAGCCGGATCTGGATCTCTCGGCTGTCGTGGCGTACGAGCACCATATCATGCTGAACGGTGGAGGATACCCGTCGCTGCATTACGAACGCGAGTGCCATCACGGCAGCAAGCTCGTCCACGTGTGCGATGTCTATGATGCGTTGCGCACCGACAGACCGTATCGGGATGCGTGGTCCAAGGAGGAAGTCCTCGCCTATCTCCGGGAGCGCGGCGGAGTGGAATTCGACGGCGACATGGTGAACGCGTTCCTTCAGATGATGACAGAGTGGGAACCGGCCGCGGCGTTTGAGGGAGCAGAGCCCGAGGGTGAGGCCTCAGAGGGTGACGAGGTGCGTGAGGCTGACGAGCCCGCGTCAGAAGCCGAACCAGCGACCGAGGACTCCTAGAACACGTCGAGGGCATACTGCGTCGGGCCGATCTCGAAGCATTCGAGGGGCTCGTCCTGTGACGCAGCCAGCAGTCGTCCGCGGAACCCCTTCCGTTCCAGCACCTCTCCGACGGTTGCGAGCGCGAGATCCGGGCGATTGCACCGGTCGCTCAGATGTGCCAACACCACTGTACGCAATCCGGGATGGTAGAGATCGGCAGCGAGGTCGGCTGCCGCCCTGTTCGACAGATGTCCTCTCGGACCCGCGATCCGGTCTTGCAGCACCGGGGGATACGGCCCGGTCCGCAGCAGACCATCGTCGTGGTTGGCTTCGAGGATGAGGCAGGAGAGCTTGTCGAGAAAACTGATGAGCGATGCCGTCGGTCTCCCAATATCGTAGGCGATCCCGATCGAGGCACCGGTCTGCTGCTCGCTGATGACGAGTGCCAGCGGTTGCGCCGCGTCGTGACTGGTCTGGCAGGTCGCCACGTCGAAGGGGCCGACGCGCATAGCCCCGTCTACGGGCAGTGGGACGGTTCTAGCCTTGGTCAGTGGTGTCTTCAGGGCGGCCAACGTGCCGGGCGAGGCGTAGACCTGGCAGTTCGTGCGTTTCGCCACGGTGGCGGCACCCGCCGCGTGATCGTTGTGCTCGTGGGTCAGTAGGAGGGCAGTGACGCCTTGGAGATCGAGTCCGACCGCGTCGGCGCGACCGGAGAGGGTGGGGAATCCGAAGCCAGCATCGACGAGGATCGAGGAGTCGGCACTCGTAATCGCGAGAGCATTGCCGCTGCTCCCGGAGCCCAGTACCGCAATCCTCATCGCGATGCTGCGTAGTCGTACAGGTGCTCGAGGCTCGCCCTGATGCCGTCTGTGATCTCCACTTGTCGCCGAGGCATGACCCGCTCCGCCACCGCCAGGAATCCGTCGCGCGTCATGCGTTTTCCGTCGAATCCCCAGGCCATCGGCGGAACGTATTTCGGTGGCCTGTTTGGCCCAAACACATTCGCTCCGGTTCCCACGACGCTTCCCGTGTCGAGAAAGGTCCCGATGGCGACCTTGGCATGATCACCGAACAGTGTGCCGACGAATGGGCGCTCCGTTTCGATACGATCGGAGCCAACATCCAGCCGTATGGGGCCGTATGTGTTCTTCAAGTTTGATGTCGTCGTTCCCGCGCCGAGGTTGACCCAGCGTCCAATGACCGAATGACCAACGAAGCCGTCATGCGCCTTGTTCGCATAGCCGAGCATGAGAGTCGAGTGGATCTCTCCCCGCACCTTGCACCGTGGGCCGAAGGCGCATTGCACGATGTCTCCACCCAGCACCTCACAACCAGGCCCCACGAAGACTGGGCCAACCAGTCGAGTGCCGCTCCGCACATGCGTGTGTTGCTCGATGACTATGGCCCCGTCTCGCACGTCGAACACCACACCCGGTTCGACGTGTGCTCCGAGGAGCACCACATCGCCCGGGTCACCGATCACGATGGAGGCTTCCGGTAGCTCGTCGCCAGGCTCGTGGGTGAAATCCGCCGTGTCTCCAACCAGCAGGTGCTCGAGTGCCGTGATGACGTCGTACGCACCGTGCAGGAGCATGCCATCGAGGGCGACTTCCCCGAGCTCTGCGGTGGGCGCGGCCGGGTCCCAGCTGTGGCCTTCAGGTACCCACCATCCGACGGTCTCTCCGTCATTGACGAGGCGTGCCGGCTGGTCGGAAGCCTCGGGCGGTGCACCGGACGGAGCAAAGGCCGACATGCCGATCAGCGCCGGACCGTCCAGTGGGGCGGCAGAGACGACGGTTGGGACTCCCTCCTCGACGAAACGGTGCAGGTGCTGGGGGCCGAAGATCGCCTGCGTCTCTCCGTTGGCGATCGCCTCCCAGCGTTCCCGGATCAGCCAAGCGCCTGCACGCAGCTCGGAGATGGGGCGGCAGTCGGAAAAGGGATACCACAATGGTGATGGGTCGGGTTCGATGAGATAGAGATCACTCATGAGACAGATCGCGTAGCCGTTCTGGAAGAGTCTCGAGCAGCGTCTTGAGTTGCGCGGCACGCTCACGCGTGGTTACGAGCGTGACACCATTGGCGCGAACAACGACCATGTTGCTCGCTCCGTCCACGACGACGGGGCCGTCCTCGGCCCACACGACACAATCGGTGGCATCATGTGCCACCACGTCGCCCACCAACACGTTGCCTCCCACATCAGGTCGCCTGGCCCTGCCGAGTGCCCCCCAGGTTCCCACGTCATCCCAGGGGAACGTGCCGGCAACGACCGCAACATGGCGGCTCCGCTCGAAGTGAGAAACGTCAACGGCAATGGGTGTGACTGCAGCAAAGAATCCACCCACGTCACCTTGTTCGAGAAGTCGAACGTGTGGCGCGATCTCAGGGGCGGTGACTTCGGTTTCTGCTGCGAACCGCCTGGCCGTCCAGGCGAAGAGCCCGCTGTTCCACAGCGCTCCTTTGGCGATGAGCGCCCGGGCTTGCTCCGCATCGGGCTTTTCGACGAACCGCTCGACACGGCGCGCTTCGGTGCCGAGATCCTCCCCCGGCACGATGTATCCGTATCCGATCTCCGGTCGAGACGGGACGATCCCAACCGTGACCAGGGCATCGTGTTGCTCCGCGCACTCGAGTGCACGGGCCGCCGTGGTTCGGAATGCCTCGTCGTCACCCACGTGCCAGTCCGCGTGCAGCGACAGGATCGTCGCCTCGGGATCGCGCCTCTCAAGGACGAAGGTGGCCCACGTGAGGGCTGGGGCAGTGGAGGCGGCTCGTGGCTCTGCCAGGACGTTCTCCGCTGGAATCGATGGCAGTAGCGAGCGCGTCGCGTGGACCAGCCCCTGGCCGGTCACCACGAGCACGCGCTCTGGTGGTACGAGGCCCTCCAACCTGGTAACCGCCTGCTCGAGCAGCGGCCGATTCCCGGTAAGAGGAAGGAATTGTTTGGGGATCCGGGACGTCGAGAGCGGCCAGAACCGCGTGCCGGAACCACCGGCAAGTACTACGGCCCAGTTGCTCATGGTCGGTACCGCGGGGTCACGAAGCGTCGAGTGGGACTAGAGCAGCTCAGCGATGGCCGCCCGGTGACGCTTGAGCTCGTACAGATGGCTTCCGACGTTCGCACCGGCTGCGAAGACTACGGCTAGCAACGTGTCCGCAGTGAGTTCCGCGACCATCACCATGCCGCGGGCGTACTCGACGAGCCCGACACCGAAGCCTCCACGCTCTGCCGCGGAGCCCAGTTGCTCGCATGCGGCGGTCACCGGCGGCACCAAAGCAGCAAGGCCATCTGCGTCCACCCCATCTCCGGCTTGCGAATCAATGACCAAACCGTCTTGACCGAGCAGGAGAACAGCGTCAACGCCCTCTCGAGTCCCCAACGCTTGCACGACCTCTTGGATGGTGGGCATGGGCGCCAAGCTAGAACCCGCACGGAGTGAAGTCAAGCGATGCGGGCGGGTTGACCCCGTCCGAAGCGGTGGATAGTGTTCGGCGGTCTATGACATCTCGTATATCGTTGTCCCGATTTCGCTTGGGTGGTGCGGCCGCGGTCCTGGTGGTGGCGGCTGCGGCCTGTAGTGGAGGTACCCAGCTGCCGGATGCGACCAACTTGAATGTGGTCGACACGGTCCAGGTGTTCGCGCTGAACGGGACCGCGATCGGCACCGCGTCGGCGTTCGACGTTGTCTCTGGACTCGTGACTCGACCTGAGATGCAGGAACAGTACGACTTTGCCTTCGATGTCGACTCGGCGAATCGTGCACTGCTCCTTCCCGGCAACCTATCTGGTCTGAGAAACTCGAGTGCTGGGCTGCAGGAATCAGCGACATCGTTCGACGAGATCGTCCGCGCTCCAGTCGATGACTATGTGACTGACACCGCGCTGGTACTCAACATGGGTACCGTCTTCCTTGCCCGCTCGCGATCCACCGATTCGTTCTGCTCGGCGTATGTCGGCTCCATCCCCCGGTATGGCAAGTTCGAGGTGATCGAACTCGACCTCACCGCTCGGACGGTGACCTTCAAGTTCCTCGTGAACCTGAACTGTGGATACCGCGATTTGATGCCGGGACTTCCCGAGAACTAGGCCGTGATCGACATCAGGCTGCTCCGCGAGTCGCCCGACGAGGTCAAGGCGGCTCTCGCCCGGCGCGGTGGTGAGCTAGGTCCAGCCCTCGATGCGGCGCTGCGCCTCGACGAGCGTCGCCGATCGATCCTGCAGCAAGCGGAGAAGCTCAAGGCTCAGCGGAACAAGGCGTCGGAGGAAGTCGCGCGGCGCAAGCGCGAGAGGCTCGATGCCGACAAGCTCATTGCCGAGTTGAAGAGCGTCAGCGACACCATCAAGGAACTCGACCAAGAGCTGCGTGGCCTCGAGAGCGAGTTGGAGAGCCACCTTCTCCAGATCCCCAACATGCCGCTGGAGGACGTTCCCGAAGGCGATGAGTCGGCGAACGTCATCGTGCGCACGTGGGGTGACGTGCCTTCTCTCGGGTTCACCCCCAAGCCGCATTGGGAGCTTGGTGAGCAACTGGGTATCCTCGATTTGCCTCGGGGCGCAAAGCTCTCCGGGAGTGGCTTCCCCTTATTCACGGCTGAGGGCGCCAGGCTGGGACGAGCACTGGTGAACTTCATGATCGATCTGCATACCAGCGAGCACGGCTACACGGAGGTGGCACCACCGTTTCTGGTCACCGCCGACACGGCTCGCGGAACGGGCCAGCTCCCGACCCTCGGTGACGACATGTACGTCACCAAGGACGACTTGTATCTGATCCCGACCGCTGAAGTGCCGGTCACCAACATTCACGCGCGCGAGGTCCTGTCGGCGGAGGACCTGCCACGTGGGTACGTGGCGTACACGCCGTGTTTCCGTCGGGAAGCTGGGGCAGCGGGCAAGGATACCCGGGGGCTGATTCGCGTCCATCAGTTCGATAAAGTCGAATTGGTGCGGTTCGCTCGCCCGGAGAACTCCGTGACGGAGCACGAGAAGATGCTGGGTCACGCGGAGACGGTCCTGCAGCGTCTCGGGATTCCGTACCGGGTGGTGTTGCTGGCCACGGGGGACCTCGGCTTTGCCAGTGCCAAGACGTTCGACCTGGAAGTATGGGCAGCGGGGGTCGACAAGTGGCTGGAGGCGTCGAGCGCCAGCACCTTCACTGATTTTCAGGCACGCCGTGCAAGCATTCGGTACCGCCCGCAGCCCAGCAGCAAGCCAGAATTCGTACACACGCTGAATGCGTCTGGGGTGGCGCTACCTCGGACCATCATTGCGCTTCTGGAGAACAACCAGGAGAAAGACGGTAGCGTGCGAATTCCTGAAGCACTGATACCATATGTCGGCTTCGAGCGTCTGACGCCACGTGAACGCACGTAGGCTCGCCTCCCGTCTCCGGCATTTTGGCCCGGCCCTCGTCCTCGTACTGGTCGTGTTGTTCGCGGGTGTCTTCATCTGGCAGTGGTGGGTCGTAGCCGATCACCTGCGTGCCCAAGCTCGCGCGACTTCGAGCCTCTACGGTCAGGTAACGGCGGCGCTGGCTGACCCATCGCCGGATGCGGGTGCGGAGGCACTGATGGCCATTACGCCGGATGTCACGAGGAGCGGCATCCCGATCGTCGTGACCGATGAGTCCGGCTTTCCCACCATGGCCGCCAACCTTCCCGACCATCTCAGCATTGGCGACCCCGGCCTCGCGGCGTACGTGAGTGAGATGGATCGCATGAACGATCCCATCGACGTACCCGGGTCGGGGCGACTGCATTTCGGTCGGCTTCCGGTCTCCGGACTCCTCACGCGCCTGGGTTTCTTCCAAGTCGGGCTCCTGATCGCGGCGCTCGTCGTCGGCCTCTGGGCGTACCGCAGTGCTGTGAGGAGCGACCGTGACCGGCTGTGGGTCGCCATGGCACGTGAGTCCGCGCACCAGCTGGGCACGCCGCTCATGAGTGCGGGAGCGTGGGTGGATCGGCTCTCCACCAAGTCGACACCGCCGGAAGAGATCGCAGAACACCTCAGGGACGATTTGGATCGGCTCCACCGCGTTGCGCAGCGATTCGAACGGGTTGGACGGCCGGCAAAACAGGAGGACGTGGCCGTGGGAGCGGTGGCCGAACGGGTGGCCGGATATTTCCAGCCGCGGCTGCCACGTCACGCCAATGCCATCACGATTGCCGTCGAGGCACCGACCGCTGGTCCGTTCGTCGTAGGCGATCCGGTGCTCATCGAGTGGGCCATGGAGGCGCTCGTCCGCAATGCCGTCGATGCGTTGAGCGGGAGAGGTGGCCGAATCGAAGTTGCTGTGCACGACGAGGGGGAGTGCGCCACGGTGAGAGTGAGCGATGATGGCCCGGGCATCCCGCCGGAGGTGCGCGCCAACCTCTTCGAGCCGGGCATCTCGACGAAGCGCGGAGGTTGGGGCATCGGGTTGGCGCTGGCGCGCAGAATCTTCGAGGGGGTACACAGCGGACGGCTGCGCGTGGAGCCGTCGACTCAGGGAGCCGTGTTCGTCGCCGAGATTCCCATTGCTCCGGAGGGCGAGGAACGTGGTTGAGCTTCGACTGAACGAAGCTCAGCGAAAGGCGGTCGAATACGAGGAAGGCCCCCTGTTGGTGCTGGCGGGGGCCGGGTCGGGGAAGACGCGCGTGCTCACGACGCGCATAGCACACTTGGCCCGACACGGCGGTGTGCCACCCGAGCGGATCCTCGCGGTCACGTTCACCAATCGGGCCGCTGCCGTCATGAAGCAACGCGTCGGCGATCTCCTGGAACGAGAGCCCGTCGGCCTCTGGATCGGGACGTTCCATTCACTGTGCGCGCGCCTCCTGCGCCGGGAAGCGTCCCGCCTCGGCTTTACGTCCAACTACACCATCTACGATGAGGATGACCGCCTCGCGCTGATCAAGCGACTGCTCGAACGCGCGGAGTACTCGCCGAAGACGTTTCCCCCACGACAACTGCAGTCGATCATCTCTTCAGCGAAAAACCGACTCCTCACACCTGAAGAGCTTGGCGCGTCCGCGGAGGATCGTACGACACGGGTGGCGGCAGAGATCTATCACGAACTGGGAGGGGCGCTCAGAACCGCCAACGCGATGGACTTTGACGACTTGTTGCTCCATCCGCTGACGCTCTTCACCGAGCACCCGGACCGGCTGGACCTCTGGCAGCGGCGCTTCGATGCGATTTTGGTTGACGAGTTCCAGGACACGAACCGGGCGCAGTACCTCCTCGTCCGTCACCTGGGTGGCAAACACCACAACGTGTGTGTGGTCGGCGATGACGACCAATCGATCTACAGTTGGCGAGGTGCCGACCTCAGAAACATGCTGGAGTTTCACAACGACTTCCCCGATGCCACCGTGGTCCGCCTGGAAGAGAACTACCGGTCCACACAGATGATCCTCGATGCGGCGAACGGCATCATTGCCGAGAACAAGGGACGTCTTGGGAAGGTGCTCTTTACCACGAGGCGGGGTGGAGAACCGGTGGCGGTGGTCGCCTCGGCGGACGAGCGCGACGAAGCGGAGTGGGTGGCGCGCGAATATAGGGAACAGGTCGCGACCGATGCGGCCAGCTACGGGGAGATGGCGGTGCTGTACCGCACCAACGCACAGTCCCGTGCGTTCGAGGATGCGTTCCGCCGCTCGGCCGTGCCGCATCGTGTGGTCGGGGCCGTGAGCTTCTACGAACGACGTGAGGTCAAGGATCTGTTGGCCTATCTGCGACTCGTGGCGAATCCGTCGGATGATGAGGCGTTTGTTCGAGCCGTCGGCGTACCTCGCCGGGGCGTCGGCTTGGGGAGCCTTCGCATACTTCAGGGGTCGGCAGCCGCGTGGAAGCGACCGTTGCTCGACACTGCTGGCATCGCTGACCGGATACAGGATCTGCGCCCGAGGGCGAAGGGCTCACTCCTGGAGTTCGCGCAACTGCTGGCAGGGCTTCGGGAGGAAGCACGCACTCTGCAGCCCGGGGCGATCATCGAGCGAATCATCGAGGCCATAGGATACGAGCAGTATCTGAGGGATGAGGGGTACGAGGGGGTAGAGCGTCTCGAAAACGTGGGTGAACTCATTGCGGCGGCCGCAGAATGGTCGGAGGAACTCGCAGGTGAGGGAGAAGATGATGAGGACGGGACGCCCCTCGAACGATTTCTCCAGAGTGCGGCGCTCGTTTCGTCAGATCAGCTCACTTCCGGAGATCCCAACGGAGTGACGTTGATGACGGTGCACACGGCCAAGGGACTCGAATGGCCGATCGTCGTCGTGGCCGGACTAGAGGATGGGCTGTTTCCGCTGAGCCGGTCCATGGAGAGCCCTGACGGACTCGAGGAAGAACGGCGCCTGGCGTACGTTGCCTGCACCCGTGCCCAGGATCGATTGTATCTGACGTGGGCGAGGGCCCGTCGACGCGGAGGGCAACTGCTTCCCGGGACCACATCTCGGTTTCTGGAAGCTCTGCCCCCGGGTGTAGTCGAGGAGCGGCGCACTAGCGGCGTGTTCGGTGGGGAGTGGTATCGCCAGAAACCTGAGCGCGAAACGTGGTTCGGTGAGGTATCCGGTGAGCAGGAGGACGAATCGCAGGACCAGCCCCGCTACATCAAGGGGGAGCGCGTGCATCACCGGCGGTTCGGCTCCGGCGTGATCAATTCACTATCTGGACACGGGCGCGATCTCAAGGTGGTCATTGATTTCGACGACACCGAGATAGGCACGAAGCAGCTGCTGGTGGTGTATGCTGGACTGCAGCGGGGGTTCGAGGGGGCCTAGGAGCCTTCCTCGTCCCACGGCGTGGAATGCACCGAATCCTCCCACAGTCCCAGTTGGTAGTCCGGTAGCCCGAAGTGCTTGCCGGCGACTTTGCTCAGCCGGCCCCGTTCCCGAGGCAAGCGATTCCGCATGACATCCAGACGCATGCGCTTGGCCAGCCGCAGCGAGGCATCGCCTGACGGGTCGAGCTTCTTTGCCAATCCCTGATCCTCTCCCAGGACTTCCATCACGAGTTGATACGACAGGGCGATATGGCGCCGCACCATGTGGCTCGTGAGATCCCAGCGGCTCTTCTCCTGGAGAATCTGGAACGCCCGCTGCCAACTCTGTGTTTCCGTGACGCCAACCATGCCCCGGAAGAGACGGCGACTGGTGCGGACCGAGAAGATCGTGGGGGCAAGCACACGGTCGAGCAGTGTATCGGCTGCCGTATGGTCCCGGCGAATGAGGTCCATCGCCTCCCGGGAGTAGCTCTCCCCAAGGTGGGTCTCGAACCGACTTTCCCAGTACGAATGACCGAGCGCGATTGTCGATGAGGTCACCACGAGCTGGCGCGGCACGTAGAAGTTGTGGGCTATTGTGTCGGCGGCGAGATGTGAGAGGTATCCGAGGCCGAAACTGCGCAACGCATCGCTCTCGGCCCGATCAAAGATCTCCTGACCAACGTGCCACGAGTGACAATGGCGTCCGACCGGTGCGTATTTCTTCGCGATGGATGTGTCGGCCGCAATGTTTCCGTAGAGGAAATCGTACGGGAATGCCCGCAGGAGATCGGCAACGGCTGCAGGGAGTTGTGCCAGATTGGCTAGTACGGACTCACCGAGGAATATGTGGGTACCGGGCGTCCACGCATGCGCTACCGATGGAAGCAGCAGGAACGCGAGGATGAAGAGGCCAGCCGTGACCGCAATGCGGCGCAGCACTACCTCCTAGCGGCCCTTGCCGAGGAACGCTCGCTTCATGGCGCGCACGACCGTGGCTCCTCTCCGAGTAGTGCGGAGGGCGGCCGCAACGTCCAGCGCGGTCTCCTCTACCTCGTAGTGGACCACGTCGATCAGGGTATCGAGGTCCTGGAGCCGTTCTTCGGTCCTGTCGATCATGACCTCAAACCGTTCACGCACGTCCTTGACCGACTCGGCAACATCTCCGGCCTCCTCCTTGAAGGCGGAGACGACTTTTGACGCGTCCTCCGTGATGCCTTTTGCCGCGAGGAGTGCCGGCCGCGCGTCGCGCTCGAGCGTATCGATCGCACGCTGCGCCGTACGCATGAGATCTCGAACGTCCCTCATGAGAAAGAGCACCACCATGCCCGCTGCCAGCAGCATGACGGCGATCAGTGCCGTCGAGATGGCTGTGACTGCTTCCGCCCAGACCATGTCTGCGCCTCCCGCTTACCAAGCTTTCAGAAGGTAACGCTCTCCGGGTCCCGCCGCCCGAGCTGGAGCGCTACGCGCCTAGGTATCCGTTGTGGCCTGCTCGTTCCCGAGCCCGGCTGCCAGTCCGAACGCACGGCTCACTGGCACTGTGAACACGATGCCCGTACCCGGCTTGCCCATGTCCCCGCAGATCTGCTCAATCATGTGAACGGCAGCTTCGAGCTTCTCGGGGTCTTGAACGATGGAGAAGACCGTGGTGTTCTGTGGCCGCGCAGCGTCGATGACGGATTGCAGCCCTGCAAGGACGGGCAACTCGCCGTTCGACACGAACCGGCCCATGCCCTCGCTGGAGATCACCGTTGCACCAGTGATCTCCAGTTCAACGAATCCCGCGAGGATGCGTTCCAGCTCCTCTTCTCTATTGATCACGCAAACGAGCAGTTCCATTGTCCGTCCGTGAGGACTGGAATAGTGATGTCAAACTCCACCGCCAACATAATCCCCGCACGGTGCCGAGTGTCAAGCGATTCGCCTTGCGTTCGTGTCGGG
>Ga0255055_10002454_pt1 | contig 13088 bp, 7 predicted proteins | sample JV7_2_27_MG_FD_188633 | JGI IMG/M metagenome (GOLD analysis project Ga0255055, IMG submission 188633) | Seawater microbial communities from Jervis Inlet, British Columbia, Canada - JV7_2_27 | ecosystem: Environmental > Aquatic > Marine > Inlet | place: Canada: British Columbia | collected...
TGTTGATGAAAGAATCAATGGTTTTCTGTCGAATCTTTTTTTCGGCATTCTGCTGGTCGGGCTTGTGATCTTCCTTTCGCTTGGATTCAGGGCCTCTCTTCTTGTTATTATTGCCATACCGCTTTCCATATTGATCGGACTCGGTTTTGTTGATTTAACCGGATTCGGGCTTCAGCAGATGACCATCGCCGGCTTGATCATTTCACTGGGACTCCTGGTGGATAATTCCATCGTCATTGTTGAAAATATTGAACGATTTATCGGAATGGGAAAAACCAACAAGGATGCTGCAGTCAGGGGCAGTGTTCAGCTTGGATGGCCCATTATCAGTGCTACCGTTACAACCATGTTGGCATTTATCCCTATTATCTCCATGCCGGATAAAGCCGGCCGCTTCATTCAGAGCATGCCTGTTACCGTTATTTATACCCTGTTTGCTTCCCTGATGATTGCCTTGTTACTGACTCCTTACCTGGCCAGTATTTTTCTCAGGAAACATACAGGTACAGCCAGATCGAGGCGGGAATTCAATTTAAAATCCTTTCTGAAATATTTAATACAAGGACCTTACAGGAAAATACTGGATATTGCTCTACGCAGACGTGGACTAACCATTATTCTGTCACTCGCCATGCTGATGGGAGCATTGTTCCTGTTTCAATTTGTGGGGGTCAGTTTCTTCCCGAAGGCAGAGAAACCGATATTCATGATCAGGATCCATACACCAGAAGGAGTCAATATTGATAAATCCGATGTAGTGGCCAGCAGGGTGGAATCTTTGCTTGACACCATGAGTGGGGTCAAACATTTTGCTACCAATGTCGGACATGGAAATCCAAGGATATACTACAATATCTTTCCGAAACGCTTTGAGCGGAATTTCGCTGAAATATATGTAGAGCTGGAGGAATATGAAGTTGAGCAATTTGATGGAATGATTCAGGAACTCAGGGAGCTATTCAGTGATTTCCCCGGGGCCAGGATTAATGTTAAGGAATTTGAGCAGGGAACTCCAGTCGAGGCCCCTCTTGTCATTAAAATTACTGGTCCGAATCTGGATGTTCTTAAAAAACTGTCTGATGATTTTGAAGCTTTTCTAAGGGAGGAACCCGGACTGGTGAATATCGATAATCAACTCAGCAGGGCAAGTACAGACTTCTATATTAACATCAATCGTGACAAGGCGAGTATGCTGGGGGTGCCAGTATATGAGATTGACCGGACCATCCGGACTGCCATTACAGGTATGCCCGTATCCAGTTTCAGGGATGTGGATGGTAATGAGTATGATATTGTACTGAGGCTTCCTTTCGATAACCGGATCAGGCTTGAAGATTTTGACAGGATCTATGTCAGTTCTCTTTCAGGACGACAGATACCTTTAATGCAGCTGGTCCAGCTTGAACTCAGGGAGGCTCCTGGGATCATCACACATTTTGACATGGACCGCAACGGAAGTCTGACAGCGGATATCCGGAAAGACTATGACCTGGATGAGATCGCTGCCTCTCTTGATTCACGGTTCCGTGACTATCCACTTCCTGCAGATTATGAGTATAAATTTACCGGTGAGCTGGAGAGCCGGGAGGAAAGCTTTGGGGGAATGGCACGGGCAAGCATAATTGCATTGATTGCTATTTTTGCAGTTCTGGTCTTGCAGTTCAGGTCATTCTCCCAGCCATTCATCATCTTCTCCGCATTTCCACTGGCCATGATCGGATCCGTGCTGGCCCTGTTTATTACAGGATACTCTTTCTCCTTCACAGCCTTCATCGGATTGATCAGCCTGATCGGTATTGTTGTTAACAATTCCATCATCCTGGTAGATTATATAAATAAGCTGATAGATCAGGGTATGGATAAAATTGCTGCCATCAAAGAAGCTGGAGAGACGAGGTTTACACCCATTGTCCTTACCACGCTGACCACCATCGGGGGACTCCTCCCCCTGACCCTGCGGGGTGGGACTTTATGGGCACCGATGGGCTGGACCATAATTGGTGGGTTGTTCGTTTCCACCTTCATGTCACTGCTGGTTGTGCCGGTGCTCTACCGCCTGTTGACAAGGAAACAAAATCCGGCTAATTAGTCCGGCAGATGACATTTTATCTACCGGCAAATTTGAATATTTGCATTAAAATATTCATCATGAAAGCAATATGGAACGGAAAGGTCATCGCAGAAAGTGAGAAGACCCTGCAAATTGAGGGGAATCATTATTTTCCGGCAGATACAGTTGAAAGGAATTTCCTCATGGACAGCCAGACAACTACATTTTGTAGCTGGAAAGGAACAGCCAGTTATTATGATCTGGAGGTAAACGGTAAAATTAATAAAGATGCCGCCTGGTATTATCCGGATCCTTACGATGCTGCCGTGAAGATCAAAGGATATATCGCCTTCTGGAAAGGTGTTGAAATCCAGAGCTGATCTGAATGCCGGGAAGGATCAATTCTTCTTCTTATCCTTGATCCTGTTATATTTCATTGCCTTCACAATCCAGTTGGCCAGGGGTTTTTCAGGGTTCCTTTTGCGGAGGTTGATATACCATCCGAGCTTTTTGCTGACAGGCAATTTATGGCTTTCGACAAATTCGATAAGGGTGCCATCTGGATCTTCCACATAAGAGAAATGCCCTGCTGCTTCACCCATGTCAAAAGTATCATCATGTTTGTGTGTGGAATCCACCGTAAATGGAAATCCTTTTGCCTTGCATTCCTCCCGCAGGACATCCATGCCGATAATATCATAACAGAGGTGTATGAATCCCAGGTCTCCCCATTGCCGGCCTTCGTATATCTTATTTGGGCGTCTGTCCTTGACCTCGACCAGTTCGATCTGGCTGGGACCAAAAAGACGGCTGAATGTGCCCCTTACGTTTTTGCTATGCTTTAGCAATACCCTTCTGAATGTATGTCCACCCCCGGGAAGATCGGCCAGGTCATCAAATTTTTTTTCCACATCGTATAATACATCATCATAACCAAGGATCCCGCTGTAAAGCTTGCGTGCGCGGTCAATGTTGGAAACACCAATCCAGGCACCAAATGTGGCCCCGGTTAATTTCTTTTCATTTTTAAAGATCGAATCATCCTCGACTACCTGGAAAAGATTATCATATGGGTCTTTCACGAAGAAATGCTCACCTCCGGCCGGATCTTTTGATATTCCGTTTATATTGATCCCTTTATTTTGAAAGAACTGGTAGCTGTCTTTGATATTTGATGATTTGATTTTGGCAGCGTTGATGCCCAGGTCCCCCAGGTGTATACGGTTCTTGGGTGGTACCGGGGTCCTTTTGGTATACTGCCAGATCTCAAATCCGCCTCCCCCCTGAAGGTTAAGGGCCAGGGCGGCATGCCTTGCCTGTGGTTGTCCGCCGGTATATGGCAGCATCAGGTTTGCCACTGCATCTTCTTCAAAAACCCTGATGTCCATCCCAAAATGCTCACGATACCACTTCCAGGCTTCTCGCAGATTGTCTACACCGATCCCTATCTGCTGGATGCCACCGATTATTTTTTCTGTCAGATCACCTCTCTTCATATTACCATCTTCAGATTATTTGCGAAGATACTACTTCTATTCCATTTATACTGTTAAATTGCTGTTAAGCAACTTATTCAGAATTCATTTTAATTATTTTCGATGTTTATAATTGAATGAGATTGTCAACCATTCGGATGATCTCTTTGCGGAGATTCTTGAGAGATTCAAGCTGCTCATCTTTCCGGCTGGTCCGTAACTGGTATTTCCATGAGGACTTCAGTTTTTTAAACCAGATGAAATAAGTATGTGCAAAAAGACCTGTCAGGAGCAGGCTTGCTAAAAAGGCCCATTTAATCCACCATGGATCTGTGAAGATCCAAACGGGGATAAATAAAATCAGATAGTAAAGGGGAAAAAGGATCATTCCAATGACAAATTTAAATGTGCTATGGAACTGGGGATCCTTAAGCTTCTTTGATATTTTCGCTGTAAGCCAGTAAGGGAGATAATTGGCGATAATACCATACATAAAAACCGGCAGCAAAGCCAGCATGCCAAGGTCGGACAGGATCAGCCCAATCCAGGAGTACCTGGAATGTTTGAATAGCCAGTCACGCATCCCCATGTCCTCAACTCCTTCTTTATATGTGGTACATAATTTATCAAGTGCCTTGATTTTTTCGCCTTCCTGTTGTTCAACTTCATGAAGTTTTCCTATCATAATCTGGTCAGCGACCAGCCTGTTGTATAGCGTGTTCTTCTCATGGCCTGTCCGTTTCCGCATCTCATCGTTGTAAACATTACGAAGCAACATGTACATTTCATAGTGATCTTCAGACTGAATGTCTATCATGTATTTTCTCATCTCATCGGCCAGCCTTGCCCGGATCATATTGATCGTTTTAGGCTGGTTCTCAAGGTAAGCAGGGTAATACTCATTGACTTCAATGGGCTCCCCGAATTGCAGAAACAACTTTCCCCTGAAATTGGTATAATTAGAATAATCAATACCCACCGGCACAATGACCACACCTGGCTTCTCCCCGTATATTTCCTGGGCCTGGAAGGCAACCCTGAAGATTCCTTTGACCAGGGGCCTTAATCTGCGCTTATTCCCATGGTTCCCTTCGGGCATGATAGCCACCAGGCATTTTTTTCTTAACAGTACATCCATCGCTTCCCGGAATACCTCCTCGTTCTTGCCCAGTTCATTTGCGCCATCACGTATCCTGTAAACCGGCAATATCTTAAAAAGGCGCAATATGCCGGCAATAAATTTTTTTTTAAAAATATCAGCTCTGGCGAGGAAAACGAAGTCATGGCTTGTTGTCAGCGAGGGTGCCATGGCATCCATCAATGCATTCTGGTGGTTGGGGGCAAGCAGTACAGGTCTGTCTTTAGGTATCCTCTCCCTGAATTTCACCTCGATGCGGCGATAGAAGATCCAGTGGATAAAAGTTGCATAAGTCTTCAGGAGCCTGTATCTCAGGGAAAACCTGTCTATGGATTTTTTTGCCATTCGGTGATGATTAGTGCTTTTTTAATCGGGCGTTAAAGTAGCCGGTTCATGTATTGTTCATGCAGGATTTTCTTGGAAGCCTGGGATATCTATGTTTCCTGGTTAGTAAAACGAAGATAAAAAAAAAACTGAAATGTTTATCTTGCGCTTAAACGTACAAGAATATGGAAAAGAAATTCGCAAATATCCCTGTAAAGGATTTAAATGAAAATGTATTTAAGCAGATTGGTGATGACTGGATGCTGATTACCGCAGGGGATCAAAGTAATTTCAATACAATGACGGCTAGTTGGGGATCCCTGGGCATACTCTGGCATCTGCCTGTGGCATTCTGTTTTGTACGGCCACACAGATACACTTTTGAATTTATGGAGGCCTCAGAATTTTATACACTGTGCTTCCTGGAGGACCAGTACAGGGATATCCTGCAGTTCTGTGGAACACGTTCCGGGAAAGATGTGGATAAGGTTGCGGAAACGGGTTTGGTCCCACTGACCACCGAATCCGGAAGTATTTATTACGAACAATGCAAACTGGTGCTGGAATGCCGTAAGCTATATTCCGACTGGCTGACCGAAGAAAGTTTCATGATAGAGAACCTGGCAGGGAAAAATTACCCCAAGAAGGATTTCCATAAATTCTATATCGGGGAAATTATATCCTGCCTGGTACCTTAAAACGGTTTTATGTATGTGTCTGTCAAACCCCGATCAAATATGCTGCCACCTCTCATTTCACCAAATTTCTCGGTATATGCCTGGATCTCATCATGGGCCTTAAGGGCTTTTTCACGCTCGCCGGTTTTGTTATAGATCCTTGCTCTCAGTATGTTCTGGTTGCGGTAATCCGGAAATGGGGGAGAACCAGATCCCAAATTCTCAGGATAAGTCTCGGATTTTTCTACATATTCCAGTGCCTCATCATAGTTTCCTTTTTTATAACTATCAAAAGCCAGCATCAGGCTATTGTATACAAAAATGCGTTGTGCACTTCTTTCACCCTCGTATGGAAGGACATCCGTACTGGTAATTACCTCCAGGGATTTTGCATATTGGCCCGTATTTGTCAATGCCTTGCAGTAGCCAATATCGAGAATGTAATTACCGGGAAATTTCTGATGGCCTTTTTCTGCAATCTCCACGGCGGCCTGAAGATCATTGCGCTGGCTGTATATATTGGCCAGTTCCTTGTATGACCTCCATTGGCCTGGGTCAATGGCCAGTGCCCTCTTCATTTCTTCGAGTCCCGCGTCAGAATTAATACCTTTCAAACATGCCCGGGAATAGTAGAATGGTGCAAATTCCGGCTCTTCTCCCCATTTTTCCAGGAGTCCCAGGGCCTCTTCATCCCTCCCTCTGTTCCACAGAATGAGTGCTGAATAATAATCTGTTTTCCATGATGGGATTTGCTTTGAGGCCCAATCAAGTACCATCCCGGTTTCATTCCTGTAAGGAAAGACAAATTCCGGGCTGGCCTCCAGGGCCTGATCCAGGTAAGTTTTACTTTTTTCCTGGTCTTCTTTATTCAGCCAGGCAAGCCAGTATTGTATAGCCGGATAGGAGGGGACCTGCTCCAGGGCCTGTATGGCCTCATCTTTCAAACCCATATTGGCATAATACAATCCAAGTTCAAGGTATTCCTCATTGGCCATTTCATTCTGGAATGAATTATTAAAGGTGCTTAGTCCCACGCCAGGATTAAGAAGATATCTTTCAAACAGGGCAAAATGATCCAGGGGATCAATTTCCAGGATATCGACCAGTGCTTCTTCTGCCTGCTGAGGCTTGTCCAGTTTCCGCAATGCGATAGCAAGAGATTTGTAGGCATTCAGGTTCAGGCTATTATAAGCCAGGGACCTTTCAGCATAGCGTTGGGCTACTTCCGCGTTACCTTCCATCAGGCTGATCTCGGCAAGAAGTTGCAATGAAGCAGCATGATATTCCAGGGATCGCATGGACCAGTTGAATCCATCTTTGGCATCAGTAAGATTACCTTTTACTTTCTGCAGGTTACCATAAATGAAATTAGTCCCAGGTGAATAAGCATCTACCTTTAGCACTTTCCTGGTATAATCAAGGGCCTTGTCAATTTCTCCGCTGCGGGCATAAAGTTCTGCCACCCGCTCCAAAGCTTTTAAATTGTTTGGCTCTTTCTCAATCAGCTCCAGGTATGTCTCAAGGGCCCTTTTGTAATATCTGAATTGCTCAAGTTCACCGGCCAGGATGAACAGATCTTCCAATGCATTTCCTTCTGACTTATTAGGCCTCTCAACAGTAAAATTGTCTTCCGAAGAGAATAGTTTTTCAGTCCCCAGGTAAACTTCAATCTTATCACCCTCCTTGATGCCGCTAAATTCCTCATTCAACGTTTCAGATGGCTTCATGACGACCTGGTCATTCGAGATTTCATCCCCATTCACCGATACCCTCATTTTTGCATTGATCTCCTTGATAGGAGAAAACAACAGGTTTATTCCATCTGCTGAATACTTCAGGTGAATGGTTCCTGATTCTGCCACGCGGGTGACTCCATCCGTACCTCTGACCGGGAACCAGCGCTCTGTCCAGGAATCTGAGTAGTAGGGGGTAAAATCAGTTTGTTTAAAGGGTGTGCGACTGCTGCTGAAATTGTTCTGGTTGTACATTCTGCCTGCCTGTACCTCCACATATTGTCCATTTGTATCCGTAAGTAAGTTTTCCCAGATGGCACCATTCCTGGCTTGTGACCAAAGAAATATCTTCTTACCCGGTGTTCCGTAAATCTCGGACCAGTGTCCCGAACCGAAATCTTCATCATGGAAATAGGAAACATAATAATTGTCAATGCTTCCAAAAATATGGCAGGAACTGGAACCAATGTCTTTACTGTTTATATACCATGAGCGGTCAACACCCTGCTCATCCACAGGCCAGGGATGCGACATTCCATCATGCCCTATCCAGTGGGTTCCTGGAAAATAAAATTTCAGATCTTTGGAGGCCTTTACGGCTGCATTGCTCCAATAGTAAGATGGTTGGTAAAAAGGAGTGGCATTGTACCAGGAGGACACGGTTTCAAAATAAGATGTATTTGCCGGCAGGAATATGTCAACCCTCCATTGCATATGAGATGGAAGATCCATTCCGCCAACCACACAATGGGCTGTACCGTCATCGTCGGTAAATACCTTGTAATTTACAGGAGATGCCCCTCCAGGATGGTGGCCGATCACCCCTGTGTTGAATTCGATCCCGCCAGAAGTCCATGGACCCCTCATGGCAAGATCCCTGTATTTCACCACATTGTTTTTATAAATAAATTCTTTCCCGCTTACTTTGTCAATGGCACCCCATACTTTACCGCCCTCATCCGGAAGTACATAGACTTCGATGTACTCATTTTCGAGTTTTACTATTTTCCAGTCCCTTGGTTCACCTTTATGACTGAATCCGTCAATACGGGAATACGGATAAATATCATTCTTGTTTTGAATGATAGGAAAGGAATTGGTATCATGGTAGGGATAGGTCAGCAATGTTTCAGTGTATTCTTCAGCAATGCTTTGTTGATTTTGCTGGTTACATGAGCCAATGAGCATTGAAACAAATACAAGCAGGAAAAAATAAGTTTGAGTCTTCATAATATGTGTGATTTTTTATTGGATGCCTGTTCCTTCAATAATTGTCAGGTAGTGATCGATGTCAGGATTGTAATATATTTCTTTTTTTCCGTTTGACCAGATGATTTCGACCTGATCTACTTTTATATTTTGCCCGAGGCCAATGTGGACCCTGGGATCGTGGTTGGTCAGGTAACTGGTTACCCACTGGTTTATGTGTACCTGCTCCATATTTCCTGATTTAACCGTGATCCTGGCACCAATAGTCGAAGCAGGTCCATCTTTGCCAACCAGTTTCAATCCCAGCCAGTGATTGGTGTTTCCTCCATCATTTCTCAGCAATGCGGGGGTTGCCTGAAGATCAATATGAGAGACAATTATATCCAGGTCACCGTCATTATCGTAATCCCATATTGCTGCTGCCCGTCCCGAGCGTTTTGTAGTAAAATAATCACTTAATGTGGGACCGGCATTCTGAAAATGCCCTTTACCATCATTCTCAAGCAGTAATGGTGGTTGCAGGATCAGTTCCTCGGCAGTTCCGTTGGCAGAGAATATATCAAGGTCACCATCGTTATCATAGTCAAAGAGTTCGGCTGCCCACGCACCTTTCCCTGCCATTGCACCGGCAACGCCACTTTCCTCGGTAACATCTTCAAATAAGCCATTGCCGGTATTACGGTACAGGGCACCATACCTGAGATCAGTTACCAGCAGGTCAATCAGTCCGTCACCGTCTATGTCCCCGATTGACCCATGCATTGAACCTGTTGTTACCCCATGGCTGTTGGCTGCCACACCGCTGGCTATCGCCACATCAGTGTATTTTTGATCATCATTTCTGAAAAGGAAGTTCAGCTGGTGATCGTTGCCCTGAAAAATATCCAGGTCACCATCATTATCATAATCGTAGACGGTTAATCCCATACATTTCGAATCGGGGAAAAACAATCCGTATTCTTTTGTAACATCCACAAATCGTCCATCTGATTGTTGCAGGTACAGCATGGATGCCTGTCCCATGTATTCAGATGGATGGGGCATCATATCCGGTGTGGTTGGGGATATATAGTCAGGGTCAAATGCAAGAAAATTACCCACCATGGCATCCAGTCTGCCATCCCTGTTATAATCTGCGAAAGCTACACCTACGCTCCATTTTGTGAATCCATTTAATGCTGCTGGTCCCACGAGCCCCGTAGATGCAGTAATATCCGTGAAGGTACCATCACCATTGTTGCGATAAAAGACATTCGGACCATAATTCAATAGATACAGGTCTTCATCACCATCCTTGTCGTAATCAATGGCACCCGCTGCCATGCTCCAATTCCGGTCATCTATGCCGGCTTTTTCTGCAAGTTCTGTAAATGTTCCGTCACCGTTATTCCTGTAAAGCTTATTGGGGGTATTTTTGAAAACCTTTCCTGCCGGTTCAGAAATACCTTCAAGATAGGTTCCGTTCAGCATATACAGGTCGTTTAGTCCGTCATTATTATAATCAAATACGGTGATGCCGGACCCGCTGCTTTCCAGGATATTCTCATAGGTATAGTCACCAAAGTTATACCGGAAATCAATCCCCGCCTCCTGGGTGACATCTGTGAAGACCGGAGGACTATTCTGAGCAAAAGATTTATGGGATGGGATGGAAAGAAACAGCGCCAGAAAAAGCAAATAAATTTGTCGAATATTATTGGAAGGTGTATGATTAACCATGGAGTGAACACTAATTCTCATCAGATGCATTTTGGTCATTCAAAATTATCTCAGCGGCTATGCGGACGGCTTTCCGGACAACGGAACTGCATTTGCCGGTCGCGCCTGCTTCCTGGAATTCTCTCAGCTCTTCAGGATGGGTTAACTGATAACTTCTGCCAAATTCTTTTTCCTGGATATCATGACACATGGTGCTGCCAAATTTTTCCTCAAATAGCCTGCAGAATTTACCAGTGGGGATTAAGGAATCCCTGTAGGCATTCCAGTCATGCAACCTGTTTTTTCCGCGGCCATAGATCAGTCCGAATACCATAAGGGACCCTGTAATGGCTCCACAGGTTTCCCCTCTCTCAGCGATGCCCGGTAAAGGGGTCAATGCTTTCAGAACCTGCTCACTTTTGATTTCAAATTGTTCTGCTAATGCTAAATAACTGCTTTGCGCACAGTTATTTGAGATTTCCATATAATGGTTCACTTTCTGATCGAGTAAGTTCATGACCAGGTCCCTTGGCATCTCACGGTTTTTCGAGATGCTGTTTTCAATGCCTGATTCAAGGGATACGTCAACCGTAGTGTTGTTTCTTTCTTTCTCCCTCTTAAAGCATGCTCCCAGGGTCACAGTTCCAAGAGAAAAAGTTGTGATCCGTAAGATGAAATTTCGTCGATTTAATTCAGTTCTTTTCACCATTCCTTTATTTTGTTGCATCCGCATTCAGAACAGCTTTACGGAAATTCTCTGTAGTAACTACCCTGGTATTATATTCTTTCAGGTATTTTTTATGCTCATTGTCTGAAGGATAAGATTCATCGGGACCATAGGGATAACATGTCATGCTGTGAAAGGGTAAGGGGCCGACCGTTTGCCCGGATGCTGTATTCAGATCACCATCTTTCACCCATCCTACACTATGGATGAGAAAGTCCCTCTTCCATTCTTCGGGCAATGCAGGAAGACCCTCCGCATTGAATTCAATGCTGGTCTCGTCACCCGCATTTTTTATTATGTATTTGTCATCTGCTTCCGTGAGCAGCGGTAATACATCGCCGTATCGTGTGTAGGTTCCCAGCAAGTCCCTCCAGGGCTGGCCGGTGGAAACTACTTCTGAATAATCAAACCAATGCGGTCCGTACCTTCCCCCTTTCCTGAATGTCCGCGAAAATCCCCTGTAATGCAGGTCAGCTGAAATGGGAGTTAAGCTGTGGGACTGAATGGGTGAATCTGTATTATCATTGGAATAGAAAATATGATCCCAGTAAATTTCCATATTCGTGCAGATCCGGATCCGGGAATCTGACCTTGAGATTTTTCCTGAGAGATCTGCAACTATGGTTTTATCTTTCCCCATCGGGAAGCTCAGGTTATCAATTATGGTTTCCCATTCACCCCGGTTGTTTATCGCCTGTACGTATGGCGGAATTACTTTTACCGCTGTGGATTGTGAGATGGATGCATTGATGCTGGCGTCAGTAGGGAAAATCCAGCCATTAAGAAACAGGATAAGATCTTTTGAAATATCGATCTCACCCAGGTCAAGGATCAGTTCTGTCATTTCGGTTAAACCCTGATACCTGCCCGGTTTAGGATTTGATACATAATTATTGTCTTTTGCTGAAATGAGCGGAAGGAGATCCACACCATTCATATTACAGGCCGACGCCGGAATATGTTTTTCCCTGACCTGGTAAACCTTATAACCTGGAACAGGAGGAGGCAATAGCCGTTCATCGACAAAAACCTCAAGGGAATCAGGATGATCGAGTGCAATAAGGGCAACCTTATCAAAGTATATGGTTTCCCATAATTCTCCTGTGACCTGAACAGTATACTTACCATTCTTTGGTTTTAATAATTCTCCCGGGATTTTAATATAGTCAACCGAGGCATCCGGACTTGCTAATTTTTTGGTTTCACCCATAATACCCAGGGGCATACCAAGTGCACTTCTCCACATGATATCTTTCATGAAGACATATTCCTCTCCATTCCATGTATAAAGAAACGGGCATGATCCTTTTAGAATCTGTTCCTCTACCAGGTCCTGGTCTGTCCCGGGAAAGAATATATTCTGAGGAACTCCATTTGTCCATAAGATGCGTACCACATCAGCTTTTGAACGGGGCCCCAGTCCGAAATGAATATCGGGTTCGGTCACAACTTTTGATTGATACAGGTTACCTGCCCGGATTTCTACCTTGGCCCCGATTCCATAATAATTATTCTTGGCACTGCCGGTCCTCAGACCAACAAGCTTCATCTTTACGTAATGGTTATTGTTTCCTCCGTCATTTCGCAGGAGACGAACATTCCCATCCTTTCCGGCAATCAGAACATCCGTATCACCATCTTCATTGAAATCCATAGTGTGGATCTGTCTTCCGGAGCTTAGATCTTCGGGCAGGATATTCAAAACGATAAAAAACTTCCCCTTGCCATCATTATGAAAGAGAGATACCCCGTTGTTCCCTTCTTTGTTTGGTTCGCCAACCACGAGGAGATCGAGGTATCCGTCGTTATCGAAGTCGAGGAAAGACGCATCGTACACGCGAATGTCCTCAAGGGTCTGATTCAGTTCGGGTGATTTGTTGTCTGTTTCAAAGCTGCCATCACCAAGGTTGCGGTACAATCTGCAATTACCGGTCTCCACCGATGTCACAAACAGGTCCAGGAATCCGTCATTGTTATAGTCTCCCGCAGTAACCGCACCTGACCCTGCCTCAGTTTCAAGACCGATCCCCTCGGTGATATCCCTGAAAACTCCCTGT
>Ga0255055_10002455_pt1 | contig 13086 bp, 18 predicted proteins | sample JV7_2_27_MG_FD_188633 | JGI IMG/M metagenome (GOLD analysis project Ga0255055, IMG submission 188633) | Seawater microbial communities from Jervis Inlet, British Columbia, Canada - JV7_2_27 | ecosystem: Environmental > Aquatic > Marine > Inlet | place: Canada: British Columbia | collected...
TGTTGGTACAACTATGGCTATTATTGAGCAAGGGATGGTCGTCTTTAGTTCTATCCATTCACGTTTACACGCTGCAATGGCAAGAAGCTTCAATATTTTGCACCGTATCAACAGTATGTATTACACCCAAGAAGATTTAGATGCTTTAGAAGTTGGCTTAGAAATTAGCATAGAAGATTTTGATGGTCCATCTGATGTTGTTCCTATAAGCAACCCTGCAATCTTTAGTGAAGCTCAACGGTTTGCTCAAATTCAAGCTATTATGAATAGAGCCACAGCAGTTCCTGGGATGTATGATGTTCGAGCAGTAGAAGAAATGTTTTTACAAACATTAAAGATACCCCCTGCAGAAGTTCTTAATCCAACGCCTGGATCTGAAGATAGAGACCCAGCTAGTGAAAATGTAGCTGCTTCAATGGGTTCAGCTATTTATGTTTTGCCACAGCAAGATCATTTAGCCCATCTTCAAGTGCATCTACCATTTTTAAAATCTCCGTTATTTGGTTCTAATCCTAGTATAGCCAGCACTTTTTTATATCCTATGGCTCTTCACTTACGGGATCACTTATTAAACTATTATCTCAAAGAAACCCATAATGCTATTGATCTAGCACAAAGCGAACAACTTGTTCCTGAAGAAGCTGAAGAACAAGTTGCTATAATTCTTAAAGTGCAACAATTTATAGAAGAGCAGTTAGGATCGTTTGGTCCTGAATTAGCGCAAATAACTCAAGCTTCTGAACAATTTAAACCTACTGATCCTAGACAACAAGGCAATGATTCAATGCAAATTGCTGAATTAGGAGCGCAAATAAAACAAGGTGAACTACAGCAAAGAGCACAACAAGATAATTCTCAACTTCAATTTGATAATCTTAAGCTTCAAACCAACAATGAGCTTTCTCAATTAAAAATACAACAAGCAGCTGAAAAAGAAAGAGCTAAATTAGCAGACAAAGAGCAAGAAAGAAGAGAAAAAGCAGAATTACAAAATCTACGTGAATTATCAGAAACTGAACGCAACAATATTCGTCAGTTAGCAGAAACTGAAAGACAGACGATGAGAGAAGAAAATGAAAATGCACGTAAAGCTGCTGATTTAGCAGCAAGAGAGCGCATGAATAACGCCGACAATCTCGCTGCTAAAGAAATAGCAGCTGCAGAAATACTAGGCGCAGAAAAAACCTCTTATTCAACTGGAGATGGAATTAATCCTGATCCCACACCCTAAAGGAGATACCAATGCCCACAGTAAAAGGAAAAAAATACCCTTACACTAAAAAGGGAATAGCAGCAGCCAAAAAAGCTGCAGGTTATGAACATGGAGGGCCAGTAAATTATGATTCTCCTGATGTACCACAAAGAAAACGCATGGCTGCTGGCTATAAAGTTACAGGACAGTAGTATATGGCGCGTGAATCTCAGTTTCTGAATCTTTTAAAGATAAACCAGTCAAATTTTGCACTCGATGCTTTAAGACGGCCTATAGATCGTGATAATTTTGAATATGGCTATAGGGTAGGCATGGTAGCTGGTTATGAAGAAGCTATTAATTTACTTTTACAACATTTAAGCGAAGAGGAATATAGCGACAATGACTTATGAGGATGCTTTAGCAGAGGCTTTCCCAGCAGTAGATGCAGGAATACAGCCTTTTGGAAGCCGCGTTCTGGTTCAAATACGAACAGCAAAAAGAAAGACTGCTGGCGGTATTATTTTAAGCAGTGAGACACAAGACACTGAAAAATGGAATACTCAGATTGGTAAAATAATTTCTTTAGGGCCATTAGCTTTTAAAAATAGAGATACCATGAAAAGTTGGCCTGAAGGTGACTGGTGTAAAAAAGGTGAGTTTGTACGTGTAGCCAAATATGGCGGCGATAGATGGGAGACTAAACTTCCTGATAATGATGCAAATGAATCTGCAATGTTTGTAATATTTAATGACCTTGATATTATTGGGCAAGTTACTGGTGACCCTTTAATGATCAAGGCTTTCATCTGACGAAGGAGATGGATTATGGCTACTGGTGAAACTGTATTAACTGAAACAGACGAAGAACAAGAAAATGAAGAAATTATTATCGTGGAAGAACCGCCAGTTGAAGAAGATGAATATGATGTTTCTGAAACTGATGCGGTGGTTAAAGAAGATAGCGAAGCCGTTCCTCGGCAAGAGCTAGAAGCAGACGAAGATAAAGAACGTGATGTTATTCGCCAACGACGAAGGCGCGAAAAAACAGAACGTAAAGAACGCCGTGACGCTGCTATTAAACGAGATAAAACTGAACTAGATTTTTTAAGAGGTAGAAATGAAAATCTAGAAAGAAGATTATCAGCTCAAGAACAAAAATCTCAACAAAACGATATAACTAATATTGATCAAGCATTAGTGCAAGCGTCTAAAGAAGTACAGATGTCTGAAAGAGTTATTGCTAAAGCTGTAGAACAAAATAATGGTCAAGATGTTACGCAAGCTATGAAGTATCGTGATCAAGCAATGCAGAAAGTTCAACAGCTTCAATACAATAAACAAACAGCAGCTAGAACATTAGAAAATCCTCCTGTTGATGATCAAACTATGCACTATGCACAAGAATTCATAGCTGACAATCCCTGGTACGATGCTCAAGGCAGAGATGAAGATTCTGCAATTGTATTAGCAATTGATCAAGGATTGGCTAAAGATGGCTATAATCCACAAACTGAAGAGTATTGGGATGAACTACGTACAAGAGCTTCTCGTAGGCTTCCAGAAAGATTTGAAGAGGGAGATAATAAATCTGCTTCTAAAGCGCGAACCTCTAAAAGAGTTGCTAGAGGCGGCCCTGCTGTAGGATCTGGACGAGAACATGCTCCAGCTTCTACTCGTCAGGAAGTTTATATTAGTGCCGAAAGAAAACAGGCTTTAATAGAGGCAGGGGTATGGGATGATCCTGTACTGCGGAATCGCTATGTAAAAAGTTACGCTCAATATGATAAAGAAAATGTATGATGGCAAAAGATACTAGCAAAAATAAAAGTTTAGCAAAGGCAAAGAAAAGGGCGCGCACTGCTGCAGGAAGATTTAAGGCAGATAACCCTAAAACACCTAATGTAAATGAAGCTTATGAAAGCGCGTCTTTCTTACAAAAAAACTGGAAAGGACTATTAGGCGCAGTGCTTATTGTTGTAATTGGCTTTCTCATTGGGAGCTATAATCAGTAAAAACAACTTTACATTTTAAATAAACAAAGTTTATATTTAATCCAATCGCTGAAAGGAGCGATAACATGACAGACGAACGCTTAAAAAAATCTTCTAGTAAAGACCGCACAAGCCGCGCAATGACAGATCGTGCGATAAGCGAAAATAGAGAAATAACAGAAGATGAGCGAGTAGAAATGTTCCGTCAAAATTTATTTCAGTCCTCATTGCCTGATTTACCTGACATCGATGGCTGGCACATGTGCTGGCTAACTACAACTAACCCTCGTGATTCAATCCAGCAACGTATTAGATTGGGTTATGAGCCTGTGAAGCCAGAAGATGTTCCTGGCTGGGATTATGCAACAATCAAAACAGGCGACTGGGAAGGTTTTATTGGGGTTAACGAGATGTTAGCTTTTAAACTTCCTGTTTCTTTATTTGAGAAATATATGATGGAAGCCCACCATGACGCTCCCTTACGTGAAGAAGGTAAGCTGACTGATACGGCAGAATTTTTGGAAGAACAAGCACGAGCATCTAAAAGTAGAATTACCCAAGGTGACGGTAATCTGGAATTAGGACAAGATCGGGAAGCTTCTTTTGAACATTAAAAAGATAGAGGCTTCCTTGGCAAACAATCTATTAACCAGAGGAGCAGCTTATGTCATCGACAAGCGCACCATTTGGTTTTCGTCCGAGTTACCACAATAGTGGTCGTATAACGGCGAAAGCCTATGTTATTACTTCGGGATATGCTCAAAACATATTCTCAGGTGATCCAGTCAAATTGACTGATGATGGTGTTATTCAGCTAGGAACATCAGACGGAACCCGTTCAGGTACCGTTGATGGAATTACTCTACTTGGCACTTTTGCAGGTGTTCAGTATGATGATTCTACTGGAAAACCATCTTTATCACCTTTTTGGCCAGCATCAACTTCTGGCACAAATATAATTGCTTGGGTTTATGATGATCCTGAGATTATATTTGATGTTCAGTATGATAATCCAGCTTCAGGAACTACGGTACAAACCGCAGTTGGTGAAGAATGTGATTGGTCAGTTGCATCCCCAGGCGGTTCTACCCAAGTAGGGCTTTCTACAACCAAGTTAACTGCAATTCAGGCTACTTCTGGACAGTTCCAGATCACTGGCTTTTCGGGAAATGTAGATGACGCATTAACAGACGCTTATATAGTTGCTACTGTTCGTATTAACGAGCACGCCTATAAAGCTGCTGTTAATTCAGTATAAGGAGGTTTGAGCTATGGCTACTCCTATGCGAAGTACCGACTTTCGATCAGTTGTTGAGCCAATACTCAACGAAGTATTTGACGGAGTCTATGATTTACGTGCTGACGAATGGAAACAAGTTTTCCGTGAGCAGCAGGGTATTCCACGTAACTATCATGAAGAACCAGTTCTTTATGGTTTTGGCGCGGCACCTGAACTACCCGATGGTATGGCAGTAACATATCAATCAGGCGGTATTCTCTTTGTGCAGCGTTATCTTTACAATGTTTACGGTCTAGCATTTAGCTTGACTAAAGTATTGGTAGAAGATGGCGATCACATTAGAATTGGTCAGGTTTATGCCAAACATTTAGCACAATCTTTAATTGAAACTAAAGAAACACTTTGTGCTAATATACTTAATCGTGCGTTTAACGCAGCTTATACAGGCGGTGATGGTGTTTCTCTTGTAAACACAGCCCATCCTCTGGCAACTGGTACATTTAGCAACCAGTTAACAACAGCTGCTAACTTATCGCAGACACCTCTTGAGCAAATGCTTATTCAGATCCGTAATGCAGTTGACAATAACGGCAAACGAATTCGATTAACGCCTACTCAAATTGTTGCTGGCCCAGCCAATGTGTTCCAAGCAGAAGTATTACTAAAATCTGTTTTGAAAACAGGCACAGCCGACAATGACATTAACCCTGTGAAATCAATGGGGTTACTAGCAGACGGTCAAGCTAACCTTTCACGTATTACATCTAATACGGCTTGGTGGGTTCAAACTGATGCACCTGAAGGAATGAAATTACTAAATCGTCGTGGTTTAGAAAAATCAATGGAAGGTGACTTTGCAACCGACTCAATGCGTTACAAAGCAACAGAAAGATACACCGTAGGCTGGACAGATCCTCGTGCTATATGGGGAACTGCTGGCGTTTAATTATTAGTATTTAATCCCCTCAAGGAAACTTGGGGGGGTTACTTGGATTACATAGGTATATTAGACAGGCCAAGCTGACTGCATGTAGACTAATATACTCAACTCACATGCGAGGAATTTAAAATGGGAACGACGACATTTTCAGGGCCAGTTTTAGCTGGTACAATCTCTGCAACCACAGGAACTTCCCTTGGTTCAGACATAAAAAACACTGGCCAAGTTGTAATGGCGCAGACATTTTCAACGGGAACTACTCTGGCAAGCGGGGCTTCTGCTGCAAATACCACGACTGTAGTTATTCCAGCTAACTCACAAATTATTGACATAGTGCTTGATAAGCCCACTGTAATGGCAGGTGCTACATGTGTTTTCAGTATTGGAGATACAGTTGGTGGCAACGCTACTTTTATTAACGCCTATTCAGTTACAATTGCCTCTGGAGTTGGACGAGCATATCCAACAACTGAAGCAGGTGGAGCACTTTCTTGGGCTGACACAGGAACGGCAGATGTGAAACTGACATGGACTAGCGCAGGTGCTACTTCTGCTGGTGAAATTAGAGCAACAGTCTTGTATCAGCAAAACAATAATCTGTCATAAGGAACTAAATTATGGCTAATGTACTAAGTACAGAAGTTATTTTAGATGGGGAGCGTTTGTATGTTGCAAAATTTACAAACATTGCTGATACCGATGAAGCGAAAGCCACTAAAATTGACGTATCAGCATTAAATCCCAATTCATTTAATTTAGCGTGTGATGGTTTAGCTATTGATAAAATATGGGTGCAGACCCAAGGGCTTGCAGTTTACCTATATTTTCAAGGTGATGCAACAGATCCAACAACTGACACACTAGCAATGACTATCCCTGCTGATCAACTCTATGACATTAGTTATGATGATATAGGCGGCATTAAAAGTTTTAATACTGATGCAGCTAAAACTAATGATCTTTTGTTAAGTACAGTAGGAGCCGCTGCTGGTGATAGCTATACACTAGTTATACAGTGTATTAAAACTTATGCACCTTCTCAAGCTGGAGATAGAGGATGACTATTAAATACGTAAAAGACTTTGAATTCCCTGCCAAAGCGGGTTACACCAAATCAGCTGCAAGAAAACCTGCGAAAATGGCCGCAGGTGGTCGTGTAACAGATGCAGAGCTACGAGTATCAGATGCAGAGCTACGAGCTGCACAAAAAGCAATGGGGGCAAGCGGTCGTGTAACAGATGCAGAGCTACGAGCCTTAAAAAGAGCAATGGGGGCAAGTAAACCTGAATCCATTACTATTCGAGAAGTTACGGAAACAATTGGTCGTCCTGATCGCCGTACTGATGGAGAAAGAAAGCGGCGGCTTACTGATCGAGAACAGAGGGAAAGAATGGGTTCTTCTATTACTCTTGAAGAAATAGAAGCAATGGCTATTGCAGACGCTTTGCGAGATCAAGAGGAGCAAAATTACCTACAAGAACTTATAGTTGAAGAGCTTATAGGTGATAGAGTAGAGGGAGCTGCCCGTTTAACTGATGCAGAGATACGAGCTCTTGAACGTCTAACTGATGCAGAGCTACGGGCTCTTGATGATAATGAAAGAGTTGACTTTAATGAAGGAGGTTCTTTGCCTAAGATTTGGGACTATGAAATGTACCAACCTGGCGGCTCTCAAGGCCCAGATTCAACAGACAAACGGAGGATGCTAGCAGCGGAAAGAGAGAGAATGGCTGCTGCACAAGCAAGTTCTCCTGCGTATAATCATGATCGTTGGGCAGAAACACGAGCGCGTAATTTTGATGATTTTCTTTCTCATCCCGCAAACAGACGAAAACCAGAAGGAATGATGGCTGGTGCACAGCGAGGATTAGGTGAAGATCGTGGGTATATGGATGCTCGAATGGCTGCTGCACAGCGAGGATCAGGCGCAGATCGCGGGCAACGTAGACTAGATCAATTAGCCCAAAGAGGAGCTGCGGGGATGCCGCAACGACAATATGATCAGTTAGGCACACTGCCTGAGCAACCTGATCCTGGAGGGTATGATGCTGGCGGGTATGATTCAAACTCTTATGACAATTATGAAGATGAAGGGTACGCCAAAGGCGGCCCTAACTGGATTAAAGGTGCAATTAAGAAACCAGGGGCTTTACGTAAAACCCTTAAAGTTAAAAAGGGTGAATCTATTCCTAAAGGCGAGCTAAAGAAAGCCGCTAAAGGGGAAAAGATCGATGGTAAAAAGCCAAGTAAAAAAACCCAGCAACGTGCAAGACTAGCTGAAACTTTAGGCAAAATGAACACTAAGAAAGCCGCCAAAGGAGGTAGCATGAGAAAGCAAGGATATGACGATCAGTTAGACGAGTCATTAGGTTCGCGTAATGGCAGTAATTCTCAACCTATGAAATCCCGAAGAAATGAAAGTAAAGGGATGGAAAAATCTATGGGAAAAAGAGCTTATTCTGCTGTTGATACAATGGATATGGCTAAAGGTGGTTCTACTAATAAGCTTGCTGCTGTTAATAGATCAACGGCTCTTAAAGGCTTTAAACAAATGGGCGTTATGAAGCGCGGATAAGTAATTCATATGTAAAAAGGGGTATGCTGTATCAGCAACCATTCATTTAGTATGACGGTAGAGATATGGCCTATTCTGATAATGTAAGTGTAACTACGTTTAATGCTTTAAAAGTAATTGATCACGCCTACAGACGGTGTCGATTGCCCGCGCAATCCATCACATCTGAAATGCAGTCTTATGGCATGGATTCTTTGGCGTTCATGCTCGATGAACTAGCTAATATAAAAACTCCTAGCTGGTGTATTCAAGAACAAATTTTACCCCTTTATGAAAACAATCAGATTGTAACTTTGCCTAAAGGTACAGTTGATGTGCTCAATCTTAATCTTAATATCTTGCAAGAGTTAAGTGGGACAGTTACTGCAGTAGCTACCTCTTACTTGGTTAATTTTACTACGGATACTATTGTTAATTTTATTGGGATTAAATGGTCGGCTACTGCTATTCCCGTAACATTTCAGACTAGTCCTGATAATGTCACATGGACAACGGTAGGAACTTCGGCAAGCACAGATTTATCTACAGCTGCTATAGCAGCCTCTGGATCTATCACATGGAGTCAAATAACAGGTGCGTTAGCAGCTCAGTATTTTAGAATTATACCTACTGATGGTGTATCAACTATTTCTTACACCTCGGTAACTTTAGGAAATATGCCACAAGCAATTCCTTTAGGAATACTAAGCAGAGACAATTATGTTAATCAAAGTAATCTAGTGTTTTCTGGCAGACCAAGCAGTTTTTATTATCAACGTAATTTACCACAACCAGTTGTTAATTTATGGCCCGCGCCTAATGCTGCTTCAGAAGCATATCAACTTGTTTTATGGCGACATAGACAGATAATGGATACGGATACTTTACAACAAGAAATTGAAATTCCTAATAGATGGTTAGAAGCAATTATCAATGGATTGGCTTCACGAGTAGCTTCTGAAACTCCTGTAGTAGACGCTTCTTTAATTCCTATGCTTGAACAACGCGCTGCAATTTCTGTGCAACGTGCATGGGATGGGGATAATGATGGTTCGCCTATTCAAATAAATCCAGGTATTGGAGTATATACTTCATCATGAGTATTTATTTAGATCCCCAAGGACAACCCACTTTTGGAATAGCTATATGTGCTAGATGTTCTAGAAAGTTTCTTTTAGCTGAATTATCTCCTGACCCTAACTTTCCTGGTCTTATGGTTTGTGAGGCTGATAAAGATGAATATGATCCTTATCTCTTACCGCCTCGTAGACCTGATCAAATTGTATTACCGTTTAATCGTCCCGACATTGACATAGCAACAAGAATGTCAGGAGTAATACAAGAGGCTGGAGAAGAGTTTATTATCACCGAAGATGGTGAAGAATATCTGGAGATGGAATAATGGTTAATGTACCAACCAATCTGATACCTAGTAAGGTAACGTCCCTCCCAACTGCCCCAGTCGCTAGTGAAGATGGTTTGCTTTTGTTTACTTATGAAGGAGTAAGCTATCAGATTAGGGCTGGGGATCTTTTATCTGTTTCAGGTGTTCCAACTACACGACAGGTAATTGCTGGAACTGGAATGACAGGTGGAGGTGCATTAAGCACGAACGTCACTCTTAGTATTGCCAATGGTGGGGTAGGTAGCGCACAACTTGCAGCCAGTGGAGTATCATCTGGAACATTTGGTGACACAGCTAATATCCCTGTTGTTACCGTTGATTCTACAGGACGTATAACCGCTATCAGCACTGTAGCAGCTACTATTACTGGGTATGTGCCAATTACTACTCAAGTAATAGCAGGTGCGGGATTAGAAGGAGGGGGTGCTTTAAGTGGAAACATTACCCTTACTGTAGATTTTGAAGATAATGTTCCTCTTGTAACTACAACAGGTGGTGCAGCTGGTAGTTTAACTGAGCTTTCTAGGGGAGATCATCAACATCCCCCAGTTGATTTGTCAGTGGCAGATCAAATAAATGGAATTCTACCTATCGATCAAGGGGGAACAAGCAAGAGTAACACCTCAACTCCTGGTGGTATAGCTTATGGGGGAGGTGGCGATATAAGCCTAAGTCCTGCTGGTGTGTCAGGCCAAGTTTTAGTTTCTGGTGGAACAGGTGTACCTACATGGGGTTCAGCTATTATAGTTGCTGATCAAGCAGCTAATGTAGTCTATGCAGGGCCAGCATCTGGTGTAGCAGCCCCAAGTGCATTTAGAGCTCTGGTAAACGATGATTTTCCAACATCAGGAGTAACGGCTGGAACTTATGGATCATCAAGTTTAATTCCAGTTGTAACTGTTGATAATAAAGGGGTTATAACTACAGTAACAACAGCTTCTTCTACTACAGGTCTGAGCTATCAAGGAACATGGAACGCTTCAACAAATACCCCAACCCTAGCTTCAGGTACAGGCTCAGCTAATTATTACTACATTGTAAATGTTGCAGGTACGACTACTCTTGATGGAATTAGTGACTGGGAAATTGGCGACTGGGCTATTTTTAATGGAACTGTTTGGCAAAAAATAGACCAAAGTAATACAGTTACCTCTGTTAATAGTATGGTAGGTGCTGTCACATTAACTTATTCAGATGTAAATGCTCCTAAAACAGACGGTACAGATGCTACGGGTACATGGGGTATAGATATAACAGGAACAGCCGCTGGCTTATCAGGTGGGGCTGTTGCAAGCTTCAATGCAGGTACAACAGGCTTATCTCCCAGTACAGCCACCACAGGCGCAGTGACGCTCTCAGGCACTCTTAATGCTGTAAATGGGGGAACAGGCTTTGCTACATACTCCACAGGAGATATTCTCTATGCGAGTGCAGCAAATACTATAAGCAAACTAGCAGCAGGATCTGATGGTGATACATTAACATTGGCTAGTGGTGCTCCTGGTTGGTCAACACCTGCAGCTGGCGTAACTCTTGATGATGTTGTTGCTCTGGCAGTGGCATTAGGTTAAGGAAATAAAATGGCAAATACTTTTACAAGAAAAGTTTCAGCAAACGTAGGAACCGCATTAACTGCAATAGGGTCTTATACGGTGGCTGCTTCAACCCAGACCACTGTAATAGGGTTAACTGTTGCTAATACAAGCGCATCTACAGTTAATATAGACGTAACATTATACGATGGGAGTACCGACTACTATATAGTTAAAGATGCACCTATACCTACTGGCGGTGCGTTAGTACCAATTGGAGGCAATCAAAAGATTGTCATGGTAACTGGAGACTCTATAAGGGTTAACTCAGACGCTGCTAGTTCTATTGATGCCGTTCTATCTATTTTGGAGATAACATAATGTCGAATCCTTATATTGGTAATGCACCCACCGATATTCCATTAACAACTGATCAATTAGCAGATGGGATTGTCACCACTGCAAAGCTAGCTTCACCTATTGCCCCTACAATTGTAGGAGGAACAATAGATAATGCCCCTATTGGAGCTACAACAGCTAATACAGGAAAGTTTACCACTCTAACAGCCACTAGTGGTATTTCAGGAGGAACCTTTACGTAATGGTTTTTAATTTAATAGAAGGAGTCAGACATGGCTGAAACAGGCTACACGCCAATACAACTTTATCGGTCTACGACAGCCAGTGCCGTACCTACTGCTGGAAATTTGGCTGATGGAGAATTAGCAATTAATACCCTTGATGGGAAATTATATTATAAAAACAGCGCAGGAACAGTTACTGTTATGGCTGAAGGATCTGTTACAGCTGGCATTTCTGCGGGTAAATCTATTGCTTTAGCAATGATTTTTGGATTTTAGGAGAAAGACATGGCAAACCCGAATATTGTATCTGTAACAAGTATTTACGGAAAGACAACGTATTTAACACCAGCTGGAACATCTGCAGTTGTTTTGTTACAAAACGCCAGTTCTAGCGGCACAGTAATGAAAATAAACCAAATTGTAGCTGCCAATGTAGATGGAGCTGTTGCAATTAATACTTCAGTTGATTTGTATTCTAACGGCGGTGTTGCACAAGGCGCAGCCCCATCAGGAGGTACAGCTTATCCAATTGCAAGTACGATTTCTGTACCAGCAGACGCTAGTCTAGTGGTTGTAGATAAAACGACTGCAATTTATTTAGAAGAAAATTCTTCAATTAGTGTAACTAGTGGTACGGCATCAAAAATCACGTATTCTATTAGTTATGAATTAATAGCTTCTTAGTAATCTGAGGTAAGAGTATGGCGTTAAAATGGCCAGGAGGCTTAATAACCAAAACTAAAGTCACGCCCGCTGGCCCGTATGAAGGGGGTGCTGCATCGGGTGTTTGGACTCTTGCTGAAGCCTTGCAGTGGACAGGCAAAGAGCTATGGCCTCTTGCTGGAAATGCGTTTACACCACTTATTTTTATAGGCGGGTATTCAACAACTAATACTACGAAAATACAGCAAGTAAATCCTTCCACAACAGGAGATGCTGTAAATTGGGCTGATCTAAGCGCGGCAGTTAATAACTCTTCGGGGTGCGGTAGTGCTACAAGAGCAGTTTGGTCGCCTATGTTTGGAGACACAAATAGAATAGAGTATATTGACTATGCTAGTGGGGGTACATCTTCTACGTTTGGTGACGTGTTTCAATCAGATAGCATAGGTGTTGGGGCTTTATCCAGCTCAACTAGAGGCTGTTTTGCTGGAGGCGATGCTACCGCTGCACGAGATGTGATTTCCTACATCACACTAAATTCTACTGGAAATGCTTCCGATTTCGGAGATTTGACAATAGCGCGGTATTACATAGTTGGCATGGCTTCTGCCACTCGCGGTCTTTGGTGTGGGGGAGAGGCAAGCAATCAAGCAACAACTCGTGTTGATTATATAACCATTGCCAGTACGGGCAACGCTATTGATTTCGGGGGGGTTAATACTAGTGGTTCTCCGGGGGGAGCGTATATCGGTGCAGGAGGAGCTAATACCGTAACTGGAATTTATGGAGGCGGTAGTAATAACGGTACTTCCAGTGCAATGAATATAATTGAAGAACGAAGCATTGCTTCACTAGGTAATTTTTCCGATTTTGGTGACCTTTCAACCACTAGGATAAATTTTGCTGCCAGTAGTAGCTCAACACGAGTTCTATTTGGAGGAGGAAGAGATGCGAGCGTTGTTTCAACAGATACGATTGAATA
>Ga0255055_10002456_pt1 | contig 13086 bp, 19 predicted proteins | sample JV7_2_27_MG_FD_188633 | JGI IMG/M metagenome (GOLD analysis project Ga0255055, IMG submission 188633) | Seawater microbial communities from Jervis Inlet, British Columbia, Canada - JV7_2_27 | ecosystem: Environmental > Aquatic > Marine > Inlet | place: Canada: British Columbia | collected...
CTACTTTTAGTTTTGCTTTCTCTGTTAGTGGTGAATTACATATATTACAATATTCTAATTCTGGTGGATTCTGTTTTCCACAACGAGAACAGAATTTTGCCTTGATGTCTTTGTTCTTTGGGTTAGCTAAACCATAGAAACTCATTATTGCTTCATCAGTATCTTCTCCAGATAGTTTCACATATCTATCAATTACTTTAGATCCTTGAACTTGTCCCATGTATGAGTATAATGCAGGTGTTGGAATTTTGTTAGCTAGATGCGTATATCTTGTTCTTCTGAATGTGTAAGGAGTGATTTTCTTTGTTATCTTTGCTTTCTTTCTCCATTTCCTAACTAATTTTAACAAGGAGGCATAACCCAAAACTCTATCAGCTCCCTTTCTTGTCCATAGATAGCTATTAGGTTTAGGATTAGGATGTTCATTCTCTATCCATGCTTTCAAATGTGGGACACATGATATTACCAGAATATTCCTTGAACCAACCTTTCCACTAGTTAGCTTGACTTTTGCCCCAACATCATTAAAAACAACATCAGAAACCACCATGTTCAATAATTCATCTGGTGAACGACAACCAGATTCATACATAAAACTGGCTAATGCCTTTTCTCTCAATCCATTAGCTATCTGAAATATTGTTAATATCTCTTCTTTCGTCAAAATAACAGGATCTTTTAGCTTTGATTTCTTTGGTGTTGTCTTTAACCAATCAAGGTCAATATCTGGTTTATACCATTTGAAGAATTTTTTGATAGTTTTCTTATATCCAGCCTTTGTCCATTCGGAATATTCCTTGTTCTTTTCGATTCTAATGACAAAATCTTCTATATCTTCCTTTGTTACCTTATCCAAACCCTTCTTTATTGTGTTGCAAATCTTGTTTAATCTGATAAGATAGAATAAAATCCTAGTGTTTGATAATCCTGTCTTTTCCAATTGTCTTTTGAATGAAAGGATTATGTTTCTATTATTCTCTGATAGATTGTTTATCCTTTCTATTGTTTGTTCTAATGATTTATCGATATTGTGAATATCTAGCTTCATACTAATCCTTTATCCTAGATGGATATAGTGAGTAAGTATGGACACTAGGAAAAGAAATCAATGTGCCCCCACAGAGCACAGGGAAGTCATTTCCTAGATACCATCCAATGTCTATACTATAACTATTCCATTATAAGCATAAATTTCTTTGTATTATTTTTCTTCTTATCTCACTAGGATCAACATCCTTCAAACCCAATACATCGTCCCAGATTTCAAGCCATGTAATCTTTTCTTTTTGCATTGTATTCCTCCAATTCTTTTGGTATTTCTTTCAACCTTTTCTTTATGAACCTTATCTGTTTCTTTGGATCATCATGAATCTTGAGCTTTATTTTGATGTTTGATTTGACGAATGGGGATAGAATCACAGCATTCTTTGCAAAGAATTCAGCCAAATCACCGTATGTTAGTTTGCCTCTTTTACCCAAGAATTTCATTACATCCTTTTCTGTTATTCCTTTCTTGAACAAACCGATTCTATTCAAGTATTTGAGGGTTTTTATATTCTTCTCGATTCTATTCAATATTTCTTTAACATCTTTTATTGCCCAAGAGTAATAGTGTGGTTTATTCTCTATGAACATTTTTTTCATTAATCTCTGATCTATCAGCTGTTTGAGATTTCGATTCATGGTAGGTTTAGGAACATCTGGAAACCTCTTTCTAATATCTGACCATGTTCTTGGTTCTGGTATGACATAAAGAAGTATTGCCTCTCGGAGATCTCTTCCTCTCATGATAAAATGTTGTTTGTATTAGTATAAATAGATACTTGGTATCATACTTGGTATCATACAGATACCTTTATATAATAGTTAAACTAACTATGTATAGGTATCATAGTGATACCAAAGTGATAATAATGGAGAAAATAAGAACAACACTAAACCTTAAAAAAGAAACCATAGAGAAATTACAGAAAATCAAGGAAGAGAAAGGAATACCTTGGAATTTTGTTCTGGAGAAAGCATTCGAAAAGAGCGATTATTATGATGAAGAAAAAACAGATCCCTGATTTCAAAAATATGTCAACAAAAGAATTGTTTGCTTATGTAGAAAACGAGGCGAGAAGACGCCTCGCCAACCGAACCAATTAAGACGAAAGAGTTGTGAACAAATATGTCTAATAATAAAATAACATTGCAGGTTAATAGTGAGTTACCTAATGATGAAAAAGTATTACAGGTAATGGAACAGTTAAAAATTCCTGTAAATCCTAATTTCTTATCACACATCACAGGGATTCCTTCTAACCAATTAGCCAAGAACATCAAATCATTACAAAAGTTTGGCTTCATTCGAAAGGTTGCTTGTGTCAAGTCAACATTCTACATCATCATTAAGGAGGAAGATTAAAATGAACAACTATCAATATTTCGAAAGATTCAAAACCAAATGGGATTTCCCAGTAGTCAATCAATTCTTGAAAGTGATAAGAAAATGAAAAAAATAATTTATCCAAAGAAGATTTTGAAAACAACCTTTGAGATCATGCAAGAAGTTAGGAGGACGAATCATGCAGAATGATTTAACAACATTGATTGAAAGAGCCAAAGAAAAAGTCATGCGTTCTTATGGTCATTCAGTAGGGAGGAGATGGCTCAACACATATTGTGATAGCTACGAGGATTCTTCATATCGTGTTGAGATATTTGTATTGGAAGGTAGTCCGGTAAAAGGTGTTGTTTTGGTTGATCATGGTCGTAATGTGGTGATGGGTTTTGATGTTGGAGGAAAAAGGGTTTTTCACGAAACAAGGTGAGTTATGTGAGTACGAGAGTTCATTTACCACAACAAATGCAAAATATAGATTTTAGATTTGTAAAAATCAAACGAGGAACAAAGAAACCGTTTGAATTGGAGTGGACAGACAGGAATAATTACAAATATAATCAATCGGAATTAGTCGCTTGGCTATTCAAAGGGCAGAACTACGGGGTTGTTTGTGGCTATGGTGGGCTAGTTGTCATAGATATAGACAACAAGGATTTTGATACTTCAAAATTTCCGAAAACATTTGTGGTTAGAACGGGCGGAGGAGGTTTGCATTTCTATTATTTGTGTCCAGAGATCAAGAAATCATTTGTTCTTCAAGACAAGGGTGTCCATTTTGGAGAGGTCCAAGCTAGTGGGCGACAGGTCGTTGGTGTTGGTAGTTTGCATCCGTCTGGAAAGCTATATCTTGTAGAAAATAGGAGTGAAATAGCTGAAACAACCAAAGAACAGCTGAAGGAGGCTCTGGGGAATCTATTTGTCGAGGAAACAACAGAAAAGACGGTTGTTTTACCCATATCTACGAGTAAGATATTACCGGAGAACATCAAGAAACTCATAGATAGTGGGGTCAAAGAGCGTTTACGAAACAAGACCACATGGATAATTGTCAAAGAACTGTTCAATCTAGGATATGATTCGTATATGATAGAGAAGATGGTTCTTGAATTCAATTCTAATTGCACTCCTCCCAGAGATTTGAAGGAGGTAAAGGACCATCTGAAACAACTGTTCAGAAATCCTAAATACCTTGAGAAGCGAGTAACAGAGGAGGAAATGGAGAAACTACAATACGGACATGGGGGGGGATGGATAGGTGTGAACTCAAGAGATTTCTTTGATGGATCAAGGTTCATATCGAAAAGATTGGCTGATTGTATAACAAGAAAATACATATTCAAAACTACAAACGACACAGAGGAGATTTTTGTTTATCAAGACGGTGTTTACAAACCGAATGGTGAAACGATTATCAAGGAGGAAGCATCGAAACTTTTAGGCGAGGATGATAAGAAGCATTATGCGAATGAAGTATTGCATAGAATACAGGCTACAACCTATGTTGACAGAAACAGTTTAGACATCAATTTGGTGAATGTTAAAAACGGTATTTTTGATCTTGAGAAAAAGGAATTATTAAATCATGATTCTAACTTGTTTACAACAACACAATTACCGATTATGTTCGATAAAAATGCTGATTGTCCAGAAATTAAAAAATTCTTATCGGAGGTTTTACATCCAAACGATATAGCAAAAATACAAGAATTTATTGGATATTGTGTTTATAGGGATTATATTTTTCATAAAGCTTTTCTATTGATTGGTGATGGATCTAATGGGAAATCAACATTTATGGATATGTTATCGGTATTTTTGGGGAGGGACAACATATCGGGAATAGCATTACAGGATTTGGATATTAACAGATTTTCATTGTCAAAATTATATGGGAAACTAGCCAACATCTACGACGATTTACCGAACAAATCATTAAAAAATACTGGAAGATTCAAGATGGTAACAGGGAATAGCATATTGGATGCAGAACAAAAATTTAGAGATTGGATAAGGTTCAAGAATCATGCCAAGATGATATTCTCTTGTAATGCTGTGCCAGAAACATCTGATGATGATTCTGATGCGTTCTTCAGGCGATGGGAATTGATTACATTTCCTAATAAATTTGAAGGTGAAGAATGTGATCCAAACAAATTGAAGAAGATAACAACAGAAGAAGAATTGAATGGTCTGTTTAATTTTGCTCTTGAAGGATTAGGGAGATTAATAAAAAATGGTGGTTTCTCACATAGTAAAAATACTGATGATATAAGAGAGCAATACAATAGGTTGTCGAGCCCGACAAAAGCATTCTTTAGTGCAAAGGTCAAGTTTGATTATGATGGTTCGATAGAGAAACAAAAGTTATATCAAGCATTCATTGATTATTGTCATGAAAACAATCTACCAACAATAACAGACGGAACATTTGGTAAGAAAGTTGTTGAAAATTTTGGGAGTAGGGTTAAAGGAGGGAGACCAGGAGGATTGTCTGGTAGAAAATATGTTTGGAAGGGTATTAAATTAGGTGGTGAGGATGTCTAGGAAGTCTAGGATGTCTATGATTTCTCTTATTGTTGAGTTATATGGGAGTATAGTATTAAAATAGGGGAAAACCTAGACTACTTGGACATCATGGACAATAGATTAATGGTTGATTAATATGACAACAAAAAACGAATTGTTGAAAAAAGCAGTCGTGTATCATAACAAAGGAAGTTATGGTCTATGGTTAAAGACACTAGGAGAAATACGCCAACTAGAAGAAAGGAGTTCTGATTGATCATGTTCCAACATTCAACATTCAAAGTTGTGAGGAGACAGACGATAACTGTGAATCCTCTAGGTCTTCTTACTAGAAATTCCGTCTGTATCGTTTGTCGGGTTGGTGGTCTATCCTTACCACCAGCCTACCACCTTACTCAAAGGAAAAGGGACTTGTGTAGAGGTATTCTATGTATTCCATAGTTACTCACTATCAATTACCACAACCAATACATTTTAACACTTTTGATGTGTTGTGTTCGTTTGAACTAGGTTAAACATGCTAGGTTCAGAGTGATGATAATGCCGAAAAAACCAATTATCAAGATTCGACTTAAAATATTGAGGTATTTGAGGAAATTACCTATGAATGTCTATGAGGTATCAATAGCTGTTGGTTGTAAATACGAAACAGCAAAAAAACATTTAGAATATTTGAAAGTGTTAGAAAAAGCCGAAACTTTCGAACTAAACAAAAAAACATTATGGAGAATAAAATCAAAGAGGAGGTAATAAATATGGCAGGAATAGTATCAGAAGGAACAATAAGCAATAAGGAAGAAATGGATGGTTTACCACAAAACTTCCCACATCTGTTGTTGATTCTAAAGGCAAAGATGTTCAAGGCAATAGAGAAGGAAAACTTCATAGGTTATTCGTTTCTAGTTTCCACACATCATCATTTGTTATCGCCGTTCCACGATGACATCTACAAATCGGAACGTAAGGAAATAACAGCACGATATGAAAAGAAAAGGAAGGAAGTGGAAATGAATATGAGAAGTGTCCAAACCCGTGCAATTCCATCAATGATGCAACCAGCATCGATTCAGTCAAGTAATGAGAACATACGAATATTGATTTATGAATCGAATGAGATTCTTGGTGCATTATCAAGGTTGGAATCAAGAAAGAATTTGTTATTGCCCGTAACAACAACAATACTAGAGGAAGATCCTGATGAGTAATATCATCATAAGAGATATTAGGAAACAAATCAACAAGAACAACCAAAATTTCACACTCGGAATTGTGGGAAAGCTTGGCAGTGGAAAAAGTTATATCGGGATGCGATTTTGTGAATTGGTTTCACCCAGATTCACTTTAGATAATGTCGTATTTAGTGCAAAGGATTTCTTAAAACTCTTGAATAGTGGAAAGTTAAAGGCTGGGGATTCTGTTATGTGGGATGAATTGTCATTAGAAATGTTCTCAAGAGATTTTCAATCAACACAGAACAAAACACTTGTTCATCTTATGACCGTATATCGAACCATGAATCTGTTTACAGTATTCACTTGTCCTTCCTTATCCTTTATTGACATAGCAGTAAGAAGGTTGTTATCGGCTGTTGTTGAAACTATATCGGTTAATCGGAAGGAACAAGTAAACATATTCAAATACAAGAGGATACAAGCCAATAATTTGACTGGTGAAATCAGATACATATTTCCCCGTGTTAAAGGACAGCATGGTGTCCCAGTAATAGCAAAGAAGATGGTATTCAAGAAATCAAGATTCGCAGATGCTTATGATAAGAGAAGAAAGGAATATGCAAAGCTGATAGCCAAGAGATCAGAAGACCAGCTATTATATGAGGAACATAAGGAAGCTAGACGAAGGTTAACAGATGCAGATATTATCAAAATGGGAAACAAAGAAGGAATCGATTGGAAGAAAACCAACAAGGTTAGTGCCAGATTTGGTATGAGTAGGCACAGAACATATCGGATACAGGCACTACTGGGTGTGTGATGACAACATCCTTCTCATCTTTTTAAAATATAACTAATATTAGTGGTAAAATAACTATTTTCTCTATTCTAAACAACTAAAACCATGAACCAATGGATGAAGATATGCAAACGGTGTAATAAAATCTGCTCAGAAAGAAAGTGTTTTAAATGTTCAAATTCAAATTTTTAGTATGGCAAAATTTGCTGGTCCTATGATTTGGAATGGGAAAAAGTGTGCTTTCTGTGATAAGGAAATAATAAAGGGGGAGCATGTTATACAAGAAGGGTTTATCAGTAAAAAATGGTTTCACAACGAATGTTGGGGGAAGTATAAAAAATCAAAAAAATGATACAATTAAAAAATCCAAACCCTTAAATCCTGATTATACTTTTAAAGGTTTGATAATTTTTTTATCTCCCAGAAAAGATTTAACTTGAGGATACATGTTTTTAAGTTGTTCTGCAAATAGCTGTCCATTAAAACCTAACGTATATTTTTCTGATAGGGGACTGGGATTTTTTTCAACAAAATCTCCTTTTTCCAATTTATGAAGTGAGATTACAATATCTTTTAGTTCCAATTTTGTTTCTTTTACTAATTGCTCTATTTTTATTGTATTATTTTTAGCGACAGAAAGAAAAACACAAATATTCTTTTCATCAGTAGTAATATTAGAAAAACTATTAATTTTAGAAAAAATATTATCGACCCTCATAATAGAATTATTATCATATGAATTAAAAAGCCTATGGGTTTTCATTTTGAATCTTCTCCTCGCTGTCTATTCATAAAGTTTAAAAATGAAACAATTTCAATTAATTTTCTTTCTATTAATTCTTTTGCAATTTTTTTAAATTCGTCTGGATTAGATACAGTATAGCATTTGACAATTTCGTCTGCATGATGAATAAGATTAACATTTTTGTGTTTAATAAGAAATGTATTCTGTTTTTTTCTCATGTCTTTAACGATTTCTTGAATTTCAGCATTTAATCCTAGACTTTCAGAAGCAGTCTTTCCAGCATAGATAATGCATATAGGGAAATTATCACCTTTATTAATGTTGTGCCATATCAATTCAAATTTTTGGTGTAATTTAATTCCTTCTCCTGATATAATATCTTCCATGAGAAAAGCACCATGAATTTCAAATTCGTTTCTCAATTCATCGCGTAAATCTTCAATATGTTTTTTGTCTTCACCTAGATAACTTCCACAAATAAGAACCTTTATGAGATTTCTTGCACGGATATCTTTGTCTTTAAAATCTTTTGTGACCTTTTCTGATAACTCTTTTAAATCCATCCATTCATCTCCAATATAAAAAATATAGAGATTGTAAATATTTAAATTTTCTTTTAAAATTCCTAATCTTTCCAGCTTTATATATTTAGAAACTATCCAACTATTTCAATATTTCCTTTGTTGTTGATCCTGAACTTCAATTTCTTCCCCTTCTTCCAACCTTTAGCCATGACAATAGATGTTGGAATGTTCAAAAGGAATTGGTTGTTGTTCTGATAAAGGGAATAATATTCCTTTGGTTTCTTTTTAACCATAGTGTTTTTATAGTTGTCATTCTATATATTTACATGTGAGAACGTGTGGTTTAAACAACCATAAGACACTAAATAAAAACTTTAATGTCCGATGGTTGCTTGTATAACACGTACTTATAACCAAATAGGAGAGGTGTAAAGTATGGATGCAAACAAAATAGAGCTTCAACTGATAGACAAACAGACGCTAAGCATGATAGAAAAGGGACTGATTCCAGAACAAACAGAGCAGTTGAAGTTATACAAAAGGCATTGTGAATTGATTGGATTAGGTGTAAGAACGATATGCACTTATTGTTCATATCTAAAGTTCTTTGGGAAGAATGTCAAGAAGCCGTTTGACAAGATAACAAAGAACGATATAGAGAACTTCTTTATTTCGATAAAGGAAAGACCAGAGAGTTCAAAATTCCTTCATAGGATTGTGGTAAAAAGGTTCTTTCAATGGTTCTATGATATGAAGGATGGTTATCCAGAGATAGTAGATTGGATTAAAACCAACAAAGCGAATGGTAAGAGAAAGCTTCCAGAGGAACTATTAACAACAGAGGAGATAAGGAAACTAGCCAGTTCATGCGACAATCTAAGGGACAGAGCAATCATGATGGTTCTCTATGAGAGTGGATGCAGAGCCAGAGAACTGATAAACCTAAAGATCAAGAATGTCGTTTCAGATAACTATGGGATTCTATTGATGGTCAATGGTAAGACAGGCATGAGAAGAATCAGATTGATAAACTCTGTGAATGCTTTGGTGATGTGGATTAACAACCATCCACAGAAAGACAACCCAGAATCTTATGTGTTTGTCAGTTTCAAGAACGGAAAAGGAAAAGGAATAGGTCGATTGTCACCCTTTGGTCTAAGGCAAACGATTAACAAAGTAGTAAAGAGAACCGATATTAAGAAAAGAATACATCCACATCTATTCAGACATTCAAGATTGACAGAACTGACAAAGAAAGGTTATCCCGAAAGCTTCTTAAGACATTTCGCAGGATGGTCAAGGGGTTCAAACATGCCAGACATCTATGTCCATCTATCAGCAAAGAATATTGATGAGATGATGCTGACAAAAGAAGGTTTGAAGGATAAGGGAAAAGAAATCGTTGATGACATCATGTTAAGACCAATCGAATGTGTCAAATGTGGTGAAACCAATACAGCAACAAATAGGTTCTGTGGTAAATGTGCAACCCCATTGAGCAAAGATGCACAACAAGAAATCATGAATACGAATCTTATCAAGAAAATAATCTTTGAACCAGAGGTTTGGAATCTAATTCAAGCGAAAATAAAGAGTGTATAATTTCTTTATTTTCGTTTTAACTCCTTTTCCAGTAATAACAAAAGAGTTGTTTTTGTTTATTTTTCTTAATTCTATTGTTTTTTTAACTATTTTCTATGTTTTAATGGGTATAAAATGCAACAAAAAACCTTTTTGTTTAACAAATTTCACTTTTGTTCAAAAACAATAAGCAATTTAAATGTTTAATCAATAGAATTAACATAAAAGTAAAAAAATCGGTTGTTGATAAATTTTTGAAGGGTCTGTCAACAACCAATAGGTTTACACCTTTTATTTCTTATGGTGCAAAGCAATTTAAAGTTTTAGTATGGTTCAAACAATTTTGAAAGAAGAAAGATTTGTAATAGGAACAGCATTAACAAAAGAGATGATTGAAAAAATAAATTCTATTTGTTTGGAGAGAGGATTATCCAGAGCCGAATATTTGAGAGCAATAATTATAAGAGAGTTGTTCAAAGATGAAAAAACCTAGCGATCATACTTTTACTGAAATTGTCAAAATGATGAGAAAGGGGAACAAGGGGGGAAAGAGAAGAACCCCCCGTTAGATAAGGTGAACCAATTATGAACAAGAACAAGATTATTGCAAAAGATTTTAACTACGTGTGTTCTGATTTTTTCGTTGGTTTGGTAATGCACAGATTACATACGAACTTCAAACAAGAATTGATGTTGAACAAATCAATCAGAGTAAAACTAATCAACCGAAGATTCTCAATTCTCTTTGGGTTTTCCAAAGAACAGACTTTTCAGTGCTTGAAGATATTGAAAGCAGGAAACTATATCGAGATGAGTTGTGGGAGGATTTGGTTAAAATGAATGAACAACATCCTTCTTTGTGGTCTAAACTGGCTGGTTGTGATTTATTGGAGAATCTTGATCATGATTCCAATTGCAGAAGGTGTAATGTTATTCTAAAGGATTACTATGAACAATTGGGTTTTCCAAGAAGCTTACAAAGGGTTATAAGAAAAGGCACGGTTGAAGGTGATAGGAACACAACAAGATTTATGATAATAAGAAAACTATGGAAAGAAGGATTTGATGATGATTTTATTCTACAACAAATTTTGAAGTTTAATTCCAATTGTAATCCTTCTGAAACTAAAAGAAATGTGAGATATCATGTCCATTACACGCTAAAGAGGTTGAATTATGGTAAGTAAAAAACCAAAAATAAAAGAAGTAGCAATGTATCCTGTTTGGAAGTCTACAAAATCATATGTTCACCCAGCATTAGATTTTGCAGATGGTAGAGCAATAATATCTCAATCCATTCCTTACAATATTCAAAAAATAAATGAAAATACTAATGAAACTTTAGGTAACAAAGAAGTAGAAAGGATAACAATCATAACTTCAGAAAGAGAGCATTACAGATTGAATCCAGAAGTAACTGATTTCAATATAACCCATTATCCTTTGAGATTTCCTAGAAGATGGGCATTAGCTTCTATACAATCCTTCATTAATGTTAAAGAAAGCAAACTGAAACCGAAAACATTACTCAAAGAATTGAGAAGAATGTTTGCTTTGCATATAGAGTTTCCAGAAATAGAGTGTTATCATTTCTTTCCTTTGTGGTTGATAGGAACATATCTTCATCCTTTGTTCAAAGCATATCCTTATGTTTATGTTGGAGGTATAAAGGAAACGGGAAAGACTAAAGCATTGAATGTTTGTAGTTGTTTGGGTTTCAATTCTATATTTTCTGGCAATATGTCCACAGCTTCTTTGTTCAGATTGATACAGAATAATAGATGTTCTCTATTCATAGACGAAACTGAAAAGCTATCTAATCCACAAAGAGCAGAAGATTTCAGAAATATTTTGTTGAATGGGTATAAAAGAGGATCATCTGTTTATAGAGTTGAGAAAGAAGGGAAAAGCCAGATTGTCAAAAGTTTTGAGTGTTATTCTCCTAAAATGTTGGCTAACATAAGAGGTCTAGAAGATGTTTTGGAAAGCAGATGTATCAGTTTCATAATGAAAAGAACCTATAACAAAGAAGTTGGTGAAAGGGAAGTAGATAAAGAGGATACTGAATGGCAATTACTACGAAACCAGATGTATCTGTTTTCTATGACCTATTGGAAGGATATCAAGCTAATCTATGAAGATTTGTATAATGATACTGATTTGAAGAATAGGGAATGGGAAATATGGAAACCCATCATTGCTATTGCTAAATTCATAGATTCAGAAGTCTACAAAGAAATGATTGATTTTGCTTTGAGAATGTCTAAAGAAAAGAAAGAAGAAAATGTAACAGATACTACCGATAATCTACTTGCTAATGTTTTATGTGAAATAGCATTAGAGCCAGAAGAAAGTAAATTTGTTGCTATTGGAGAAATTAGAGATAAATTGTTAGAATATGTTGATGGAGATCCTAAATGGCTAAACAGCAGATGGGTTGGTAGAGCTGTTAGAAGAATGGGTTTCAAAGAAAGTAGAAGATTGGGAACTCATAGAGAAATAAAAATAGATAGAAAAGAGGTTCTTGACCTAGCCAAAAGACTAGATATTAGTTTAGAAAACGCAACGTCACAAACGTCAGAAACGACACAAACGTCACTAAATAGTGACATAAGTGACGTTAGTGACATAAGTGACGGTTCGATTTCAAAGGATAAAAATGACAACTAAAAACGAATTACTAAAAAAAGCAGTTGATTATCACAACAAAGGTCAGTATGGTCTATGGTTAATGACACTAGGAGAAATACGCCAATTAGAAGAAAGGAGTTCTGATTGATCATGTTCCAACATTCAGCATTCAAAGTTGTGAGGAGGCAGACGATAACTGTGAATGCTCTAGGTCTTCTTACTAGAAATTCCGTCTGTATCGTCTGTCGGGTTGGTGGTCTATCCTTACCACCAGCCTATCATACCTAGGGTAAACAGACAATTTAGTATAAGTAACGGTAAAATTATGACAAAAACAAGGAAAATAAAAGAAAAATCGCATATCAGAATTAAACTCAGGATTCTAACTAATTTGAGAAAGTTTCCTATGACATTTTACGAATTATCTAAAGCTATTGGGTGTTCTTACAAAGCTGTAAAAGAAGCACTCTATTACCTAGAAAAATTTGATGTAGTGGAAATGGTTACTCTAAAAACTTATGATGATGAAGCCGAAGAAGATAAAAAATTATGGAGAATAAAATCAAAGAGGAGGTAATAAATATGGCAGGAACAATATCAGAAGGAACAATAAGCAATAAGGAAGAAATGGATGGTTTACCACAAAACTTCCCACATCTGTTGTTGATTCTAAAGGCAAAGATGTTCAAGGCAATAGAGAAGGAAAACTTCATAGGTTATTC